>ERZ1292629.213-Hain-H43-01um-R1-213-length-61378-cov-10_pt1 | contig 61378 bp, 78 predicted proteins | sample MGYA00564399_ERZ1292629 | MGnify/ENA primary metagenome ERZ1292629 (study PRJEB36523, sample SAMEA6512636) | groundwater metagenome | collected 2019-01-08 | study: AquaDiva: Metagenomics assemblies of 32 groundwater samples
ACTTTATTTCCGAATATTTTCGCATTTTCTTGTAGACGTTATCATCTATAGAGAGAGTTATATTTGTCATGATCCTTTAAGTGAGGTCACTTATTTAAATCTTTCTCTGTAAGTAACGAATATATATCTAAGGCCACTTCTTCATAGGGATGGGCTTTTTTTATTGCATCAATTACTCGTTTGGCTTTTTCCTTGGCACAAACAAATTCTATCCTTTCTTCTTCGACTTCTTCTAGTTGATTTATTTTTCCAATATGGGGCTTCGCTTTTTCGTTTGGTTTGAATCTTCCTTTGCCCCTGCTTGAAAAACTACAGTGACTATAATTGCCGATTACGCCTGCGCCTGCTTTTCCTGCAACTTCTCTTATGTGATTTGTATGTGTTAGAGGAACAAAAACAACTATTTTTACTGATTTCATAGGGTTATTTTCCTCTCGAAATAGGTCCATGCGTGTCCTTTTTTATTTAATAATCTATCTGCTTCAAGGGGACCGCGTGAGCCTGGTTTGTACATGTGGAGCGGAGTTTTTTGAAGGTTTTTGATGAGATTGTCGGTGAACTTCCAACTAGCGAGAAGCTCGTCGCTTCGTGTAAAAATAGTCTTATCTCCTTCGATGAAGTCGTGCACTATGCTTTCATATGCTTCTGGTGTGTTGGGGCCGAATTCACATTTGTGGCAATATTCAAGCGTGATGGGTCGAAGCGTATTGTGCGTGGCTATCTCTTTTGTGTACGCGAGTATCGCAATGCCTTCTTGGTCAGGTCCGATGCGCACGCTGATGACATTTGGGGTTTCTCCTTTTTTTGCCTTAAGTACGAGATTGATTTCTGAATATTTCTTGTCAAGTGCTTTTCCTGTTTTTATATAGAAAGGTACATTTTTCCAGCGAGGTGTTGTAATGAACGTTTTGAATGCAATAAACGTTTCTGTTTGTGAATTTCTTGCCACGTTTTCCTCTTGCGTATAACCTTCGTATTGTCCTCGCACGATATCGTCTTGTGCGACCATTCGCAACTTTTTTAGTATACGCACTTTTTCGTTTCGGATAAGCTCGGCTTCTTCCTTTTTGGGGCGCTCCATGGCGGTAAGCGCCACTAATTGTAAAAGATGGTTTTGCACCATATCTCGTGTTGCTCCTTCGGCATCGTAGTAGTGTCCTCGCTCTTCAATGCCAAAGTTTTCAAGCGCGGCAATCTGTACATGGTCAATGAGTGGAGCTTTCCAGAGGTTAGCAAATAGGGGATTATTGAAACGAATTGTTTCTAGCATGCTTACGATGCTTTTTCCTAAATAGTGATCAACACGATATATTTGTGATTCGGGGAGTTGTGTGTGAAGTGCTCGGTCTAGCTGTTCGGCAGATTTTTTGTTAGTGCCGAACGGTTTCTCAAAAGCAACACGTGTCTTTTTCTTGTCTAACAGACGCGCTCGTTTGAGGAGGGCCAGTATGGTTGTGAAAAGTGTATGGCTTGTAGCAAGATAACAAACGAGTTCTCCATTACAATGATACTGTTTGTCGATTTCTTTTATGTGTGATGCGAGCGAGGCGGGATGCTTTTCTTCAAGATCGACGGCAAGGTAGGTAAGATTGCTTCGTACGATGTCATAGGTTGGTTTATGTTTTTGTTCTAATGTCTTGAACCCTGTTTCTTCAAGGTATTCTTCTTTCGTCATAGATCGCCTACCGACGGCGACTATGGGGGTATTTACGAGTCTTTTTTTTCGATAGAGCGCAAATAGTGCAGGGAGCAACTTTCTTTTTGCTAGATCGCCCGTCGCGCCGAATATGAGAAGTGCAGGGTTGCTCATGAAGTCTCCTTGGTGTGGAATACGTAACTTTCAGGTAGGTGCGTTATGAGTTTTGCAGGACAATCAATTATTGTTTTTGTTGGGTCATTGAAAAGAGCCCATGCTTTTTCTTTCTCCTTTCCAAAGAAAACCACAATCCCTGCGCGTGCCTTGAGAAGCAGTTTTCTTGAGGCAGTCATCTTTTTTGCAGGGGGTTTTGGTGCATCGGTCATAAGGAAAAATCCAGTGTTTTCTTTTCGTATTGAATTGTGTTTTGGATAAAGCGCAGCTATGTGCCCATCTTCTCCGCTACTCGTCAGGATAACATCAAATCCCTCCAGTGCGTCAAGTGTCGATTGATATTTGAGAATCGCTTTTATCGCATGTGTTTCATCGTATACGAACGGGTGCGCATTATCTGCAGGGAGCTTTTTAGAAGCCACTAACGGATTGATAAGTGTTTCTTGTGCGAGGCGATAGTTGCTTTCTAAACTATTGAGGGTTACGCACCGTTCATCGACCATCATAATGTGGACGTGCTTCCACGGTACGGCTTGTTCGCGTAGGTGGTTGAAAATAGCGCTTATACTTCTTCCTCCACAAATGCCAAGTATCGCCTTTCCTCTTTCTTCTACGAATTTGTTAAGGAGACGTGCTATCGTTTCGGCGACTTTTTTTTCGCATTCGTCACGTGACGCTTCTATAATTGTCGTCGCCATTGTGCCAGTTGTTCCAAAAATCGTTCGGGGTTTTTCGATTGAGCGATGGCGGAGGCGATAAGCACTCCTTTGCATCCTAGGGCATATGCTTTTTTTACATCGTCTATTGTTGAAAGTCCTGCTCCACACAGCGGAACAACGGGTTTTCCCTTGAGATGCGTTACGAATTTTTGCAGGTCATGCGCATTATAGGTCGCGACTGATTTGCCTGTTCCAATGAGTGTAGGATCTTCGAATGCTATCGCGTTAGGTTTGAATTGGGCTATCGTTTGTGCTTCCGCGAGCGTTTTTACGCAGACAACGGTTGCAAGTTTTACTTTGGCGCATTGCTCAATTGTTTTTTTGATAACTTCTGTAGTGAGCGGATGTTCGGAATGATTTAGCAAAGTGCCCGTTGCTCCGGCCGATTTAACACTCGCTGCGCTTATTTTCCCGGTTGTCTTTTCGTCTTCCACAGAGTCAACGTGTTGTACGAAGACGTTGAATGCCGTTCGTGCCGCAATGCGATAGGCTTCAGAGGCAGGAACGACGAGCGTGTTATGTATATCGTAACTTTCTATGAGTTTTGCAAGCTTGAGGAGCGCATTTCCCGTTTTGTAGTTCTTGGTGTTTATAAGAATCATGTGTAAAGGGCGTTTTGTATCTTTTTAGTTATTTCTAAGGGCTGCTTATGTTGCCAGATGTTGCGTCCAACCGCACATCCTATCACCCCAATCGTTATTGCTTCTTTCACTTGTTTTAGCAGACTTTTTTCATCTGTTTTGAGTCCGCCGGCGATAACGACTTTGCATTTGCCCGCGGCTTTCACAGCCCATTCTAACGCATCAACATCTCCGTTCCAATGAACTTTTACGATGTCTGCTCCGAGTTCGAGTCCGGTTCGTGTTGCGTAGGCAAGCAGTTCTCGCTCTGATTTGCCTTCGATTGCTTTTCCTCTAGGATATATCCATGCAACAACGGGGAGGCCTTTTGCGTGTGCTTCGCGTTCAATTTGTTCGAATTGTTCAAACATTTCTGCCTCGCGTTCGCTTCCAATATACAGTGTGTATCCTACGGCCGTTGCCCCGAGCGTAATCGCTTCGCTTACCGTGCAGAGTTGTGTGGAAAGGGGTTCGCCCTTTACTAGATTGGTCTTGCCATTGAGCTTGAGAATAAGCGGAACGTGCGATACTTTGATTTCTTTGTGGTACTTCTCTGCGATTCCTTTTTGACAGATGAACGCGTTGCACGCTCCTTCTTGGGCGATTTTTATTATTTTTGCAGGGTCCACGCTTGTGTCGTCGAAGTCAGTTGGTCCGTGTTCGAGACCTTGGTCGTAGGCAAGGAAGAGACATTTTCCTTTTGTCAAGAGAGGTGATAGCGAGATGTTTTTTTTCATAAGATTTAAAGGGGCTCTTATTTTATAAACGTTCCATTAACTTTTTATACCTCCTGTTTAAAGAAATCTAATGGTCCTTTCAGTTGCATGCCCTACGGCACATTTTTTTTTCATCCCTCGTTTTTATGATTCTACAGATACTACGCGAATTGAGCTTGCAATGTCCCTTAGTGATCATGCAGGAAGTTTGCGTGATAATGCCTATCCTCTAGGCACGATTTTTACCCACTGTCGTCTTCCAGAGACAATCGTTTTACTTGCGCTTAAGGGGATTAAATCGAGAGTTATTGGCGATCAACCTGAAATGGAAGGTTTGTTATATTCGATGAAATCGGTTATTACTCCACCGCGTTCCTTTGCATACATTGCAGATGATCTTTGGTGTAATCGTCAAGCAGATCTTTCAGGAAGATTTGCTCAAGAATATAAGGATTTTCGCGTTATTACTTATTCACACGTTCCCGACAGTTTACGTTAAGATTTAGGAAAATACCCTGATTTTACGAATGTGTGTTCTATCAGCAGTTTTTTTACTTTTTCTACCTCGTCTTTATGTTTTCCTTCTATCACGAGCCGCATGAGCGGTTCGGTTTGACTTGCGCGGATAGATACCCAATAGGTTCCGAAATCAGCAGCGATGCCGTCTTGCAAGTCCATCTTTTGAGGTTTTAGCGCACGTATCTTTGCGCGCAACAAGGGAATATACTTAGAGGCGTTTTTGATATGCATGTTATACTCGGGAGCCTTATAGTACTTTTTGAGTGGCTTCACGAGCGCAGAGAGTGTTTTTTGCTGAGAGGCATAGAGTTGACACATGAGCACGGCGGTTATGATTCCTGAATCTGCATAGTCATTGTCTCGGTACATATAATGTCCGGTGTTTTCGATGCCGAAGAGCGCGTGTTCTTTGCGCATGCGGTATTTTATGAAGGTATGCCCCACTTTATCTTTGAGCGGTGTGCCTTTCGCATGTATGATTGTCTCGGGGAGAATACGCGAGCAGGTTGAACTGTAGACTATTTTTTCGTGCGGGTGGTGTGCAAGTACGTGTTGTGCGAGAAGTGCGCCTGTCAACGAACCTTCGATAGGTTCTCCATTTTCGTCTACAAACCCTGCTCGGTCGGCGTCTCCGTCTAACGCAATGCCAAAGTCGGCTTCCGTTTCAAGCACCTTTTCTCCAAGCTGTTGGAGGTTTTCTATTTTAGACGGGTCTGGCCCATGGTGGGGAAATCTACCGTCTGATTCATAATATAAAGGAATAACGGTAACGTTTCGTAACGCTTTGAATACACGCGTTGCAATCTGAGCGCCCATGCCGTTGCCTGTATCAATCACAACAGTGAAGGGGCGCGTTTCTTTATGATTGAGGAATGAAAGCACGTGTTTCGTGTAGGGACGCATGAGTGGTGCGGAGTATACAGAACCTTTGTGCGTGTTTTTGATTGCTTTTTTCTTGGCGTACGCTTCTAGTGTTTTAAGACCCGTTTGCTCATTGAAAGGGGCTGCATGCGGTCCACAGACATAAAATCCATTATATTCTGCAGGGTTATGGGATGCAGTAATCATAATGCCGGGTGTTTCAAGGTAGCTTGTTGCAAAATAAAGTGCGGGAGAATCTACCCCCCCTATATCAAGTACGTCTGCTCCTGCGTCAATGATTCCTTGTACAAGCGCCTTATGCAAGGCAGGGGATGATATTCTATTGTCACGACCTACGGCAATGCGTTTTGCTTCGGTGTACCGCACGAAGGCGTTTCCCAATGCATACGCATCAGCGTTCTTTAATTCGGTCCCGTAGATGCCTCTAATGTCGTTTGCTTTGTAAATGCTCATCTCTCTTCAGTATCTTTATATATCTCCAGTTTTTAAGTACTGTGCTTTAGCATGAAGAGAGAGTTTGCTTTTTGGATCGTTATAACGATTTTTGTTATTGTGCTCGTACTAGCACTCAATCAACGATATGGGTTTGTAGAACGCGTTATGTTTGCCCCTACGACGCTTCCCAAGATAGGCTCTTCAGGGGCTTCGGCTGCATCGGGCGATTGTTGTCTGTGCGTGTATGATTCTTCAGAGGAACGGTTTAAGCCCGAGTGTCAAACTTGGTTGGATGAACAGAAAGAGTGCGCAGTGAAGAAGTTGGTCTCTATCGATTCCACTGATTCGCAATGCTGGCAAAAATCGGATTGTGGTAATGCATTTTCTCCAGGCGAATGCTCGGGACGAGAAATGCGAATACAATACCACGGACATTCCTTCGGTTCTCTTTGCAAGCCCTTCGCAGATAAAGTTTTTCAGGTCTGCGTGAATAGTGGTTCATCGTGCGCAAATGTAGTCAATTCAGGATGCCTCACATTCGAAAATTATTTGGACGCTTTAATCTACATCTCTGAATTAAGCGCCATAACTGGAGTTACTGCCAAGATTTCTGCGAATCAATGTGTTGTCTATGGCGCAGGTAAGCGTTGCGTGCAAACTACAGAGAGCATGTGTACGATTAGTGTCGATGCTTCGTGTAGTCGTGCGGACTTTGCTCCATGTAATTTCGGAGAATGGTGTGGTTGGTTGCCCGGATGCGAATCGGCTTATTGTTATGATGATGTTTCTCAACGCGTTGTAAAGGAGCAGTGTTGTAGCGATGATGAACGTTGGCATCGTGAAGGTGAATGCTCGGCCTGTAATGGGGCGTGCTGTACTTGGCCAAAGGGCTCAGCTGATATGGGCACGAATTTTTGTTTTGATAGTTATACGGGAGGTATAGATAGTCATACGTGTCCGCCTAACCCCAATTACAATATCGGAAAGTGGTTTCCTGATCAAAGGTGTAGCCAAGATATTTGTCCTTATTTGGCTCAAGGAACTTGTTGCGTCGAATACAAAGATGGAAATCAAGAATGTCTAATCTCAGTTACTTATGATCAATGTTACGCCTTTATCGATACTCCGTATGAAGATAAAGACGTTGTTGCTGTTAAATGGGACAGAAATGAAACGTGTTCTGATAATTCTTGCTCTGCGATTACGGGCGCATGTTGCACGATAGACTCGTGTGCTCTCGATGACCCTTATACGTGTTACGATGACCTCACGTTTCAGCAGTGCAAGGCAAAGGAAGCTGAAAATCCTTTGTGTGTAAGGGCTCAGTGGGGTTTTGAGAAGAAGTGCACCGATATGAATTGTGCTAAGGAGGGATGTAGGATCGACTTTCCTGATGCTTATATCGGCCCTAGTTGCGATACGTGTAAGCGTAACTTTTGTTCTTTGTACGAAATTATGAGCGGCGGCTGCTATAGCTGGTGTAGTTCATACGATACTCCTGACGACTTTGGCAATTATTGCTGCGGCCCTGCCTAATTAATCTATTTTTATCCTTTTTTTTGAGGAGGTTGGATTGGTGATTGTTATTGCGGTGTGCGGGACGTTGAATTCTTTTGCGAGTAGGTTGATAAGCTGCCGATTGGCGCGGTTCTTCTCGGGAGGTTCGGTAAGTGAAGCACCATAGTCTGTTTCTGAGGTTTTTGTTAATTTTGTCTTTGGTTGTGAGGGCTTCGCCTTTACGTAAATAATCATCTTATCGTGCCGATGCGAGACGCGCTCGCGTTTTCTTTTTGTAACTCTCAATGTCGGGTTGGTCGAAAGGATTGACATTGAGCAATTCAGCAAGGTATACGACTTCCATTATTTCAAATTGAATGAATTGTCCTATTGTGTAGGGGGATTTGTCGGGGAGCGTTATTTCGGTAAACGGTCTTTTTTTCTCTGCAAATGTTTCAGTTACTCCTTTATAGATTGCCCCCATTATTTTTTGAAGCGAGGTCGATTGTATATGGGGGACGAGTGCGTTGAACGCAGGATGTGAGGGCGTTTTTATGTCGTTTCTATTGTTCTGTACACGAACAAAGGTGGTAAACTTGTCAAAGGGGCCGCCGAGATAGAGTTGCGCTATAGAATGCATATCGGTACTTCCTATTGAATAAGTGGGGGTGATCCCGATGCATAGTTTGCCTTCCTTGTCACATCCTTTTCCGAGTGATTCAGCGAGCAGCTGGCGATGCCACTTTCCCAATGATTTAAAATCGTTGCCAAAAAGGAACATGTCTTGAATTGTTTTTGCATGCAACGCATGCCAGTATCTAATTGCTGCGCTGGTGACTGCGGGATTGTTTTCTTTTTTGAGGCATCTGTTTCGCATAGCTCGTGCTCCCGCAAGCAGTTGATCAATCGATATACCTGCCAGTTCGAGCGGGAATAGTCCTGCTGCCGTAAAAACTGAATAACGACCGCCAATGGATTGAGGAATCGTTAGTACGTGAAATCTTTCTTGTTGCGCAAGGCGATGCAAGGGTGTGTTTTCATCGGTTGTAACGATGACATGCTCTCGGAAATGTGCATCCTGCTTTTTTATTATCTCGAGGAGTACTTCAAAGTTTGCTATGGTTTCTGTTGTCGTCCCTGATTTTGAGATTGCATTAATAATAACGGTTTGCTTTTTTTCGAGTGTTTTTTGCATAACTCTTTTTATTTCTGTAAGTTCATCGCTATCCACGGTATCCGCATAAAGCACCTTAATGGTGTTAGTATTTTCATTATGCAGTTTTCCATGCACAAGTTGTTCTACGGCCATCATACCAAGGTTTGATCCCCCTATGCCTATCACGATTAGTAGTGCGGGTTTTGAAGCGCGCACTTTTTTTACTAATGCATGAATTGTTTTGTGTAATGTAACATCAAGGCATAAATCGATAACTGATTCTGGAGTGTTATAGTCATGCGTCATGTTCGCCATTTTGTGCGCGAGAGACCTGAGATGTTTTTTACTATTTGATGGCTCTCGAGATGGAATGAGCGCATTATCGAATGAGAATGACACCTCTTTTGACATGTAGTGCATGACGAGAATGAGTTATATAAACTTCATTACTTTTTGCCTTGTGCGAGCTTCGTATATTCGGAAGGCATGTCTTCATCGAACTTTTTGACGCCTTCAATGGTTTTCGCATGAACTGAAAGGTTTTGGAAGAGCGCGAAGGGAATCGTGGCTATATGTGCACCTGCAAGTGCGACTTCGCGAAGCTGATGTGCATTGCGTATAGACGCGGCAATCACTTGTGTTTTAAATCCATACGAGCGTAAGAGGTGCGTACATTTTGTTACAAGGTCTACACCCGATACGATCCCATTGTCTTGTATATGTTTGCCGCCGGCTATGTGGCCCTCCGCAGGATAATAATCTTCTTTTTCAAATCCGATACCGTGCTGCGTTCTAATGTAATCATCAACACGTCCGGTGAATGGGCTGACGTAAGTTGCGCCTGCTTTTGCGGCAAGTAACGCTTGTTCGGGTGTGAATATGAGTGTTGCGTTTATGGGGATCCTTGCTTGTGAAAGAGATTTGATGGCGCGTAATGCGTCAAGATTTTTTGCCTTTCCGGTTGCTGAACTATTTACCGGAATTTTTATGACTACATTGTTGGCAAGCGGATTGAATTTTGTATACAGCGTCTGGCCTTCTTCAATCATGGCGTTGGCATCAGTGCTTGCAACTTCAAGGCTAACGGGAGTACCTTTAGCGAGTGTAAGAATTTCGGTGATATACGTCGCGATGTCTATTTTGCGTTTCTTTTTGCGCATATCATCGAGAGCTACCTTTACAAGTGAAGGGTTTGTGGTGACGCCATCCACAATACCGGTTGCGTAAGCTTTTTCAAGCTCATCAAGTTGAGCGCTATCAATAAAGAGTTTCATCTCTTCTGCACTCTAAAAAGAAAACTTCTATATAAAGGTATGCTGCCTCTTTACTAATTAAATAAGATTAAATAAAGTTATTAACCTGGCACGGGTGGTTGTTGTTCAAGTTGTTCGAGGCGAAGGTCTTGCTCGCTGTACGATTGGGTTGCGCTTTGCGTGTCTGCTACGACGAGACGCATCGAACTAAAGTTACTCTCGCTTGGATTGCGTTTTATAGTTATCGCCCTCGGTCAGCCCTGTGCAAACGGTAGTCCCCCCTATGTAATCGGCATATTCACATAAAGTTGGTTCAATAGAAAGCGTGTAGCAGGATTGAATATCTTCTTGGGCACCGAGGCCTCAATGAGAAACGGTCTCGGGAGGGACCATAGAATCCCTAAGGCAATTATCGCGAGTGTATAAATAGACCCATAATAACGATCGCACTCAGACCCTTTGTGTTCATGAGAGCGCGTTACTAGTAATTCCTTTCTGGAATGAGCGTATGTTTTTCGCGGCCGTTTCAATGATTGTTTGTGTCGCTTCGTGCGTGTAGAATGCCATGTGTGGTGTTATAATCACGTTTGGTAGTTTAAGTAACCGATGGGTTGCACGAATAGTGCTCCAATCATGTTGTTTCAGATGGTGTTCCTTTCGTTGTGCATGAGCTTCTCGGTGTTCTATTTCTCCTTCAAGTACGTCAAGTGCCGCGCCCGCAAGTCGTTTTGTTCTCAATGCTTCACTCAACGCGTGCGTGTCCACAAGCGCGCCTCGGGCGGTGTTGATAAGATACGCATTCGGTTTAATGAGTTTCATTTTTCGTTTGTCTAAGATATGATGTGTTTGTTTTGTATACGGTAGATGTAACGTGAGTATATCCGATTGTTTGAGTAGGTCATTGAGTTCTGCGTGGCGTGCGCCGGTTTCCTTTGCTAGTTGTTTATTGGGAGTGCGTTCATACATCAAGACGTTCATGTCAAATGCGCGAGCACGGCGTATAACGGCTGAGCCGATAGTTCCTGCACCGATTACGCCGAGTGTTTTTCCTGCGAGCTCAGTTCCGCACAATCCTGTTAAAGAGAAGTCGTCGTGGTTGGTGTTATGCACTGCTTGCGGGATATGTCGTACGAGTGCAAGCATAAGCGCGAAGGTATGCTCTGCAACGGCAGTGCCTCCGTATTTTGGCACGTTACAGACAGTGATACCGTGTTCTTTGCATGCTTGCAGGTCGATATGGTCATATCCCGTTGAAAGCGTTACAATTAAACGAAGAAACGGAAATTTTTCAAGTACCTCTCGTGTTATTTTTGAATAAATGAATATTACGAGTGCCTCGGTGAACGAATTATTTTTCAGATGGTCTAGTTCGAGGGGTTGTTCATGAAACGTTAATTCATCGTAAGGGAGCGCCTTTTCAAGTAAGCTTTTTTCATACCCATCACATTCAAAACACGTTATTTTCATGCTCTCTCTTTGCTAATTCACGTCGAGGGTTTATTTAAAACTACGGGTAGCATCCGTCATTATCCCCTATGACGAAAGCCTCTACAAATGCGTTGAAATCATCAAGGGTTATTCCGCCATCGTGTGTTATGTCGATCCTTTGTTTTCTGAGTACGGGATCATAATCGTACATACAGGGAGGATCTTGAATTTTTCCTTCTCTTTCTGTTTCGTAACAGTATACAAAGTGATCGTAGTCGTCTCCATCTCCAAATTCGTTTCGATTAAAGTCTTGGCATCCCGTTCCCATTTCATACACGTATCGTTCACAAACCGTTTTTTTGACAGGACTGCAGGCCCCTTCTTCTGAAAGTAAGGGGGCCGTGGCAACTGTGATCGGCACAAGGCTTCCAATGGAAAGTCCTATGGTTGATTTTTCAAGCGTTTGGGGAAGGTCTCCTCCAAGAATCTTTTCTTTCCAGCTTCTTGAGATGGTTGCCCCGTTTTCATCTTCAAATACGAGCCTGATATCTGATACATTCTTTTGATCGGCTCCTCGTTTCACGCTAACCGAAGCATACCAATATTGCCCTCCTCCGCTATACATACATGAAATTGGTTCAGTTGCGACGAGAAGACAATCCTGCGCCGAGGCGACTCGAGAGGTTTCATTTACTACGGGGCGGAGAAACGCCCAAATGATACCTATTGCAACGAGCACAATTAGAATAATGAGAATTACAGTAACTATATCGCTGAGTCCTTGTTTGTTCATTGTTTAAGTGCTTCAATACCCGGTAACGTGCCGTTGGCAAGGTAATGGATTAACGATCCTCCGCTTAAACTGACATATCCAAATTTCTTTTTTGGGATGTTGAATTTTTCAATCATGGTCAATGTATGGCCCCCGCTCACGAGTGTAAATGCGTTTGATTCAGAGAGCGCTATCAAAAGCGCATGGGTCCCTATGGAAAACTCGGGTTTGTTACAAAGTCCTGCGAGGCCTTTAAAGAAAATCGTTTTTGCACCCATAATTTCTTTTCCGTAGGCTTCGATGGTTCGTATCCCAAGGTCAAGAATTTCTGCGTTTTTGGGAAATTCGTCGATGCACAGGTCATGACGCTTGCCTTTATGTTCTATAGCAAGGTCATGCGGAATAATTAGCTTTGCGCGATGTGCTCTTATTAGAGACCCATACTGGGTTAATTCTTTTTTCATTATTGTATTTTGTAGGCCTAAATTTTTTCCTAAGGCCATGAGGCAAAAGGGCCCGAATAATCCTGATGCGAGTGTCTTGCCTTTTGTTTTCTTAAGTAATTCTATGTTATCTTCGGGTTTTGAGCCTCCGAGGACGAGAAGCGCGTTATGCATATCTATTTTTTGTAATGCGCGTAACTCGCGTTCGAATACGCGACCCATGGCTCCTTCAATTCGTTGTGGAAATCCGGTAATACTCGCTTGATGTCTATGCGAGGCTGAAAAGGCGTCGTTGACATAGAGGTCTATGAGCGGTGCAATGCGGTCAAGGAGTTCATTGGGTGTATGCAGTTTGTAGTTGAGTTCGTCTTTAATGAATCGTACATTGTCCAGTAGCAGAACATGACCTGATTTGAGCGCTATTATTCTTTCAATTGCTCGCATACCGGTGACGTCAGGTATGCATTCGAAATGAGCTATCTTTTTCTTAAGGAAATTCGCGTGTTGTCTTAACGAGGTAAAATCTTTGCTTCCGGGTCTGCCTTGATGAGCAAGGAGAACTATTTTTGCTTCTTTCTTTTGAAGCTCTTTTATGGTTTCGAGTGGCGCGGTAAGTCGTTCGGAAGGGATGAGTTTGCCATTGCGAATGTCGCTGTTAATATCAACTCGTATCAAAACACGTTTATTTTTAACCGCAAGATTATCGAGTGTTTTAATGCCTGTAATCATCATTATCCTTCCTCTAACTAGGAAGGTGTTATTTATAAAATCGAGGTTATGTGCTCAATCTCTTTTTTGATTGGTCTGTTGCTTTTCTTGCTCTACTCGCGTCTTCTCGCGCAGGGCTTTATACTCTGCAAGTCGGCGGTCGTAGTCGCGATCAACAAATTCAGTTGCTCTTGCCATGTAGGTCTTTATTTAAAATGAGATTAAATAGTTTATTGTATTAGAGAGAACCGTTCTGCGTAAACTTTTTCATGGCTTGCTCGAGTAAGACTTGTGGGGCGAAGCCCTTTCGGCTGCACGCTTTTACGAACTCGTCGAATACAGTTTGGTCTACCATATAGTCAAGTTTTCTTTTTCGTGCTCCTGGAGGTGTTGCTGCCATAGGTAGGCTATCAGAACAGGTTATATAAATTGATTTACTTACTTCAGTCGTTGCACGATGTCAACGACGCGGTTAGAATAGCCGAATTCGTTGTCATACCATGCCAAAATTTTGACTAAATTGCCGTCGACTTGTGTGCTCAAAGCATCTACGACTGCGGAATGGGGATTGCCTATGACGTCGGATGATACGAGTGGATCTTCCGTGTATTCGATGAGCCCTTTAAACGTGCTTTTGCTTGCCTTTTTGAACGCGTCATTTACGCTCTTTACCGTTGCTTTTTTTATCACTTCAACAGTCAAATCTGTAAGCGAGCCGCATGCCACGGGTACTCTGACTGATAATCCCGTCATGAGCCCCTTGAGTTTGGGCAAGACTTCAATGACTGTTTCTGCTGCTCCCGTTGTTGTTGGGACCATATTGAGTGCGCCTGCTCGACCTCGACGGATGTTATGGTGAGCGCTGTCTTGAATCGCTTGGTCATTGGTATAGGCATGAATGGTGGTAAGCATAGCATACTTGACTCCGAAGGTATCCATCAGAACTTTTGCAATGGTGGCAGTACAATTCGTTGTGCATGAGCCGACTGAAAGTATCTTGTGAGACGATTTGAGCCACGAATCGTTTACTCCAGGTACGATGGTCACATCGGGGCTTTTTGCAGGAGCAGTTATCACTACTTTCTTTGCACCCGCCTTGATGTGTGCTACGGCATCTCTTGCGTTTGTGAATGCTCCTGTTGATTCAATCACGACATCGACGTTAAGCGATTTCCAGGGTAGCTTTAAGGGATCACGTTCGCTGAGGACCGGTATCTTTTTGTTGCCGATGATTAGATATTTTCCTTTTGAGCTTATGTTTTGCTTGTACCTACCATATACTGAGTCGTATTTGAGTGTGTAAGCTGCTGATTCGGCGCCGTGCGTGTCATTGATGGCAACAATGTTTATTTTTCTTTCTAGGGCAATTTTTAGAATCGCGCGTCCAATACGACCAAATCCGTTGATAGCGAGGTTCATCTCTTTCTTTTGCGTAAGGAGGTCTAGCTTTATAAAACTAGTGCGATGGGCGAGGCATAGGAATCTCGCGTGTGTGACCGTGTGCTCTTACAAGGCCTCGTACATTGGTCTCTCCATAAATAACTACATATAACGGGTAAGGGGGTGCAGACAAACCTGCTTCATGCAATAACTTTCTTTGTCTGCCGTAAGCCCAGTGCAGATGTTGAAAATGGTTGTCTCTTGTTATAATCGTAACTGGTCCGAGGTAACCGAGCGTAAACGCTTTTGCATAGATGTTCATGTCGTTATTTCCTACGGGATTTACACTTTCTTGATTTGACGCGGGAAGGGAGCTTTTAACTATCTCTATGAGTTGAGGAATTCTCTCGTTCAGGAGGTTTTCGTACTTTTTTTCAGCCATTCGAGCACCAACCCAGCTTTTACAAAATCCTTTTTCACGAGTTTCAAGGGATTGTAATGTTCGTACGGTTTCGTTGAGGTCTCTTCCTCCTTCATATCTTTTTGGTTTTCTTCCATGGGTTGTGCGATCTAAAAGGTTCTTTCTGAATTGTCTGGCCTCTTTGTGCGATTGTCGAATACAGTGAATCCAGTTGCTTGCCTCTTCGTATACCTCCTGCGTGGTCACTACCGATTCGTCTGCATGCTTCCTAAACCATGCACGACTTGCTTCAACGTACTCAACTTTGTTCGGAGTATATCTTTCCTTAGAATATCCTTTTTCGTAGGGCCATAATATAAACGACGTGTCTATTATTTTCAAACCGAGGTGTCCGAAGGCGTGTCGTACATCGTCTTCTGTCATTCTTAATCGAGAGTCTAAACCCATAACGCTATGATTTTACGCTGTTTAAAAGATTGTTGGTCGGTATTTCTTTATATTGAGGCAGATGTTTTTTCCGTCACGTTTGAACTGGACATGGGCTTGTTCGATAATGTGCATTGCTTCTTGGGGGGTTTTTGCAAGAAAGAGAGATTTCATATCTTGTTTTTCCATGTATCTGTGTTTGAGCGGGCCTTTCTTTATCCACGCGATAAGTTCTTGGTAATGGTCTCCTAGGAGAATAAGGGGGATATCGCATATCTGTCTAACTTGGATAAGCTGCCACGCGTAAAAAAACTCGAGGAGTGTTCCTAATCCACCCGGGGCTACTACGACTGCGTTTGATAATTGCATAAAGGTATCAAGTCGTTCTGAGAATCGGTGAAACTCGCGTTTTATGTTAAGATGGTTGCTTTCGCGTTGTTTCTCTGGAAGTTTTATAAGTAATCCGAGCGAGTGACCCTTTCCCTTATGTGCGGCTGCATGACCCTCTGATGCTGCTTCCATGAGTCCGGGGCCGCCCCCCGTGACAATGTCTATGTCGCGTGAGCCAATCATTTTTGCAAGCGCGTATATCGATTTATAGGCAGGGTCATTTTTCTTAATGCGTGCGGAACCGAATATGGCCACACGAAACTCGGTCTTCTGTGTTTCTCTGTCAAATCTGGTTACTCTTTTTTTCATCTCTTGGTTATTTTACAGGCAGGGTCTATAAAAAGATGCTGCCTCTGAAAACTCTTTAAAGGCATGTAGCATTATTGTCTTATGGACTTTAAAGGGTTGAGTTCTCGTGAAGCGACCGATCTTTTACGTGTGCACGGCTCGAACGAAATTAAGGACGTCGGCAGGGTCGCACCACTTATGATTCTCTTTCGTCAAATTCGGGGCAATGTTGTGTTATATCTTCTTGTTGTAGCCATGTTGCTTTCTTTTTTTGTTGAAAAACCCATTACGGCCTATGCGCTTTTAGCAATTATTTTGTTGGTAGTCGTTATTGGCTTTTTCCAGGAATATCGTGCAGAAACAGCTATTCAAGCGCTTCGTTCTATGATAACGCCCGTTTCAGTTGTTATTCGCGATGGAAAGACGATAACGATTCCGGCTCGTGAGCTTGTTGTAGGGGACATTGTGCTGTTGCGTACGGGCGAGCGTGTTCCCGCGGATGGGCTTATTCTGGAAGCAAATGAACTGAAAGTTAATGAGTCTCTATTGACGGGCGAGTCTGCGGAGGTCTCTAAGTTCGTTTCTCGAGATGGTGATGGTCCTGATACGCATTATGTATTTATGGGCACGTTTGTGGTACATGGTCGAGCGACTGTACAGATTACCAAGACGGGGATGTCAAGTCGTTTTGGTGCGATTGCAAATCTTATTTCTCGTGAACAGAAAGAACTTCCGTTACAAAAAAAAGTAAATGGATTGGCCCGCTATGCGATTTTTGTGGCTCTCTTCTTTGCGCTTGCAACAGGAATTATATATGCACTACGAGCAGATGCGTTTACAGCGACTGTCTTGGTCGATGCGCTTATTATCATGATTGCGCTTGCGGTTTCCGCGTTTCCTGAGAGCTTTCCTGTAGTATTAATTACAACGCTTTCTGCGGGAGCCCATCGCATGGCCTTGCAGAATGCGATTGTCAATCGTATGTCAGTGATTGAGACGCTTGGTGAAACAACGGTTATTTGTTCTGATAAGACAGGTACGTTGACCAAAGGTGAAATGACGGCAAAGTATGCGTTTGTTGATGGTCGCGTACTTGAAATTAGCGGTGCAGGGTACACGGCTGAAGGAGAATTTCGATATGAAGGTGCTTCGTACGATGTTTCTAAGGATAAGGTCCTTGATTTAGTATGCAAGGGTGCGGTGGCGTGTAACGATGCCTCTATCTCTCGTTCAGGGAGCGACGATCGCTATGAGGTTGTGGGGACGGCGACTGAAACCGCGCTTTTGGTGATGGCTGCGAAGGCAGGGTTTGTGAAGGAACAGTTGCATGTTACGCGCAAGGCGGAGATTCCGTTCAGTTCAGAACGTAAACTTATGTCGGTGCTTGTCCATATGGGAAAATCTTCGTTTGTGTTTACCAAGGGCGCGCCCGAATACGTGCTTGATGCCTGTACTAAGATTCATCGCAAAGATGGCGTATTTAGCCTTACCGTATCTGAGCGTAAGCGGCTTGCAGAGATGGTTCATTCATTTTCTACACGAGGGTATCGTACTATCGCGCTTGCCTATAAACCTTCTACAGGAACCACTATTGATCATGAAAAAGGGCTTATCTTTTTGGGCATTGTTGCGCTTGAAGATCCGCCTCGGCCCGAGGTGATTGCTGCATTGCGTGAATGCATGCATGCAGGTATCGCGGTTAAGATGATTACGGGAGATCATCGCGAGACGGCACTCTCCATTGCATCTCAAATTGGGCTTCATGGGCCTTTATTGACAGGGGAGCATCTTGATGCGCTTTCAGATAGTGCGCTCGTGCAGTGTGTTGGGGAAACGGTCATTTTTGCGCGTGTGCGTCCTGAACATAAACTGCGTATTGTGAATGCGCTCAAAGCTCGCGGAGAGGTGGTGACCATGACAGGCGACGGAGTCAATGACGCTCCTGCTCTTAAAGCGGCACAGGTCGGTGTCGCGATGGGGATTTCGGGTACTGACGTTTCACGAAGCGTTGCAGATATTACTCTGAAGGATGATAACTTTGCAACCATTGTAAACGCGGTTAGGGAGGGGAGAACTATTTTTAATAACATGCGGAAGTTTATCACCTATCAATTTTCATGTGTTCTTGCAGAAATCCTCGTTATCTTCTTTGGAATTTTTCTCGGATTACCGCTTCCACTCGTGGCTATTCAAATTTTATTTATGAATATGATTACTGACGACTTTCCTGCGATAACGCTCGGATTAAATCCAAGTTCTCACGATGTTATGGACCATAAACCTCGTCGTAAAGAGTCCTTGTTGACGCGGAATCATATTCACATGCTTATTATTGCAGGAGCAATCATGGGTCTTGGCACGCTGGGCGTCTACGTCTACGCACTCTATATTGCAGGAATGGACGTGGCCTTTGCTCGGACTGCGGCGCTTGTCACTTTAATTTGTTTTGAGATTATAGGAGCGTTTAACTTTAGGTCGTTCAGGAAATCGACGCTAGGGCGTTCACCATTTGTCAATAGGTCGCTCGTCATGGCCTCGTTTGTATCTCTCTTGGCTACGTTTGCGATTCTTTATACGCCCATTAGCGTGTTCTTTGAGACAGTTGCTCTGCCGTGGCACTGGTGGATTGTTTCAGTTGTGCTCGCGTTTGTTTTTGTGGGGATATTTGATGCTCTTAAATCGTTTAATGCGCGTGCGTGCTTCTGGAAGGATGTGTGTTAATCTTACTCTAATATTTTTTTGAGTATTTCTACTTTATCCAATCGTTCCCAGGTGAATTCGAGTTCGTTTCTACCGAAATGGCCGTATGTTGCAGTTTTTGCATAGATAGGGCGTTTTAAATCGAGGTGTTTGATGATGTCGGCCGGTTTTAAGGGAAAGTGTTGTTTAACGAGTGATTCTATTTGCTCCTCGGGAATCTTGTTGGTATTGAAGCAGTGTACGAGCACTGAAACGGGTTCCGCAATTCCGATAGCATACGCAATTTGCACTTCGCATTGGTTTGCCAATCCGGCTGCCACGATGTTCTTTGCGATATATCGTGCGGCATAAGCGGCACTACGGTCTACTTTACTCGGGTCTTTACCACTAAATGCACCACCTCCATGGCGACCAAATCCTCCGTACGTATCGACGATTATCTTTCTTCCGGTAAGGCCGGCGTCTCCGACGGGTCCGCCGATAACAAACGCTCCTGTGGGGTTACGCCTAGGACCAAACCTCAAACATCACATAAACGGACTTATACTTATATGACAACTTCTGTCGGTTTTTTGCAAATACTCTTGATGATAGTCTTCGGCGGAATAGAAGGGTGTCGCTTTGGTTATTTCAGTGACTATCTGCATTGTTTTATTTTTGAGCCTTTTCTCCCATCTTTTTTTTGAGACCTGTGCTTGTTTCTTTTGTTCAGGTGAATGATAAAAAATAGCACTTCGATATTGCGTGCCAATGTCGGGACCCTGTTGATTCATTTGTGTCGGGTCGTGGTTTTTCCAGAATAAATCGAGTAGTTCGTTATAGGAAATTATTTTTGCATTAAAGATTATTTCAATAGCTTCGGCGCATCCACTTGTGTTCGAACATACCTGTTCATAGGTCGGGTTTTTACATGCGGCATTACATCCGGTATAGCCCACACGTTTCTTGATAACTCCTTTAATTTTGGAAAATATATAATCAGGTTGCCAAAAACAGCCCATAGCGAATGTTGCCGTTTCGGGTTTTTTACTTAACAATTTCATGAGTTGCCGAGATGATGGCTTTCGCGTTAATCTTTGCGTCATCGAGTAACTCGTCTTTGGTTCCTGCACGAGGTACGTTTTTTACCGCAAGATGTTTGAAGGCAATTCCTGTGTTTGCAAGGACATGTGAAATCATTTCACCAATGCCCCCTTCGTAATAATGGTCTTCTACGACTATGACTCGATTACCGTGTTTTTTTACGAAGTCGATGAACTTTGCGTCGGGGAAGGGCTTTATACAATACACGTCTACAACGGCAGTACTTACTCCTTGTTTTTTGAGTTGGTCATGTGCTTTGAGTGCTTCATGGAGCGTTATGCCGGCACCTACAAGCACGGCGCTATCATTGTTTGATAAGTGTATTGCTTTGAAATCGTTTACGATGAACTCTTCTTTTGGTTTGTAGATGATGGGTGTTTTTGCTCGTGTTGTTCTAATATAAGTGAGTCCGGGCGTTTGTGCGGCCAATTGTACGATGCGTTCTGTTGCAATGGCGTCGCTGGGATAGAATACGGTTGTGTGAGGGAGTGAACGAAATAAGGCAATATCTTCGAGCCCCATTTGTGAGGGGCCGTCTTCACCGATGGAAACGCCTGCGTGTGACCCTGTTATGGTTACTGAAGCGTTTGAAAGGGTCGTCATGCGTAGTTGATCATGCGCCCGCGTTAGGAATGCGGCAAACGTGGCGGCAAAGGGTTTGTATCGTCTGAGCGAGAGGCCGTGTGCTACGCCAATGAGGGTTTGCTCAGCAATGAAGCATTCGACAAACTGATGGGGGGTGCGTTCTTGTACTTTTTCAGTATAGGTGGAATTGCTTACTTCTGCGTCAAGTGCAACGATTGAAGGATTTTCTACTGCGCATCGCGCAAGTGCTTTTCCGTACGCTTCGCGGGTTGCAATATGGTCTTGGGGTTCGTATGAAGTAGGCATTGTGGTGTGGAATGGAGGCGACTGCGTTTCTCTGGATGTTACAGGCAGTTTTGGTTTCCATGAAGGCATGTTCGTGATAGGTAATGCTTTGAGGGCTTTTGCACATTCGTCTTTCGTGAGCGCGCGTCCGTGCCACGCCTCTTTATTCTCCATGAACGGGACTCCTTTTCCTTTGAGGGTTTTGGCGAGGATAACGGTCGGTTTTTTCGAGGCACGCGCTTTTTTGAAAGCAGACTCTAGTTCGGTTATTTTGTGACCGTTTACCGTGAGGGCGTTCCATCCGAATGAACTGAATCTTTTTTTGTATGCTTCTAGATTATGACCGAGCATGGTTTCTCCACGCTGCCCTAATCGATTGATATCGACTATCGCGCACAAGTTGTCGAGCTCATGGTATGCTGCAAATTGAGCGGCCTCCCAAACGGAGCCTTCTGCACACTCGCTGTCTCCGAGAAGCACATAGGTGCGCGCGGTACTTTTTTGCATTTTGCATCCGAGTGCACATCCGCAGCCTAGTGCGAGTCCCTGTCCTAATGAACCTGTTGCTGCAGGAATCCAGGGGCTTACTCGGGGCGTAGGATGACCTTCGAGCGCACCCCCGTGTTTTCTGAGAGAATTGAGGTCATAGTTTGCACATCCGACATGTTTGAGCACCGCGTAATAGAGCGGTGCGGCATGACCCTTGCTCATGATGAATTGGTCATTGTTCAGATGGTGGGGGTTGTGCGGGTCAAAAAACATTTCATGGAACCACAGGGTTGCCATGATATCTGCGGCGGACAAACACGAGCTGGGATGTCCGCTTCCTGCAGTCGTTGTCATTTCAATCACATCGCGACGCAAGATAGTCGCTCGTAGTTCCAACTCTTTAGGGGTTAGCATTGAATCACACTCTTTTGTACACATGTCGGTGCGAGTTTATAAGCGTTCGTAGTGCTTGAGCACCATTAACTTTTAAAGAGGGGCGTTCGTTCGGCATCGAGAGGTGTATCATGGGTGTCATAATAAACGAGTCCTTTTCCGACGACGAACTTATCTTTGATAAAGTACAAAAACGCGAGTTTGAATCACGTTCTTTGCTCAATTTACGTCTTGAGGCAGAAGAAGTTTCCCATAGTGCGCAGATTAGCGAGCTTATTTCATATCAGGATATTGTGAAACGACTTGAATTTAACTTACCCCATCAATCTGAAGGCGCGCTTAGAATTTTACGAGATTTCAACGGCACGGCGTTGCTTGCGGATGAGGTCGGATTGGGAAAAACAATTACCGCAGGGATGGTGCTTAAGGAATTTATTGTGCGCGGGCTTGTCACGAAAGCGCTTATCCTCACGCCCCCTTCTTTGGTTGATCAATGGCTTGCGGAACTACATACTAAATTTAATTTGCAGTTTCATGCTATTGAGTCTGATGCGGATTGGGGTAAATTTGATTTTGCGCTCGCTTCTATTGACCGTGTTAAAACGTATGATAACGATGCCGGGGTGTTTAAACATAGCAAGGCGCATGAAATTTTATGGGATTTGCTTATCGTTGATGAAGCGCATAAACTGAAAGACAGCAAGTCTCGACGATGGCAGTTTGTTGACAAAATGCAAAAGAAGCGTTTTTTGGTGTTGACTGCGACACCTTTTCAGAATGATTTGCTTGAGTTGTACAATCTGCTTCACTTGCTTAAACGTGGACATTTAGGAACGTTACAGCAATTCAAGAAAGAATTTTTTCATAAAGGAAATAAGCGCCATCCGCTCAACCCGCGCGAGTTGAAACGCAAGCTTGATGCGGTGATGATTAGACGCAAACGTGCAGATACACTGATTAATTATAAGAAACGTATCCCTAAGATGATTGCGGTTGATTTGTCTACAGAGGAGTTTTCACTGTACAATGATGTGTGTGACTTGCTCAAGACAAAATACTTTGCGGTCGATGGGCATCCTATCACGGGGAGACTCATTGTCTATGCGCTGCTTCCTAAAGTAACGAGTTCGTCTCGCTCGGCCATTGAATCACTCACGGCTATTGCAGAGAGTGAGAAATATCACGGGGAGACGCGCATGATTGCACGTTCGTTGCTTGAGCGATATAAAGCACTCCCGAGAGACTCTAAAATTGAAACCCTTGTAACACTTATTCGCGATATTCAAAAGACAGATCCTGGGGCGCAGATGCTCATTTATACAAAACATCCGACGACGCTTAATTACATTGTTGAAAAGCTTTCTCCGCATGGGTTTGATATGGTCCCTTACTTGGGGGGTTTGACACGCGAGGAACGCGAGGAACGCGTGCAGAAGTTTCGAAACGGAGCGCAAATACTTCTTAGTACAGAAACAGGGGCCGAAGGATTAAACTTTCAGTTTTGTCATCATATTATCAATTATGATTTGCCGTGGAATCCTATGTCTGTAGAACAACGCATCGGTCGGCTCGATCGTATTGGGCAGAAACATGATATTCATATCTACAGTCTTGCGACAAAAGATACGATGGAAGAACGTGTTGTTGATTTGATTATTAACAAAATGTGCTGTATTGGACTTGTGATTGGAGAGTTGCCTATTATTTTGTTTAATCTGGGGCTTGATAGTCTGGGCGAGAGCGGAGCGCCTAAAATAGAAGAAATGATTATGGATGCGTTTATTGATTCAAAGAATAATCTTGATGTTTTTTCTCAAGAGTTAGATAAAATGTATCAATTGATTCATCAAGGTCTTGCTGAATATAAACATGCAAAGGAGGCGTCATCGCGTATGCTTGATGCACCTCTTGATGGATAATGCGCTTTCTGATTTGAAGAAGTTTGCCGAGTCTTTTTTCGTCAATCTAGGCTGCGTTGTCGTTGCAGATGGAAAACATCTTGTGGTCTCTGGCGTGCCTGCTGATTTTGAATCGGCGTATGGAAAACTAGGGCCGTATCGCATTTCGTTTGAATCTGCTTCGAGCAACGAAGAGCTGCTTTCTCGCGGAAGTTTCTTGCTTAAAACTATGATGGGCTATCTTGAACAACGCGGGCAGACTGCACTCATTAAGTTAGTTTTTGATCAGGATTATCTTGCTGCGTTTAAGCGTTCGTTTTCTTTTAAACAATGTGAACTTGTTTCATTGACTAAGAAACCTGTTTATAATCCGTTGTATCTCTTTTCTTTTAGCACAACGTTACAGTATCTTAATGAGAAAGAACAAGTTATGAATACCGTGGCGGTGCGCGATGGCGCGGTTGTTCCATTTTCGCTTGAACAGTATTCGTACGAGCAAGGTAATCCAAAAGATTTAGGTGCGATTGATGTGAAAACTTCGTATGGCTGTGCGAAAGATGCCCTTAAATTATTAATTGCTCCGCGCGTTGAAGAAATTTCAAACGTGCTTACTGAGAAAATTGCGCGGGAGACAAATCGTATTAAGGAACATTATGGTTCTCAGTTACGTGAAAAGGAACATACACATGCGAAGATACGAGAACAATTGTCCGCGCTAGACAAGGCAAGTCCGCTTTCGGCATCTATGGCTCAACGAAGAGACAAGCTTGTGGAAACGCTTCGGTTGCTTGAGGATGCACACTTCGAATCAAAACTAACCGAAGAACAAGAGTTCTTTGTACGTGACGAGGAGTTTAAACATTCGCTCAATGTTTCTAATAAACTGGTGAGCACGACGCTTGTGTATTATCCCATTTTTATGTTTACTCTTACTCTTAAAAATAAGGACGTTTCACGTAGTGTGGTTGTGAGTTATAATCCGTTAAAGAATGATTTTGAAACCCCCGTATCCTGTGAGCAGTGTACGCGGGCTATTCAGGAACTTTTTTTGTGTGGTTCGGCACACGTTCTTTGCGCTAATTGCTTTGACAGCTGTCGTACTTGTGAGCGGGGCATGTGCGCGCTCTGCATGAAAAAGACGTGCGCGCAATGCGCGCGCAAACTTTGCAAGCGCTGTGTTTCTCGTTGTACGGTGTGTTGGAAAGATGTATGTAAGACGCACCTTCGAGTTAATTACGCGACGGGAAGCGAGGGATGTACATCTTGTTTGCGTCAATGCTCCAAGTGTGGGTCTTTTGCCGACAAAGCGCATCTTGTACGTGATTTAGACGGTTCCGAGCTTTGTGTGAGATGCAATACGCTGGGAAAAGCATTGGTCAGAAAGTCTTAAAAAGGTTCTTTTGAAGAAGCGTACTTGGCAGATAGATTTTCTGGAATTGTAGCAGGTTAGCATTGCAATAAAGCTTTTAACTCTACTTTTTGAGAATTTAGTATGGTCGAAATACCTGCTGCACTTACTACTACACTTATCGGTATGTTTGGGGTCGTTGTAGGTGCAATTATAAGTAATTATGTCAATCAGAAAATAGCGGCGCAATCTGCTCGTAGAGATTTACTTTTTAAAAAGAAAGTCGAGTATTTTGATAGAACTGTGAGCTGTATTGAAAAAAATTTAAAATTGTATGGTGCATGGAGGAAAAAATTAGAGGTAAACATCTCTTCTGCGGTTGTTGATAAAGCGATAAAAACGTTAAAAAAGAGCCGAGTGAAATTTGATCCTTTGTCAAGTGCGCTCTATCTTGACATTGAACAGTTTTCACGGGATATAAAGCAATTTGTTGCGTTTGAAAAGCAGATTTTTGTTCTTTTTGAAGAACTGAAAAAAGATAATCCTGTTGACGTTATGGAATCGTTGCGTTATAGTTTGCATACCCTCAATAAGATTGGCCAAGGTATTATCCTTAAAATGCGGAAGTCATTGTTACACGAGTGAATTTTTTAGTTTATTCCACGCGACCTTTATATCGGAGGCGTTTTGTAAGTATGAACCCACAACGAATTGATTGGCCCCTACGCGTTTACATAACTTCAAGGTTTCGGGCGTAACGCCTCCATCTACTTCAATATCTAGTTTTGGAGCGAGTTTTCGTATATGTTGTATTTTTTCGAGCATTTCAGGAAGAAACGGAGAGCCATATTTACCCGGATGAACGGTCATAATGAGCACCTTATCAATGAGTTTGAGATATTGTGTGCTGTCTTCATCATCGGTTTCTGGGTTGAGTGCCACTCCGATTTTTTTCTTGTAGTGTTTTGCGAGTTTGATGCATTCGTGCAGGTGCGTTTCTGATTCGTAATGGACTATGAACGAGTCTATTTGTGTATGGTTTTTGACAAGCCATCCTTTGGGGTTGCGCACCATAAGGTGTGCCTCACAGGCGTATGATTTAGGCACAATAAAAGGAAATCCAAGCGAAGTGCGTTTAACGAATGTGCCGTCCATGACATCGAGATGCATATAAGTGGGTTTTATGGGGCTTAATTTATGTATTCGTTCTTCGAGTTCTTTTTGTGAACGTGCGATTATCGAGGGAATTAGGATTTCTCTCATGATTTTTACACACCCCGATGTGCATCAAGGTCCGCAATTTTCTTTAATCGTCTCACGTGACGAGGTTCGTTACTAAATTGCGTACTTAACCACGCGTCGACGATGCGTTTTGCTCGCGCGAGCGTTATAGACCATCCTGCAAGGCAGAGTACGTTTGCGTTGTTATGCGAACGTGTTAATTGTGCTTCCTTGATCGTGGAGGGAGCGACTGCACGTACGGCAGGGACTTTATTGGCTGCTATGCACATGCCTTGTGCGGTTCCGCAACATATGATTCCCTTGGCTTCAGAGTTTTCTGAGACCTCTCGTGAGACTTTGATGGCAAAATCGGGGTAGTCGTCCGTCTTGTCAAGTACACGGGCACCTTCATCGTATACTTCATGACCCCTTTTTTGAAGGTACTGTTTGAGTTGTTCTTTGAGTTCGAATCCGGCGTGGTCTGCGCCGAGATGAATCACTTGTTTTTGCATATATTTGGAGAGCACGCACACATTTAAAGATTACCTTTAGCGTTTAAGAATTCAGAGAGGTGTACGTGGAACGATTTCCTTGACGAAGTTGCTTGTATAACGACATAATATCTCCTTCGCCAAAGAGACTTTCCTTCTTTTCTTGTTCAATTTTCTGCGCTTTATGCGTCTTGTGCGATTTTGATAGTTTATGCATAGTTTCTATACTTCGAGCTAGTATATAATTGTTTGCATTTATAAGTAGTGACAGGAATTAGTTAGATTATAATTTGGGGTGTCTTTTCGTCTTTTTCGTCATCAAAGTCGGCGACGAGGCCTTCGGTGGTGATGACCATGCCGGCAATACTTGCCGCGTTTTGGAGCCCCGTTCTGACGACTTTTGTAGGGTCAATGACTCCCGATTTTACTAAGTCTTCATAGACATTGGTTTTGGCGTTAAATCCTATATTTTCACCCGTATGGGCTTTAATCGTTGCAATCACCTCTGAACCGTCTTTGCCTGCATTGAATGCAATCATACGCAAGGGCTCTTCGAGTGCTCGTTTGACAATATTGGCGCCGATAGCCTGCTCTCCCGGTAATACATGTGCTTCGAGGGTTTTGATGGCTCTGAAAAGAGTCATACCTCCGCCGGTTACCACGCCCTCTTCAACGGCCGCTTTGGTCGCATGTAAGGCGTCGTCAATGCGGAGTTTCTTTTCTTTGAGTTCGGTTTCTGTTGCCGCACCTACATTAATGACGGCTACTCCACCGCTTAATTTGGCAAGGCGTCTCTGCAGTTCTTCGCGTTTGTAGTCCATATCCGCATCTTTTATTTGCGTTTCTATCTGGTTAATACGTTTTGCTAATGCCTGCGGGTTGCCTGCGCCTTGAATAATCGTGGTCATGTCTTTGTCGACTTTTATCTTTTTAGCATGCCCTAAATAGGTGGGGTCAAGGTCTTCGAGCTTGTCGCCCTTTTCTTCTGAGAGTACGCGTGCACCCGTGAGAATAGCAATGTCTTCAAGTATCTCCTTTTTTTCATCTCCAAATCCGGGCGCTTTAATGGCACACACCTTGAGCGCGCCTCGAATGGCGTTAATTACGAGTGCCGTTAACGCTTCGCCTTCGACGTCTTCTGCTATGATAAAGAGCGGTTTGCTTTCTTGTGCACAGCTTTCGAGTACGGGAAGAAGGTCTTTCATTTTAGCTATCTTTTGATCGGTAATAAGGATGTAGGCGTTTTCGTAGGAGCCTTCCATTTTTTCATGGTCAGTTGCCATATACGGGCTCAAGTATCCTCGGTCAAGCTGCATACCTTCGACAAGATCAAGCGATGTTTCAAGCGTTTGTGATTCTTCGACCGTTATCACTCCTCGCGAACCTACCTTTTCCATGGCTTCGGCGATGAGCTTTCCAATGTGTTCGTCATTGTTTGCCGAAATTGTTGCGACTTGTGCGATACGTTGCTTGTCTTTAACCTCGGACGATTGCGATTTAATGTACTGTACGACGTGTTCGGTTGCAAGCTCAATGCCTCGTTTGATTTCAACCGGATTCGCTCCCGCTGCGATGTTTTTGAGGCCTTCTGAAATCATGGTCTGCGCAAGCACGGTGGCCGTTGTAGTGCCGTCTCCTGCTTTATCTTGGGTTTGCGAGGCTACTTCTTTCATAAGCTTGGCTCCGATGTTCTCAAATTTGTCTTTTAGTTCAATTTCTTTAGCAATCGTCACGCCATCGTTTGAAACTAACGGAGAGGTCGGTTTATCCAGAATGACGGTTCTTCCTCTCGGTCCGAGCGTGACCTTGACGATGTTAGCTACTTTGTCAATGCCTCGTTGCAATGCTCTGCGAGCTTCTTCGTTGAATATGATTTGTTTGGATGTCATTGTCTTGGTTTTTCCTCGAAGATACTCTTAAGTAGTTGATATACGAGGGGTGACGCCTTTCTATGAACTGTTTCGATTATGGGATCAGATTCTTCTTTCCCTCGTACTTCATCGTCTACAACACTTATCCTTCCTTGAGGGATGCTTGCTAGCGCCATTGTATTGTTATAAACTCCCTCTCCCAAAAACATATGATACGTTCCTTCCTCATTTGTATGAATCCCCCTATATTTAGCGGGCCCCAAGGAATAAGTTTCTACGCGACAATCTGTTAGCTTTTCTAAATCAGATTCGTTCGTTAGTCGAGCTTTTTGTATTTCAGTCATGTTATTCAATCTTCGCTAGGACGTCCTTAAAGTCCACGAATATAAACGTTTCGCCGTTAATCTCAAATTCTTCGTTACTGTATCCGCCGTACATAACATGATCTCCTTTCTTTAGGGGCAAGGGACGGTTATCTTTGTCGTGACCGACGGATTCTACAATGCCTTCTTTCTTGTCTTTATCGGTGTCTTTCGGCAAGTAAATGCCTGATTTTGTTTTTTCTTCGTGTTGTATCGGTCGTAGTAAGACGCGTTCTCCTAGAGGTACGATTGTCATGGTTTTCTACAAAAAGAGGAACTTTTAAAGATTTCGATGGCTCGGTTTTTATCCATATATTTATAAGTTAAAAATTTTCTTTTTGTACCATGACTTCATTGCTAACTGCCTTGACTATTCAAGCTAACGAGGTTGTAGTTCAATCTTATGGAGATACTCGAACCGGTAAATATGGCTATGTTGTTTGTATGCCTCTTGAACGTAATTTTCGCCCCGTCGTAACCTGTGCTCCTGTATATGATAGTGATGCTGACGCAAGACGTAACGGGGACGATTATGTAGCTGAAATTAAAAATCTTGATTTATCTGAGCAAAGACAGGGATTAGCTGCTCTGATAGGTCCTGAAGAAACAAAGGCGGTTGGAGAAATTGTTAGGGCGGCGAGGAAGTAAACGCACTGAATCTCTTTTAATTGATTAATAAACGGACATTTTATATAGTATTTATTTAAGAGTTTATCATACAACGTTGGGCGTGTAGTACAGTGGTAGTATACACCGTTCGCGTCGGTGAGACTTGGGTTCAATTCCCGACACGTCCATTCTATCGAGAATCGCGTTACTTGAGGAGTACTTGAAACGAGGATGCTTGTCGATAGCGCTCAAATGCGACGTTGACATCATCTGATCGGTCTATGGCTTGTACGAGGTAACACAAGTCTTCATCGGTGGTGTCATGTTCTTTTGTAGGATAGTCTTTTTGAGGATTTACACAATACAAAGAGTGTGCGTGAGCGCGGATGAGGTATCCCTTGTTTCCGGTAAAACTTTGCACACTTATGGGCGTCTCTTCGTTTCCCTCATGAATTGAACGAACTATGTCGAAGCAGAGCGCACCGAGTACTTGTTCGGGCAAAGGAAAATAAGAGGTTAGGTGGAATCTATCCTTAATGAGGCGGGGCTCTTGTTCGAGAAGAAGCGTTGTTGCATACTCGACGAGTGCGTTGTGCAACCAGTGTGCACGATATCGTGCAGGTGTATTCGGATGCAGGAGCTCTTTTGGGACTATTTGCACCGAGGTTGTACTATGGGCTTCTATTTCCATCAACATTCTGTCTAACGACTTTTCTACGAGCGTCATTAAAACATCCTCGGGCATCGGTTTATAAATGTAGCTTTTATTAGGATAGTATGGAACGACGCTATTGGTTTAAAGCCAAGCGATTTGGGTGGGGCTGGTACCCTTCAAGCTGGCAGGGGTTTCTGATTATATTTGCCTATGTGCTTTTCTTAGGGTTTGTGTTCGCGTATGTTGACGAACGTTCTCGTTCAGCGCGAGATACAGTTTATGGGGTTGCTCCGTGGTTTGTTCTTGCAACGCTTGTGCTTTTCGTTATCTGTCTTAAGATGGGTGAACGCCCGCGTTGGAATTGGGGAAAACAGAACTAACGTTTTTTGTTTTTTCTGCGTATTGCTTTAGCGCGTTGCTTTTGTGCGATGCGGCGTGATTTTCTCATATACTTCTATGTCCTTATTGTTTAAATAGTCGTTCTTTCTCAGGATTTTAATGGGCCTATGGTCTAATGGTATGATGTACCCATGGCATGGGTAAGATTCGAGTTCGATTCTCGATAGGTCCACTCTGCATCGAGAATTGAGTTATTGTCTTAGAAATGCAACAATCAATACAATCAAAAAGATGAGTATGTTAAGTACCAGAAGCCCTAGCAACCATGTCGTCATCGTAGGAATTTTTACAGACTTTGAAGGGGCGTCGAGCGTAATTGATTCGGAATCGTCATAGGTTTGTGTTGGACGCTTGGGCGCGTTCTGTTGTTCGAATGCGTACGATTCTCGCTCTTCATCGCTTACGAGTGTACGCGAGCGTCGATTGTTTGAGTTACTGTCATCTTCATAAATGGTGATTGTTCCTAATGAAATCATGTTATGATTGCCGAGGTTGTCTTGCACATGCATATATAACGTATAGCTATCCGCATCAAGGTTGCTTGGTAACGCGTAGTGCAGGGGAAGGTCGCTTGCACTTGTGATTGTGCGGTCTGACGTTTGATGTACTTGTGTTCCTTTACTGTTGATAAGTGTGAAGTGGGTTGTGAGCGGATATTCATCACTCGTGAACGTTATCGTGAATTCTTCGCTTTCTCCTTCATCGAGTGAAAGTGGAAGTGTGGGCGAAACGATAATGTTTGTTAGCTCGGGAGCCGTGTTATCTTCGTATACGTAGTAAAGACGGGCAAGGTCGATATGAAGATTAAGCGTTGCGCAAAATTCGGCGCTTGTATTTTGTGCGTTGGAGGTTATTTCATCGTTTCCTGTGCTTGCTCCGGGGTTTTCTTCGTTGATGCCACAGATACCGTCACCCTGCAGTTCGTAGGGGGCTTTTGTATCATTTACTATGGCCACAATTTTAGCGTTTGTTAAAGAGGCGGTGAATTTCATGATTTCATAGGTAGATACGTCGTTGTATCCATACAGAGAGAATTTGATGAACGGGCCGTTCGCATCTTGTCCGCGTTCCATATAGAGGCCGGGGACATCTTCTGAACCGCTTGCATCAACAAGGGGGATACGCCCGTTAGTGAGAGGAAGTGTGATGTGGCGGGTTCCAATTGGTGCTGAGTTATTTCCTAAGAATATTGCGTCGGTTAGGTCAGGCGCCGAGTCGTTTGTGATATTAAGCGGATTATAGTTTGCGACGTAGCTGATGTCAATCGTAACGGACGCTTCTTGTGTTCCTTGCGCAGAAGCAAATGAAAGAATTACTAGTAGACTAAGCGTTATTAGTGCGCCCCAGAATGTTTTTTGGTGCATCTGATAGGTTCTAAGAAGGCTTATATAAACTTTTGGGTGGTAACAGTTTAGTACTCAATACCCTTCCGAGCCAAAAAGCCTTGGTCGTAGGGGTGTTTTTCCTTTTTGATTTCGGTGACAAGGTGTGCATGCTCAAAAATGCGCGGATAGGGTTTGTGAGATCCGGTAAGAATGAGTTCGGTGGTGGCAGGTTTTTCTTTGATAAGCGAGATGATATCTTCCTCGGTAAGCAATCCTAATTGCACGGCATATAATATCTCATCTGCGATGACAATATCATACTCGCTGAGTGAGCTGGAAAGATAGTGCAGTGCTTCTTGACAGGCTTTTATTTGGGCAGGCGTGGGTTGTTTTATCACCCATCCTCCCGTGCCGAATCGTTTGTAACTGAACGTGGAAAATTGTTCGAGCGCTTTAATTTCTCCGGGTATTTGCTCATCAAGTGAGTCTGCTCCGTTTTTCATGAATTGGACAAGATGAACACGATAGCCATTTCCACACGCACGTAAGGCAGTTCCCAATGCGCTTGTTGTTTTTCCTTTACCGTTTCCCCAAAATACTTGCACAAAACCGAGGCCTGCTTTTTGTAGTTCTTTCATGAGGTTTCCTCTTGTTTGGATTAGGGGTTAGGCGAGTGAACAGCCGGTTCTACGGCTGAGTTCGAGTTTGGTGACGACGTTGCCGCGCGTGCCATCTGCGAATACCCACGTGGGATAGGCGTCAATGCCTGCCGAGGCACAGATTTGCTTTTGTGACCTGTCTGTGTTGGAACACTCTATATAAGGCAGATATTTCGCTGCTGAACCAAACATTTCTTTTTGGTCTTGGCAGTGTGAACACCAAAACGCACCATAGAATTTTGCACCTGAATCCGCAATGCATTTTGCTAGGATAACGTCTGATTCCGAATTAGGCGCATAAAAGGTTGACGCCCCATATCCGAGAACGGTGACAAGTACGATAATGCCTATCCATGCGAGATATCGTTTTGAAGACCTTTTTGTCAGGATGTCGGGCGTTTGTCCGTGGGCTACCTTGCGATGTTGTCCCAGCGCCTCCGCTGATTGAAATTGTTTCTCACATAGCGTGCAGGTATGCATGTTCTTTTTCCTCTTGAATGATTAAAAGAGATAATAAAATAAAAATGTTTGGTTAGGCGAGTGCCTTGTCGAGTGCAGTTTTGAATGCACTAAACGGTTGTGCTCCCGAGAGTAGCGTTGAGGTTCCCTTTTTATCGATAATCAAGAATGCGGGCGTTCCTCGAACACCTGCGGCTTGACCATCACTCAGGTCCTTACGTACTTCTGATGCGTATGTTTGGCTCTCAAGGCAGTCTGCGATGTTGTATCCGACTGACTGCGCCCACGAGACGAGGTCGTCGTTCGTAAAGGTAACTGTTTTAGTTACAGGGCTTGTCGCGGTACCTCCGTCACGAATGTTTTGCTCTTCGGTTACTTTCTGCTTGAAGGCGTAATAGGCTGATGAGCCCCCTTCTGCTTTAACGCATTCTGCGGCAAGGGCTGCAGGAAGTGCGCCCGGATGAATGCTTTCTAGCGGGAAGTCTCGAGTGACAAATTTCACTTTTCCGGTATCGATGTAGTTCTGCTTTATTTGATTAAACGTATCTGTTTCGAACTTTCGACAGAACGGACATTGCCAGTCGGTGAATTGCACAATCGTTACTTGCGCGTTTGCTTGTCCCAGCACAGCATCATCGTCCATCAATGTTTTAACAGAGACGGTGTTTGTCGTGTCTTTCACGACGTTACCGGTGACGGAACCTTGGTTGAACCAGAGAATCGCGCCTGCGATGACGAGCACTCCTATAAGCGCAACAAATGCGTATTTCCAGGAGTTAGTTTTTGTTTCTTCCATAGTGTTTCCTCCTTTCATCGTTTTTTCTATAATTTATTTTGCATACGTTACAACTTCTTAAACGTTGTGTAAGACTGTAAATGGATATGGAGAGGAGAACTATTGCAATAATAGAGAGTTCGAGCCCCTTGAACGGGAATAGGGAAAGAGCTGCGCCGCTGACACCTATAAGCGCAAGGAGCCCGACTCCACATGCGGCGCACCCTGGAGCGACGATTCCTAATGCGATTCCCAGCCCCGACATAAGCCCCACTTTTTTTGTGGCGGTGACCCCTACCTTGAATACGAGCAATGTAACAAGAAACGCGGTAAGAAGCGTAATTATAATCGTGGTAGTATACGATAATGGTGTCACGGTGTGGTGAAATCCTCTTGAAAGCGTATACAGGAATGAGCTCGCTGCACCTATACCTCGGTCGTTTGTGATGGCGACAAGCGTTTTGTAATTTTTAATAGTTACATTTACGGTGAAGAATATGAGTGCAGTTAGTACGAATAATATTCCTGAACGAGGGCGTGCAAATACTAAACGCCAGACGTCGAGGGTTGATGAAAGGGACATACGCAAGGTACTTAAAAGCACAGTTTATTTAAACGTATGGAGAATCGCACCGTCGGGTGGTTGATTATCGGCATTTCAGTCGTTATTGTAGGTATTATTTTGTTGTTTAATCAAGCCATGTTAACCATTGTTGAACAGGGATGTCCTGTTGAGCATTCCACGGGCGTGTGCCCCGCATTTGATACAATTCAGGAACAGACGTATTTGTCTCTTGCAATTGTTGCTATCCTTTTTGCCGTTGGTATTGTACTGTTGTTTTCTAAACCGTCCGAGAAAATTGTGGTGCGACGAGTGGTTGGAAAGCAAAAACGTCCATCTATTGACGTACGTTCGTTGAACGCGGAGGAGCGTGCCGTGTTGACCTTTATTCAGAAGGAGCGTGCATTGTTCCAAGCAGATCTTGGAGAAAAAACTGGGTTTGCTAAAGTGAAAATAACTCGTATTCTTGACAAGCTCGAATCACAGGGCATTATTGAGCGCAAACGTCGAGGTATGCACAATTTGGTTGTGTTGAAGTAATTATGCTCGTAGTTGTGCGAGTTCCTTTACCGCTTTAACAAAGATATCGGCTTCTGCTTCGGTGTTATACAAGTAGAATGATGCGCGAACGCTTCCCTTCATCCTTTTTTCATTGAACCAGCTGTGCACGCAGTGCATGCCTCCGCGCACGGCAATGTTTTGCGATGAAAGAAGGCGCGCGACATTCAGAGGGTCAAGTCCTTGTATGGTAAATGAGATTATCCCTGAGCGTTTTCGATAGTCTTTGGGGCCGATGAGCTCGATGCAGGGTTCTTTTTCGAGTTGTTCAGTAACGCGTCGATTAAGTTTTTGTTCGTGTTTTTCAATCGTTGCACGGCCGATCTTTTTGAGATAGTCGCATGCTGCTCCGAGCCCGATTATTCCGGCATAATCTTGCAATCCTGCTTCAAATCGTTCAGGAGCTTTTTCTTCAACAAAGGACGTGTACGTCGAGGAGGTGACAGTCCCTCCTCCCGATATGAGCGGGGTTAGACGTGCCAATGCGTCTTGTGTTCCGTACAATACGCCGGTCCCGGTTGGACCGAGCATTTTATGTCCTGAAAGTGCAAGGAAGTCGCATCCTATCTTTTTCACATCGAGTGGCATATGCGGTGCGCTTTGCGCGGCATCAATAAGCACTTGTACGCCAGCCTTGTGGGCGATAGCAGTTATTTCTTTTACAGGGTTAACGACCCCATCAAGATTGGATACATGCACTACGGACACGAGCTTTGTTCGTTTCGTAATAAGTCGTTTCGACTGCTCACATGAAAAGGTATTGTCAAGATTACTAGGAACAACTACTAGTACGATGCCCTTTTCTTTCGCAAGTCGTAACCACGGGATGAGATTTGAGTTATGTTCTTTGTTTGAAATGATAACTTCATCGCCTTCTTTCAGAAGAAGTCCGCGTGCAACAAGATTAATCGATTCGGTTGCATTGCGTGTAAATATAATCTCGTTCGCTGAACGAGCATTTAAGAATTTTTGTACTTTCACACGTGCTTCTGCGACCTGTTCTTCTACTTTCATAGCCCAAGCGTGCGAGCTTCGACCTCCACATGAAGGATATTCACGATAATATTCATTCATTTTGTCTAGAACGTGTAGAGGTTTAAGCGACATGCACGCATTATCGAGGTATATCATACCTTTGTCTAGTGCAGGGAAGTCTTTTCGTATTTTTTCTGGAGAGTATCCGAATATCATGGGCGTTCAAACGGCGTGGTCTGATTGAAACAGTCGAGCGCACTTTGATTTGAAGTTATGTGCGTTTGTGTTTGTTGGCCGAGCGCTGCGTTGATAACACAAAAGGCGGTTGAGTCTGCTCCATTACAGTTGCCGTATTGCATATAGTTGTAGATACCGATACCGGTGAAGTAGGTGCTTGCTATCATCAAGATAAGAAAAAGTATGCTTACTATCTTGTAATTGTGATAAAAGAATCGCGCGAGCCGAGGTGTGCGTTTCATGAGCGTGCCCGTTATATCGCTTCGAAGGCGTTCATCGAGTGAACTACGACAAGGCCTGAAGGTAGTCATACGCCAGATACAGTTGAGTGATTCTTTCGCCAGTCTTCGATATTTCACACTAAACAGTCCGAGTAGGACAAAAACCGGCAGGGCTATCCAGCATAGGACCATGCGCTTGCAAGGGATTCTCTGTTTTTAAGACTGTAGGTGTAACTGGTTTCACCCACATGCTTAAATAGCAGTTTTCAGTTTATCGTAGATGGCTGTTATTAGCACGCTCTTACTCTGGTTGACGTTAGTGGGGGATATCATTATTGCGCTTTGGATTGCGGATAGGTTGTTGGTGGTAGGTTCTCTTAAAGCACGGGTGTGGCGTGGATGGCATCGGTTTGGAAAACACGCGCTTTGGCTCGGGTTTGTAGTGTCGCTTGTTGCTACACTGGGTAGTTTGTATTATTCAGACGTATTGGGGTATGAGCCGTGTAAACTCTGTTGGTACCAACGCATTTTTATGTATCCGCAACCGTTTCTTTTTGGTCTGGCGTTATGGAGAGGTGAGCCGACGCGTATTTGGCCGTATAGCGCCTTTCTTTCTCTCGTGGGTGGCGCGATTGCATTGTTCCATTATTATATCCAAACGAGCCCTAACCCTCTTGTGACCTTGCCTTGTTCAGCCTTGGGATATTCAGCGTCGTGTACGGAAACGTTCGCGGTTCAATTGGGGTACATCACAATTCCCATGATGGCGTTGACGGCGTTTGCGCTCGTTCTTATCGCGGGGAGGCTTGCAGTTCATGAGCGTTCGTGAGTTCTTTAGTGAACTGGGGGGAACGCGTGTAGAGGGAGAGTTAATTAAAACGATTGCGTTTTCGCTGGTGAGTTCGTTTGCGATTGTGGCGATATTGTATTACGTGCGTCTTCGGTTTATTGAATCGTTTTGGATGTCACAGGGGTTCTTTCTGTTGCTTGCCTTGCTCGGGTATGCGTTTGTTGTGCCGGTTGTGCATCACATTCGTGCCTATCGTACGTTTGCGTGTATGCCTGGCATGATGATTGGTATGACGTTAGGCATGATTGCGGGGTTTCTTGCAGGGTTCTTCGTCGGCGCAACTAATGGGATGTTTGTCGGAGGCGTGTTTGGTATGATTGTAGGTATCACGTTGGGTGCGTGGATGGGCAGTTGCTCGTGCGGTATTATGGGTTTCATGGAAGGCACTATGGCGGGGTTCATGGGTGGACTGATGGGTGCGATGACGGCCGTTATGTTATTGAACGACCATTTGAAACTTGCTTCAGGGGTTGTGCTGATCGTGTGTATCGTGATGTTGGGAGGATTACATTATATGACGTATTCTGAAATGAAGCGCGAGCGACGCCAGCGCTCTGACAGTCAGGCACTCGTTATTGGTCTTTCACTCATACTCGCGTTTGTTACAACGTGGCTCATGGTGTATGGGCCGCGGAGCGGATTGTTTGGGTAATTCTTTCGGTTTCTAGGCATGTTTCGGGTTTAGTTTGCCGACAAGGCCTTTAATTTTTCTTGCGAGCGTCTCGCCCGTTCTTTGGAGATAGTCCTTTTGTGGAGGAAGATTTTCAACGCGCATAACATATGCCGAAGCACTCACTAATGCTGATGATCCGGCCAGCATATACCACGTGTTGTCTGTGCTTGTGTATCCCATTGCGGTTTCAAGCAGGGCTATGCCTAGTACGGGAAGTCCGAGAGCATGGTATCCTTTTTTGTTTTTTTCAACCTCTGCATCGAGGAGTCCTCGCTCAAGCGCAGATTGCTCTCGTTTCTCCGTATCGGTATTTGTCTTTTGAAAGCAATGTCCTATAAAAAGCGTACACGGGGCAATCAATCCGAACAGTGTTGGGGTTGTCACGATTGATTTTTCAGGACCAAGAAAGTCGTATGCAAAAGCGGTTATTGCACTTATAGTACTTGCTGCGACAAGCGTGTTTGCAAGACTGCTCTTTGTTTTTCCGGTGATTGAGTTCCAGGCCTTAAGGCCCTCTTTAGCTCCCTTGATGAGTTTTTCATCGAGCGCATCATACGCACCTTGAATTCTTTTATGCATACTTTTTTTTGGATACGAGAGTTTTAAACATATCTTTTTCGAGCTAATTGCTTCAAATGAAATCAGTTTCACCCACAGCTTTAAAAGCTATTTTGTATCTTTTTATCTATGAAAAACACGATGTTTATTGCCGTGATTGTAGGCATTATTGTTCTAGCAGGAGCTATTCTTTTCCTTAATTCGGGCGACAGCGTAGTAAATGGAAGCGTGGTGAACAATGGTAACATGGGAAACGCACAGCAAGTCGCGTTGAGCATGAAGAATGGCAACTATTTTCCCAATACGATTACGGTTAAAGCCAATCAGCCTGTCGAAGTGACGCTTGATTCAAGCGTTGTTGGTTGTTATCGAGCATTTACGATTCGAGATTTGGGTGTTGCGGACTTGTCAAATAATCCTTCGGATACTATCACGTTTACGCCAACCAAGACGGGCAGTTTTAGATTTGCCTGCTCAATGGGCATGGGCTTCGGCACGATTATAGTTGAGTGATTAATTTCTTAGTATCGCAAGTTGCTCGCCAAATATTATCGCGAGGAATGTATCATAAAATCTTTTCCTCCATCGTAGCGCGAATGGTGCTTGTTTAACGGGGCGAAATCCCTTTGTTGTATAGAACGAAACGAGTGATGATTTACATACCACATATACGCCTTTTTTTCTAACTAATGCTTTTTTGATAACTTTTGAGGCGTATCCCTTGCCTCGTTCTCGAGGAAGCGTGTATACGCTTTTGAGTTCGCTACATGATTCATGTTTTACGAGGGTACAAAATGCGAGCGGTTTGCGTTTCTTCTTAAGAATAAAGAGCGTGTGCCGTTTGAATAATACGGTTGGGTCGAGCGCGAGTAGATTAATGAGTAATAGGGCGATAAGTGGGGGAGATTTCCAGAACGTTGTGGTGCTGATGCGCATTCTATCTCTTTTGTCTACCAAAGAGAGGTTTGTAGGCGTCCCAGGTGCAGTACATAATGTATACCTGCATGAGGGTAAGTATGACTAACATGATGACGCTTGATAGACCGAATGACAGGAAGAGATTGAATAAAATGACGTTTATCATAATGGGTGAAAGGAGCATCATCGAGAACGGCACCCATCGATTGAATACGAGCATAAGCCCTACGATAAGTTCCACAATGCCTACAAAGGGGATGAAATATCCTGTCGCGGCCATGGCGCCGAGAAATGCCGCGGCGGGAGCGGGAAGTTGCGGGGCAGGAAGTGTTAAGAATTTGGTTACACCGAAGAATATCCACGAGAGTCCAAACAATACGCGCACGATTGTGTAGGCGAGTTTGTTTTTCATCAGGTCTGTTAGAAAATAAGCTATATAAATTATTCCTTCAATTAATAGCGCAACCAAGATACTCCAAAAAGTGTTTTTTCATATCCGTTATATTGATTGTAATAATCTCTAGCCGTCAAGTAAATTAAGGTTGTAAACAATGCCGTTAATGCTACGAAGGTCATTGCACTTAAGGTAAGGGATATTGTTCTAAAAATTTGGTTTTCTATCTTAAGGCTCGCTATTGTTATTCCATAAGCTCCCATCATAAGCCCTAATGTTCCTGCTATATGGGTGCGGATTCTGTCCCAAGGGTGCATCGGCATAGTTTTTCTCTTGAAATAACCGGATATAAATTTATAGGCCCTTATTAGACAAGATTTATTTTGTAAACCGAGTTAGAACTATTTCGTATTTTGTCTAGGATTAATCGCTTGTTAGTTCAGGAGGAGGGGAGCCTGCGCTTTCTCCACGACTTCCGTCTTCTGCGTAGCCGTAGACATAGTCTGGCATGGGGAGTTTAACTGAGGCTATTTCTTGCAAGCTATCAAATGCATTTGCTTGCACGCTTCGTTGAGATATCGTGTACCATGTAGTTCCTATGTACAAACTTCGACTGATTTGAGCTTCGTACGGTGGATAGTAATAGTCTGTGCTTGTTTTGGCTTGTTCCATTTTGAGTTGCTCGCTTGCGGTGAGGTGGGTTATAGTGCCAAGGCGTTCAATTCCGTTTTCTTTGGAAAGTTTGAACACATAGGCCCCCATAAACGTGGTCGTGGTCGGATACCAAATTTGTTCTTCAGGTATGCCTTGCGCCTTTGCAGGCGAACGTTCTTGTACGTTTATCGGCAATACCAATAGTCCCTTCTCGTTATCAAACATGAATGCCTTATGATCGTAGAGCGCATCCGAGTAACTACCTCGATCTCCGACGACATAGTTGTCAATTTCTCTCGGGTTTTCGGGGTCGCTGACGTCAAACAAACCTATTTTTACCCCTGCCGGAATTGCTGCTTGGAATCCTCCTTCATCAACCTCGCCACTTGAATCTTGACCAATGCCGATAAGTGTGTTTTCATCAAACGGATGCAGGTAGGTTGAATAGCCCGGAATTTTGAGCTCGCCGAGCACTTTTGGATTTGAGGGTTCGCTCAAATCAATCACGAAGAGCGGATCAACCTGTTTGAAGGTGACTAAGTACACTCGATCGCCGATGAATCGTGCTGAATAGATTCTTTCGCCTTCAGCAAGGTTTTCGAGTGAGCCTACTAGGTTCAAATCGCTGTCGAGTATGAATACGTTGTTCGTTGTTTCTTGTTCGACAATCATTTCGGGAATCCATGTCGTGTCAGGTTCAGGTACGGGCATGGGTGTGGGATCAATCGCTTGGTCATCCGTGCTGTCAGGTGTATCGCTCTCTTCAGGAATCTCTGCGCTTACGGGTGCTCCGTCGTCATCTGCTGTCGCTGTTACGATTTCACCTGCATCGGTTCCTCGCATGGCAATCGTAATCGGTCCACCCCACCCGCCAAATCCATTGTCGGTCGTGGTGGCGATGCGTAAATAGCCGTTGTATTCATCCATTGAAAATTGACTGAGTACATGTCCCGGGACTTCTCCTTTTCCGGCGTATTCAACACGATCGGCATCAATCGTTATCTTGTGAATGACTGTCTTTTGCATTTCGTTGCGCCAGTCTTTTTGGAACTCCTGTAATCGCTCTGCAATCGTTTTTTGAAATGTGGCTTTTTCATCATCTGAAAGTGTGTTATACGTTGTTGCGATTATGGTTTGGATGAGTTCATTCTTTTCGTAGGTGGGACGATTACTGTTTGCAATTGACTCGGCTTCATCACGCGCCTCTCCGGTTAAGCTTGCAACAATGACTTCGTCCATCATGCGCTGGTCATAGGTGTCGTACGGAACGTATTTGGGTGCGGTGAGGTACAACGCACTTGATGACATATAGAGAGTTTGTGTGTATCCTGTTAGGAATGATTCTCTGACCGGTTCTCGAGCGAGATCGTCTAATTCAAGCACGAATATCGTCGTTAATTGATATCCGTAATCGGGCACGGGAAAGTATGCAATGTCGGTTGCTTCGATTGTGCTTTCAAGTCCGTTGTATCGTACTGCGGGCATGAGCAGTTCGTCATTGGAATCTTGGAGCAAGGGCTGATTAGTTATGACATAGACATAGCCGTTGGTCATCCGGGCGTCTTGATAATTTCCGTCATAGACAAGTTCTTTTTCTATCTGAGGGTTTGCTCGGTCTTGTATGGTGTATATGTAGACAAACGACTCTGAGGTGAACGGTACGGGCATGGTAGACGCAATTTTGCTTTCTTCTTCGGCGATAAGCGGCCGTTCTTTATATCCGAGGGCATACTCGGTGTATTTCATTCCAAACACAATTAGCGTATCTCCGTTTACAAAGATATTATTGACGAATCCTTCAAGAGGGATTTCCGCGAGCGTTTTCATGTTCTCTGCGGGCGTGGCCTGTACAATGAGGAGTTTGTTGTCTCGGGCGATATAGATATACTCGCCGTCGTTCTTTACAAAATCGGGCTCATCTACGTCCGTTACTTGTACGTTCGTAGTTGAATAACGACCGGTATTTGCAGGTGCGCTTGCAGGTGTGCTTTTGCCGTCTGAGCTTCCGCTTTCAAGCGTTGTCGTCGATTGTTCGTTCAAGGCGCCATATGCCTCATCGGTATTTGCTTCTAAGAAGGATTCTAACTGGCTGGTCGAACTAAATTGCTTGATTGAATCATTTTGTGTGGTAACGCCTGCGAGTATAATAATCGCAATCAGCGCGATTCCTGCGATTCCCCACATGAATTTGTTGTTCATGATTTCCCTAATGCGAATCAGTATTTAAAGCGTAGGATGGGTGCAAGGGATATTGAAGCGAATTAGTTTTTTAACAAAGATTTTTATAATTTGGTTCTCTTTCGATGACGTGAAAAGAGAGGATTTCGGGTTTAGCCTAGACGAGTTGAAAACGCTCAAGAAACTTAGCACGCCTAGTAAGATTCAGGATTTTTTGAACTCCTTAACGATTAATTTTGAAGAGAAAGGAGACAGTTGTATGTCTCCGCGTCAGGTACTTCGCGAGAAAAAAGCACACTGTATCGAAGGCGCGCTCCTTGCGGCGGTTGCGCTGCGTTTACAGGGACATCGACCGTTAATTGTTGATATGATGGCCAGTCGTGACGATGATGACCATGTCATTGCCGTTTTCAAGAAAGAAAACCGGTGGGGGGCGATAACAAAATCAAATCATGCTTCGTTACGCTACCGCGAGCCCGTGTATCGAGATATTAGGGAACTGGTGTTATCTTTTTTTCATGAATATTTCTTGAACTCGAATGGGAAAAAGACCTTGCGGTCGTTTTCGCAGCCTGTCGATTTACGTCGGTTCGACAAACAGGGATGGATGACGTTTGAAGATAATGTGTGGTTTATTCCCGAGTATTTAACTCAAATTCGTCACGAAAAGATACTTACTCCTAACCTTGTTCGAGGATTGCGAAAAGTTGACCCTATTGAACTTAAGACGGGAGAGATTGTAGACTATCATCGGGTGTGAGCTCGCAAAACCTTTATAAGTGCGCTTGTTCTTAGATGTGCATGTATCGACAGCTTTCATTCGCACAGGTACCTGGCATGGATGCCTTTAGTCAAGGGTTTATGGGAGGGTTCTTAGGAGGTATGGTTGGATTTGTTGTTGCGCTCGGTATTCTTCTTGCACTTGTTTTCTTTGCAGCGCTCTATATTTATCATGCGCTTGCATGGCAGACGGTTGCTCGCAAGTTTAGGCACAAGTATCCGTGGTTGGCGTGGATACCGTTTGCCAACTTTGCGCAGATTTTACAATTAGGTGGGTTCCACTGGGCGTGGATATTCCTTGCACTTATTCCTATCTTGGGATGGATTGCACTTATGGTCATAGGCGTTATTGCGCTCTGGCGTATCTGTGATAAACTTCGTTACCCTGGTTGGTTTAGCTTAGGGGCTATTATTCCTAAAGTCGGTCCGATATTGTACTTTGTACTCATCGGCTTTCTTGCTTGGGGAAAAAAGAAGTAGACCATCTCTATCAGATAATTAAAACAGCCGAACTGCCAACGCATTTACCTGCAAAGGTTAACCTCGATCATCTTATATTCAATATGGCTTTGGATCAAAAAGTAAGAGAAGGTAAGAAACGTTTTATTCTGTTGAAAAAGTTCGGGGAGGCGTTTGTCTCTGACCCAATAGATGAAACAGTTATTAGAAACTTATTATTAAAAATTCAAGATAAGAAATAAGACTAATCTCTATAGGTCTGTTAGATTAGGTTCGGTTGGATATACGGGCGCGATTGCAGAAGTTAGTCGTCTTGCTGAGATGCATCTTTAACGTTTCTTTGTCTTCCGAGAAAATATGGTGATGAGCAAGTCATCTAACTTTTCTGGTTTTACCGTCGTGCCCTTTGCATTAACGGCGCTTCGCCGTACGATGTCTTCTATTTGTTCTGATGTTGTAAGGAGATTGCGTTTAGCACGTTTTTCTATTTTCGCGAGCACTGTATCGTCTAGGTAGATGCATATCTGGTTTTTGGCTCGTTTTTCTACCGTGTGTTCAAAAGCGTGTTCGATTTCGTCGTCCGTCCAGCCTTCGCCCGTAAGTGCTTGTCGTATTTCATGGTTGTCAAATCCTCGTTTTTTGGCTTCTTTGATGAACGTAGAAAGTTGTTCGTTGACCATGTTAGTGCATTGCGCTTCCGATGGTAAGTCCTATTTGAGTCCAGAGCCAGATGATAAGCAGACCCATTCCTCCGAACACTAATAGTTTCGATGAACGTGGTTTGTGTTTACGTTCAAGCCATCCGGTTAGAATCATCAACAGGAACAAGAACACTCCTACAAATCCAAACAAGTTCGTAAACAGAGCGATAACAAAATCGGCGAGAAAGGAAAGCAAGGCAATCATGTTATTTCTTTTTGGGTGCGAGGTAGGTCTTTTGCACGTTAAAGCTCTTGTAAATACCTTCTAGGATGTCGGTGCCTGCATATCCAGACAAGAGTGATAATCGAGGGTCGAAGTTAAATACGATGCCGACAAACGCCCCGATAATGACTGCGATTGCGACCGTGATGATGTAATAACTCCAGATAATCCGTCGTCGCAACGACATGGCTTTTAATAAACCGACAACGCCTCGCGTGAGACCGCCCACGCCCCCTAACAGCGCTGCAAAGGTAATAGAATCCATTATGTATTCACCTTTCAGTATGCAGGGTGTGATTTATTTAAAGGTGTTGGTTTACTGCTTTTTGAGAAGTATTTAAAAAGAAGTTGTGCGTTTATTATGTATGAAAAAGTGGATGATGTGGATTGGAGGGCTTCTTGCGTTGCTGGGTCTTGTCTGGGCTGTGCTTCCTCATACGATGCATGCTTCGGTTGTAAGCAGCGTTACGGGAGTTGCCTATGAGTTGGTTATTGAGAACTCACATGCCGTGCATCGCGGTGAGGGCGTTGTATCTTTTGTTATTGGTGTTGCTCTTTTCTGGTTTGGACGAAAGTGAACTAGGGGATTATAAAAAGCTCTTCGACCCTCGAGAACCTTCGTTCTTTGATGAAGCGCGGTTGCGCGCGGCCACAGAAGCCTAGCGCTCATCGTAACACTTAAAAACCTCCTTTTTGATTTTGGTATATGGGAAAGACACTCAAGTTTCCTAAGCGACAAAAGTATATCGCGCCTACGCCTAAGGGCGAAGACTCTGAAGCCAAGCCGCTGTCAGAAGAAGAGCACAAGAAGCGTCTTGAGCTGTTGAAAAGTTTGGGTTTGGTTAAGTAAGGATTTTTATATCCCCCTTCCCACACATTGTTGTGAATAAAGGTATTCTTATCGCAGCATTGTTCATTCTTGCTCTTGCCTCAATTGCACTGGTTCTCATGCCTGATAACAACGCAGACACTCCCTTAGAAACCCTCCAAGAGTCGGAATCTCAGGCGTCTGCTTCGGAATCTCAGACAACTCCTCCTGAACCTCAATCCTCCCCTTCTGCAGACACTACTAGCGACGCACTCATAAAAAGTATCGGCATACAACTTGAACCGTATGATGCGCAGACGGGAAAAGCGGGAGACCTCGTTTTCACCAAACAAAAGCTGACCTACGACCGACTCTTCATGGAGTACGGCTATGTAATTCCTGCTAACAGTGCAGGTCCTGAAAAGAAAAACCTTCAGCCGATATTCATCGCCCCGCTCGGCACTCCCGTCAGGTCTTTAGTTGATGGCACGGTCGTCGGTGTAAAAACGGTCTGGAGTGGAGATTATACCATCCATGTTAAAAACCCGAGCTCAGACTTAATCTTTGAAACAGAACACGTCATCAACCCTCTTGTACGTGAAGGAGACAGTGTAATAGCAGGTCAAATTATCGCCGAAGTGAGCGATTATGATACCAAGAATTATCCCGGCATGGGGATTTTAGAAATAGGCATCCTCCAATCCGAGAACGGCCATCCGTATCATCTCTGTCCCTTCCTCTATCTGCATCCGTCCATAGAAGCTCAAACGTATGCGAACATTCTTGCACTCTATGACTCCTGGAACACCTACAAAAACGCAGACATCTACACTAAAACCGATCCCGTTCCCGGTTGCCTGATACTCGAGAGCATTCAAGGTTAGAAAGGGATTTATATACTAATTTGGGCTTAAAGGGATATGGACTTATCTGAGAAAGAAACACGAGAAAGTCACATTGATCCCAGTCTCAAGGACGCTGGATGGAAAGATGAATATGTCAAACGAGAAGTTAATAGTGTAAAATCTAATTTTAAAACAAAGCAATTCAAGTTTATGGGGGACGGAGTTGAAAGAGGAGAAGATAGATTCATCGATTACTTGCTTCTCTCTGAGAACCATGTTCCTCTGGCAATCATTGAAGCCAAGCGATTCTCATTAGATCCTGAAAAAGGAACGATACAAGCAACCACGTACCAGAAAGATATAGAAAAGCAGATTGGCTACGCTCCTGTTGTTTTCCTTACGAATGGTAAAAAATGGTACATTAAAGAAAAAGGCGCACCTATGCGTGAAGTTGCCGAGCCCTTATCACAAAGAGATTTGCAAAGAAAAATATCTCTCGCGCAATCCAGGAAAGACCTATCGATAATAGAGGTGAATACTTCAATAGTTGACCGCTCACGTAGTCTTCAGATAGTCAAACAAATACTAGATCACTTTAACTCGGGCAAACGGAGCGCCCTCATTGCTATGGCTACGGGTACAGGTAAAACGCGCGTATCAATGGGGCTCATTTATTCACTTATCAAATCTGGCTGGATACAGAACGTACTATTCATAGTAGACCGTCGTTCTCTTGGCAGACAAGCGTACGGAGACATACAAGAATTTCTAAGTTCAGAACCTTCTCAACTAATTAACGAGCAAGGTTTTACCAAAGATAAGCGCCTTTATGTATCAACGGTGCAGACGCTGAGTGAAAACCACACGTTTCAGAAGTTCGGGGCCGGATTTTTCGACCTAATCATCTATGATGAAGCCCATAGGTCCTATTACGATAATAATAACAAGATTATGAAATATTTCGATGCACTCAAAATAGGCCTCACCGCTACGCCTTCCAAGAAAGAGGATAAAGATACGTTCGATCTGTTTGAATGTGAGCGTGGCGTCCCAACTGCCGAGTACAGTTACGATGAAGCGGTAAGTGATGACGTTCTCGTTCCGTATGACGCCCAACTCATAGAGACAAAAGTCCTTAGTATGGGTATCAAAGGCCTTGACCTTAATAAAGACCTCAAGCAAGAATTAAAGGAACAAGAGGAAGATCCTGAAAAGCTAGAGCTTCCCGGAAAGAAGTTCGTTAAATATTTTACTGATCAAAAAACGAACGAGCTCATCGTTCAAGAGTTCATGCATCGCTGTTACAAAACAGATGATGGCAAGCCGTGTAAGTCCATTTTCTTCTGCATGAACGTTTTACATGCCCAAGCTCTAGAAAAGACCTTTCGCACGTTATATCCTAACCTAATCGATGATGTGAAAGTAATAGTATCTAATTATGATCGTTATATGGATGAGGTTGAGCGTTTTAAGAAAGAATCAAGTCCGCGCGTTGCCATTTCGGTGGGTGTTCTCGACACAGGCATCAACATACCTGAAATAATGAACCTCGTATTTGTCACACCCGTTTTCTCGTATATTCGGTTTTGGCAAATGCTCGGCAGAGGCACACGTAATCGTGCATCGTGTAAGAAACTAAACTGGCTTCCTGCTGATGGAGGATTTCACGATAAACGCGACTTCCGTATCCTCGACTTTGCCTTCGGAGACTATTCAAACATCAAAGAGCACCAGTTAGAACACGTTGATACCAAACGAGCCTCTGAAGACATACGAGTAAAGATATTCTCTAAAGAGCTCGAACTTCTCAAGAAAAAGTTAACTGAACACGAGAAGGCTATTGTAGAAACACATCTCATTGACCGCATTAAAGCCATAGACCAGCGCTCCTATCTTGTCAAGCAGCACATCCCCATGATAAAGAAAGTCATCTCTAAGCAGTACAGTATCACAGAGCATATTGCGGAGGTCAAATCAGAACTCGCGCATCTTATGCAGTTAACCGAGTACGGCGATGGCAAGGTACAGACGTGCATATCCCATTGTGTCGACCTATTCAGCTACGTCAAAGAAGGCGACCAAGATGCCATTGCCAAAGTCCAAGAATTCGTAACCGAGCGCCTCATAAGTATCTGGGAGCGCGATCTCGAATCGGTTAAACGCAAAGATCCCCTCATAAAACAAGTCCTTCAAGAGAAATTCTGGTTAGAACTAGATTTTGACGATATCGACATGCTGATAAAAGAAATCGCGCCCTTAATGAAATACTACGAGCTCACAAAAAAACGCATCCTTCGCGTAAACGCCGCGGACTTTGTACAAAACGTTGAAACCTTTAAGATGCAACCTAAAGAGAACAAAGCCCTCACCGCATTAAAGAACTCGTCACTCATTCAAAAGATGCTCAAGGAAGGCGTAACCTGGCGGGAATTGAAAGAAATCGAGCAACAACTTATCAAGCTCAACCCGCAATGGACAATCGAGAATGTGCAAAAGCATCAGGACTTTATCATATTTCTCCGTGCCGTCCTCGAACTCCAAGATCTCCCTGACCCTGAGCAGATGATTAAAGACCAGTTTGACCACATTATCCTCACAAACAACAAAGAGTACAACGCGAGGCAAATTGCCTTCTTGCGCCTCCTCGCATCATTCTTCGTGCAGGCCAAGCGCCTCGAGCGCAAGGATTTCACTCTCTTCCCCCTCGCAGACGAACGTCCCCTTGACAAGTTCAGTCCCGCACAACTTGATACGATTATTAAGTATGTCGAAAAAATCAAAATTAGATAAAATCCGCATTATATTCAATTTTATCGGTTTACTTTTGGTTTACAATAAAAATAAAGTTTAAATAGTCCGTACTTCTCTGAAACGTTATGGATAAACCTGTCCGAGAAGAGGAGAATAAAGTCGTGATGTCAAAGATTCCGCGTCACGAGTTTGCCAACTTCAAAAAGCTCTGTGATACCGAAGGCAAAACGGTAAACAAAAAACTCCGTGAGCTTATCAATCAAGAAACTAACAAGAGCTTTGGCTTTCCCGCAAGCGGTGCCAAGAGGAAATTCTTCGTCCCAGCCGAGAACAGAGTTATAGAGATGTGGGAGATTGAGGGATGACTAGCCTTGAAGTCTATAAAAGTCGTTTGTCAAAGGGTTTATTGGATTTTTTTGAGAAATACGAAGCCTCATTAAAAGAGTTAATAAATAAATTGGAGTCTGACAATCTCTTGCTCAAAAATTTCTCTGATGCACAAGTAACACGATTAATGAAGATTGAAGATAGTTGCAACGGCCCGTTTAAACTGGCAAACGATCTTAATGGTATTTTTAATTTAGACCGTAATAAGATGAAGGAAAGATTAGCTCATGCAAAAAGGGCGTTTGATACTGACAATGATGTACGGGTTGCTCAACATCTCTACGCAGTCTTGCCTATTGCTTACCATACAACCCTAGAAAAATTGCGAATTTATTTATTATTTTTTATCGATTGGGCCAAATTTAACATAAAAATTGAAAATATCAAAGGGGTAGGTGAAGCTCTAAATCCCTTGAAACTAAAGTATCCCGACAATAAATATTTAAAATATTTTGATCCTAAAACCAGAAATGCTTTTGGGCATTATACTTTTTTCTGGGAACCTGGTGGAAAGTTAAAGCTATGTAAGCACTTATTTGATGATAATCCTGATGAGATCGAACTCGCTAAATTAATGATGGAACTTTCAAATTTAAGTTCCCTAATAAACGGCTTTTACCTTGCTTACAAAGACAAATTTAACTTGCCTGAATTAGATCCGGCAATGATTGAAAGATGACACAAAAACATAAACTTCCAACTGGCTGGCAAGAAGCTGAGCTCGGAAGAATTGCAGAATGCTTAGACGGAGATTGGATATTATCAAACGATATGAGCGAGAAGGGTCAAATAGGACTTGTTCAGTTAAAACATGTAGGCGAAGGTAATTTTCTGATTAAATCTTTTAATTTCATAACTAAGGAAAAAGCAAAAGAGCTTAAGTGTACAATATTAAAATCCGGAGATTTATTGGTTTCACGTATGGCTGATCCAATTTGCAGATCTTGCATTTTACCCTACTTTGATTTTGAAACTATAACTGTAGTGGATGTTACAGTTATAAGACCAAATGAAGGAAAGACTTCAAGAGAATATCTGAACATTGTGTTCAATTCCCTCATTGTCAAAAATCAAGTAGGAAACTTTGTAACTGGAACAACTAGAGCTAGAATAAGTAGAAAAAATTTGGAAAAGATAAAAATCCCGCTCCCGCCTCTCTCCACCCAAAAATCCATCGTCGCAATCCTAGAAAAAGCCGAAGCTCTCAAACGCCAACGCGAAGAAGCCGATACACTCACGCAGGAATACCTCAAGAGTGTGTTTTATGAGATGTTTCACAATAAGGGGTTTGAAGAAAGAAAGATGGATGACCTCTTTGAAATAGTTAGAGGCGGATCGCCTAGGCCAATTCAAGAATATATCACTGAAGATAAAAACGGATATAACTGGATAAAAATAGGGGATGCCAAGGAAAATTCAAAATATATCGAAAGAACTGAAGAAAAGATTAAACCTGAAGGCTTAAAAAAAACGAGATTGGTAAAAAGAGGAGATTTTATTCTATCAAACTCTATGAGTTTTGGAAGACCGTATATTTTAAAGATTGACGGATGTATTCATGACGGTTGGCTTGCTATTCGAAATAAGAAGGGGTTAATAACAAATGATTATCTTTATGCCATTTTAGGCTCCGAATATGTTTATAATCAATTCTTAAGATCTGTTTCTGGTTCAACGGTAAAAAACCTAAAGATAGAGGTTGTAAAAAAAGTAAGTATCCCGCTTCCGCCCCTCGCCCTGCAACAACGCTTTGCCACAATCGTCGAGCACGTTGAGAAGATGAAAGAAGTTCAAGCACAATCGAAGAGGCATATAGAAGAGCTGTTTAACTCACTTATGCAACGAGCATTTAATGGGGAGCTGGTAAAATGAAAAGAGAAATATTTGGAGATAGATGGGAAATAGGAAAATGGGTTTTTCTAGGCTTTTGTTTAATTGGAGTTTTAGCCTTCGTTAATCGATATGATTTAATATTCATAAATGAGGAGATAGGTCTTCGTGAAAATGTTAAATATTTACAGTCAGGAGCCCTGCAATTGGTTAGAAGTCTTCTTGAACATATCTCATTTAATTTCACGATCCCCCTAGTATTTGTTATAGTGTCTCTAGGGTTTGACAAACTTTTTAATCAAAAAGTTACTTGGAAAATTGCATTCAGCATAGGGGCACTTTGCTGCATTTTTGCAACAATCGCATGGGAATGGCAGCATAAACCGATAGAAGTGATTGAGATAGGGTACGATTTGGCAGCTATTGGAGGAAGTTTCTTATTCACTCAAAAAATGCTAATGGAAAACAGACTATGAAACCTAAAGAGATAGAGTATCTTGATGACGGAAGTATAATGTACGAAGGTAGAATTTATCTCGGCCCTAGGTCTTATAACGATAAAGTTAATTTTGACCCGAAAAAATGGTTCAAACATTGGGAAGAAAGAATTAACGATATAAAAAGTATGAAATTAGAGATTCATCAGATACGAGATATCCATAGCAGTTTTATTCACGATCTTCTCATGTATGGATATTTGAAATCGATGACTCTGCAGCATCAGGAAATGAATGAACTGGTGATTAAATTAAAGATTGCATTTTACGAGGCATATAATAATTATCGAGATTCAAGGAAAGGTTTATGGTCGTTCTTTGCAGGATTATTTGCAAATAAAATACTTGAAAATATTAAATTTCCGAATATTATCCCTATTAAAAATGCCAATAAATAAACAAAGAGAAATATTAGAACTAAGGAAACTGTATTTAATTCAATTTGAAAAGCTAGAAACAAAGATCTTAATTTTATGGTCTGCAATTATATTATTACCTTTATTTGTTCTTTGGGTGCAAAATAAAATAGATAGTCGGCTAGTTCTAGTTCTTGCCCTATTTACTTGCGTATTGGATTTAGTTCTACAATTTTGGAGAAAGAAATGCTTCAATAAATTAATTAGAGAATTAAGAGAAAATAATTTAGGGGAAATATAGCATGTCAACAAAAACAAGTATTTTATGCGATCGATTGAAAACAGGGTATGTTGATGAGAGCGGAGACCCTGGAACGAAAGGAAGCAATTGTCTTGTTTTAACATATATTTGCTTAGATGAACGAAAGAAGCTGTCTAAACTGTTCAAAAAGACAAAGGAAGCTTTAATGAGGACAAAGAAAGGCCAGATATGGCTTAATCGTAATGGTGGAGAGATCAAATTTAACTCGTTTCCCGATCAACATGTATTATTAAAGACGTTAGAGGAATTGGCAAAGCTTAAGTTAGAGATTATGTTTAGGGCCTTTAAGAAAGAAGGCAAGACTATTCATCCCTTAGAGAAAAACCGCCTATTACACGATTTACTGCTTGAAAGCTCGGCTAATAGGACACAATTACCCAAAAAGATAATTGTCGATAAAGACTATTTTCAAAATAAAAAAATAGCCTGTCTTGCCGTGTGGGGCTATGTGGAAGAAACATATCCCGATGGCAAGGGTACAAATATGGCCTACCAGTTTGGTCTTATTGATGAAGAGGAATATAACAAGGACCCCTCGCATTTTGATTTAGTTATCTCAATAAAACATGAAAATTCTAAAAATAATCTCGGATTGCAAGCGGCTGATCTTGTTTGCGGGGCTATTTTCCAAGAAATAGAACATGGAGACACAACTTACACGGATCTTATCAAAAAATATACATCTATAAGGGGAGGGATAATAAAACCAGTAATATGACTATCAGAGCGTTACAATACCCTCCTACTAGTCTATCCCGTCCGCAGTGGCAGGCGGGCACCTTTCGGAATCCGTTCGAGAGGGGTGTTATATGTAACAATATATACATATATACATATCATATAAATCTTTCGTTAGAGACGAGAAAAACATGCTAGACACAACACTCAAATCACAAATTCGTAAGTTATGGGATAGGTTTTGGAGCGGAGGGATTACCAATCCGCTCTATGCCATCGAACAAATGTCCTATTTGCTGTTTATGCGCAAACTCGAGGACGAAGATACAAAGAGACAGATGGAAGCTAACTTTGTGGGGGAGAAGCATAGTTCGATATTTAAGGGACATGACGATTGTAAATGGTCTGTGTGGTCGGCGTATCCTGCTGAGGCTATTCTTGACCATGTACGAGATACAGTATTTCCGTTCATGCGTAACTTGGGAGGAGAAGGCTCGCTGTATATGCAGTACATGAAAGGCGCTAACTTCGGAATACCGACGCCTTCCTTGCTTATTGAAGCAGTCAATATAATCAATGATATGCATATTAAGGAGCAGAATCAAGACACCCAAGGAGATATGTATGAGTACTTGTTGTCTGAGTTAACTACTTCAGGCAAAAACGGCCAGTTCAGAACCCCTCGACACGTAATTAAGATGATGATTGCCTTGGCTAAGCCTAACTATGGAGAGAAGATACTCGATCCTGCCTGTGGAACAGGCGGTTTTCTGATAAATACCTATGAGCACATAATTGAGAGTAACAAAAAGGACGGAGTTAGCACGTTAACGCCTAAGGAGAAGAAAGTATTGGATGAAGAATCCATTTACGGATTTGATATTGATGAGACAATGGTGCGCATAGCGCTCATGAACTTAATCATGCACGGCATCGCTCGACCACACATTAGACGTTTAAACACCTTATCAAGAGCTTACAATGAAGAGAATATGTACGATGTTATCTTAGCGAATCCACCCTTTAAGGGCACTATTGATGAGGCTGAGACGAGCGAACAATTCACAATAAAGACTAAGAAAACAGAGTTGTTATTCTTGGAGCTTATGTATCGTGCTCTAGCTCCTGATGGGCGATGCGCGGTTATTGTGCCAGACGGCGTTTTGTTCGGTAACTCTAACGCACACCAAGAAACACGGGAGATGCTCCTTGAGAAGTGCCAGCTTGAAGCCGTTATTTCTATGCCTTCTGGTGTATTCAAACCATATGCTGGAGTGTCTACTGCCGTACTGGTATTCAAAAAGGGTCGTTCAACGGAGAAAGTGTGGTTCTATGACATGGAAGCGGACGGGTATAGCTTAGATGACAAACGAACCCCTATCAGTGAGAACGATATTCCGGATATAATTGAACGGTTTGAAAAGCGAAGCGAAGAGGATCAAACAGACCGCAAAAAGAAGAACTTTTTTGTCCCTATAAGCGAAATAAAAGCGAACAATTGGGACTTGAGCATATCTAAGTACCGAGAAATTGAGTATGAGGAAGTTGTGTATGAAAAACCTGAAGTTTTGAAGAAGAAGATATTAGAGTTAGAAGAGGAAATTATTAAGGGACTGAAGGAACTAGCCCTTTAGCTGCAAAGGCCTAACCCACCACAATCGCACAAACTATTCTTCGTGACCGTTAAAATTACCCTACTCTCATAGCTAAATCTTCTGCGGTGAGGCGGTGACAGTCGGCAAGATGGTCGAGGAGCGGTTTGAATGCAGCATCAACGCGTGCTTTCCATGCGGTGCGCGCGGCGAAATAGGCTTGTGCGCCGGGGGCAGAGGGGTTTTTTTCAAAGTATCGTCGTCTTTCCTCCGCCTGTCTTATTTTATCTCTATATGCTTCGATATCGGGAACATTTATTGAAGAAGGACCTCGATAGTGTGTTGGCGGGAGCATAGAACGTAGAGGGTGTGACTTTTTAAATAACTTTGTACCGTTTTGTGACTTGTGTGGGCGTGTGATGAAGGGCCTTTTTAACTATCTTTGAGCACATGCGTTTTCTACTTTCTAGGGAACCCATAGGCTTCTATGGTCTTCAATAGCAGGGGGCTGCTCTAGATATTCAGCTAGATCTCTTGTTGTTCTTCTTAGGGTTTCTTCACATCCTAACATTATCAAAGCGTCTCCGCAGCCCACAACTCCTCTTTTGTCTGCAATCAACTTACCATTTGCAAAAACTCCTGCCGCAAATTCAGGATTGTCTCGCCAGTTAGTTAAATCCCCATATACAAAAACATCCGCATTTTTTTCACCGCTTTTAACATTTCCCCAAAGGGTAGCAATCATATACCTCGGTTTAGTCGGGGATATATTGCCCGACCAAATAGCGCTTCTGATGTTCTCGAGGGAGTTCGAAAAATAATCAAACGCCTCCGATTTCCTGCCTCCAAATACCTCGTCAAATCCTCCCGTATGTACATACACTCTTGCAGGGACATGTTGTTCATTCATCAAGCGGAATCCTTTAAACGGCATGTAATTGGGTGTTGCATACCTTATTTAAAGATTCTCAACTTGGGCTTCCTATGAAACACCCCCTCGTTGTTGTGTATTCGATTCTTGGCCTAACGTGTCTTGCTTTGACGTACTTCGTGCACTGGCTGTTTATTCTGGGGGCGGCATTCGTCGTGTATGCGAACCAGCGCGCGTTTTTTCCTAACTAGCCGTTATAATCTTCCAGACATACAACAAAAAGATTTATATAGTTATGTTAGAATATTATAACAATCGTTATAATAATCTTACATATGTTAGAAAAATATAACAGATATGGTGTTTTGAAGGTATTCTTTAATAATCCCACTGAGAAGTTTGGACTAAGGGAAATAAGCCGCTTAGCTAAGATTTCTCCGCCCTCTGTTATGGCTTATCTGAAAGAATTTGAAAAAGAAACATTAATAGACAGAATTGAGAAAAAAGTTCCGTTGTACAAAGCTATGCGTGAAAACGAGAATTTTATATTTTATAAAAAAATCAGTATTTTGTATGAACTGCATTCTTGCGGATTAATTGAAGAGTTGTGGAATAAACTTGCCCCTCAGGCTATAATTCTTTATGGAAGCAGTGCCAAAGGAGAGGCGATAGAAAATTCTGATATAGATATTTTTGTTATTGGAAAAGAAAAAAAAGTCGATATAGAAAGATTTGAAGATAAACTTGGAAAGAAAGTGCATTTAATGTTTGAGACTGAACTCGGCAAAGTTCCAAAAGAATTGAGAAATAATTTGATAAATGGGGTAGTCTTGAAAGGCTATTTGAGGGCTTTCTAAAATGATAATAAAAGTCTCTCCAGATAAAGAGAAAGCGCAATCCATCATGAAAATGGCTGAATCAAGGAAGAAATTTCTCGAGAAGATAGAAAACACTGAATTTGCGACTATTCTTGCTGAAAATTACTATGAAATAATTAAAGAGTTATGCACTGCAATCATACTAGTGGATGGCTATAAAACAACTGGTGAAGGCGCACATAAGGAACTGATAGATTATATGAAAAATTACGGCTTACATGAGCCTGAAATTTCGATTATGCAGGACCTTAGAAATAAAAGAAATAAAAGCTCTTATGAGGGAAAGCAAATTGAAAGCATTTATATTGAAAATAACAGGGCTGATTTAGTTAGGATAATAGAAAAGCTTAATAAAATTCTGCAAAGAGGGTTACAATGATAGACGCAGCTTTCATCATCCTTATTGTTCTTGCGCTTATTGCCATATTCATTGCGTATAAGGTCGGGCATAAGAACGGGGCTCTTGCTAAGCACTCCGAGTGGGAAAACGACTTGATGCCGGCGCACCGACAGGATGCGATTATGCGGTCACGGGCTGTGTTGGGTGGGCAGTTTTCGGAGCAACTGGCGCCGTATCTTCCTGACTTTGGGTATCTGCCGACTGAATGCCGGTTTATGGGCAAGCCGATTGACTTTATTGTGTTCAAAGGCATGGATAACAAGAAGATTGAGGAAGTGGTGTTTGTGGAAGTTAAAAGTGGCAAAGCGAAGACGAATAAGCATGAGAACAATCTCAAGGAGGCGATTGAAAAGGGACGCGTGCGCTGGGTTGAGTATCGTGTGCCTGAGGAGTTGACGAAGAAAAAGGATATGCAGTTTGATGATGAAGGACATGTTGTGTAGAAATATTAAATAAGACGGATTACATACGTTAAACATGACAAAAAAGACTATGTTTGGAAAAGCATCGCCTAAAAATATTGAAAATCATGCTAAATGGCAGTATAATACTTTCTTTTTGGACAGTGTAATTCCTGCGCTTGATTATATGATACACCACGGACATGGGCACCCCTCACTTATGACTTCTAAGAAATGGGATAGAATACTTATCCAGATGAAAGAAGGGTTTGAAATATTAAAAAAATATGAAGATGGGGGATGGTCTTTTCCTAAAAAATTTAATAAAAAAGAGAGAACTAAGGTAGATAGAAGCTTCGACTTATTCAAAGATTATTTCTTCGACTTATGGGATTAATTTTGAGAAAAGCTTAAATACTACTTGCTACTACCTACTACTACATGGAAAACGTGAGTTTAAAGATAGAAGAAGGATTTGTACGAGCCATAGAAAGAGTCATGAAAAAACACAATTATATGACTAAAACAGAGTTTATCCGAGAGGCGATACGGGACAAAATGAGAAGGCTGGAAGAAAAAGAAATCCTTGGCGATAAGGATTTGATGGCCCAACTACGGACAAGTGAAAGAAATATTAAGAAGGGTGTAAAGTTCAAAGAACTTAAGTTCTAATATATTTTGTGCGAGCCAATGGCAAGGGCTGTAATGACTTGTTTTGAATCGTCAATACTATAAATTAACCTGATATTAGCCCCGAGCCAACAACTCCATTTTCTCTCCAGTTTTCCATGTAGAGGATGTGCGCCATTAGCTCTTCGGGGATCTTCTCTCAATCTCTGTAATTTATCTTTGATATCTGCCCTATGGGGGAGATACTCTTGTAACTGTCTTTCTACCTTGCGATTAGCCGGGTAAAGAGAATACATTCATCTGTTACCTCAAAGAACTTTTTATGGTTTGCTGATTATGGATGTTATTGTCTCTGCGAATAAAATTGTAGTTGTGTACATCGGACATCGAAAGAATGTGTACGAGTAAGACTATTCTCTTAAAAAGTGGCAGAGAAATTTATTAACCGCCTCTTCTTGATGAAGGCATGTATTTTGAGGGAAATGCAAAGCTGATTGTTCTTGCCTTGCTAGTTGGTTTCTTTCTGGCACGCAGTTACATGACACGGCATTACACGCGGTTTACACCGCGCATGCTAATAAAATATGTCGTGCTTATTGTAATAATGAGTTTTTACCTGCGGGGAAGTATTGATTTTGCGCTTCTTGCGTTTCCGTTTGCTCTGCAGGTATATGTCGGAATTCCGCTTATGATTATTGGGTTCGGGCTCTTTTTCTGGGCGCACGCACATTTAGGAATTAATTGGAGCCCGGTGATTGAAAAGCGATTTGCCAAAACGAGATATCTGGTGACGACGGGACCCTATCGATATATACGGCATCCGACGTACACCGCGAGTTTTGTCGTGCTTGTGGGATTGTTTGTGTTTAGTGCGAATTGGGTACTGGCCGGTATTCCGTTCCTTATTCTGGTGGTTTTTTATTCGATAAAGATACCTCGTGAGGAACGCGAGCTGGTACGGAATTTTGGGAAGAAATACTCGGACTATATGAAACGAACAAGCCGGCTTATGGTAGTATAAGAGCACCACAAGAATTATAAATAAAAGTAATTTTTAGTCGTATGCATGGTTTAATTAAATACTGCATTGTCGCGACAGGTGCAGGGCTGGTAATGACAGGACTCGATGCGATTGGTCAGAAGTATGCTCATTGCAATCTTAAGGAAACTGCGAGAGAAAAAATTTCAGAACTGGAACAGGTTGCGAATAAAACCTCGGTTGAGAGAGATTCAATCCGCTACTGGGAATCAAAATCAAGAAGTTCGTTTCATTATGATTCTAGCGTACCTCGTCTTTGCTTTGCGCTTAGTGTGTTTGCAGGAATATTTGTGGCGGCGTATGTAGGGGGGAGCAAGGCATCCGATAGACGCGTAGTGGAGGATGCTGCTAAGAGAGCTGAAGGATATACGTGGAGTGATGTCGAGGGTTGGATAAAATAGAGTCAGCCGTGACGATAGTTGAAATGCATTCTATGCGCCCATAGCTTTTTAATCCCTCTTTTATTTAGGAAACTATGAAAGATAGAAAGCAACAGGATCGCAGAGGTGGTGGACGGCCTCCTGAACGACGCGGTCATAAGGATTTTCCGCCTCATAAGGCACGTTCATTTCAAGAATTTATTAATCCGCCGCATGCCGAGATTGCGGATGTGTTGAAGGCACGCACGGGCGAAGGATTTTCTATTACGGGCGTGATTGAGAAAGTGGTACAGACGGGTGGACCGACGGTGTTCTATGTAAATGATGGCTCAGGTTTGCTTGCCTTGAAAGCGTTCGAGAAAGCAGGTGTACGCGCGTACGCACATGTTGATGTGGGTGATGCGGTTAAAGTTGCTCTCACCTTGAGCGAGTATAATGGGGAGATGGAAGGGGAAGTCAGCACGATGCATCGATTGAATGAGGATGAACAAGCAGGATTTGAAAAGCGCTTACGGCAACGAGAGTTAGAACGCGCGCATGTGGATCCGCCTGCGTTTCTGGTAAAGAGCGTGTTGCTTGATAAGTTAAAGGCTCGATTTGTCACGGCCGCGACGGCTATACGCTTGGCTGTGTTTCAAAACCGACCGATTATCGTACGTCATCACAATGATACGGATGGCTATTCGGCAGGGTATGCGATTGAACGCGCGATTTTGCCGCTCGTTGAACAACAACATACGGGCTCGCCCAAAGCAACGTGGGAGTTTTACACCCGTGCGCCGTGTGCTGCACCCATGTATGAAATTGATGATTCTATTCGGGACACCGCACACTCGCTCTCTAATGCCGCGAAGTTTTCGAATAAGATGCCGCTTGTGTTGATTGTGGACACGGGTTCGGGCGCGGAAGACCTGTTGGGTATTCAACAAGGTCGCGTGCATGGGATTGATTTTATTGTCGTCGACCACCACCGCTTTGAAAAAGACGTCATTTCAGATGAGACGCTGGTACATATTAATCCTTTTTTGGTCGATGAGGATGGCGCGACGTTCTCGGCCGGTATGTTATGTACCGAGCTGGCGCGATTCATTAACCCGTCTGTCGATATTGTACAGATTCCGGCAATGGCAGGCATGGCCGACCGCATTAATAATCCCGAGGTTATGAAGGCGTATGAGAAATTGGCTGCTGAAAAGGGGTACGATACGCAACTTCTTGCTGATATTGCTACGGTGATTGACTTTGTCTCGGCGAAGCTACGGTTCATGGAAGCGCGTGAATATATTGAAGTATTGTTTGGCGAGCCGATGGCACAGCAGAAGAAACTCGTTTCTGTGCTTGCGCCGTACATTCGAGAACTTGAAGCGAAGGGACTTGCGATTGCACAATCTGCGGTGCAGGTTGAAAAAATTAAGGACGTTCACGTACAGACGCTTGAGATTGAGAAAACCTACTCACGCGGGTTTTATCCGAAACCGGGGCGCTGTGTAAGTATGATTCACGATCATTTCCAAGTTACTAAGAAGACAACCAAAGTCGTCACGCTGGGCGTAATGTCTGATGCGTTGACTATTCGAGGAAGTGACGATATTGAGTTCTCAGTACCTGAGTTGATAACGTATTTGAACAAGAAATTGCCTGAGGCGTTCGTCGAAGGCGGTGGACATCGCAATGCGGGGTCGATTAAGTTTGTGCCCTCTAAACATGCGGATGTTATGAAATTAGTTCGCGAGTATATTAAGACGAATAATTAAGTTAGGGTGATCCGCTTTTAAGTCGCATTTATCAAATTATTTTAGCACGAATAATTGTAACTTCTTTCAGGGGTTTATCGCTTCTATCCCTTGGGGTGTTTACTATCTTGTCTACGACGTCCATGCCTTGTGTGACTTTTCCAAAGACAGGGTGCTTCGCGTCAAGAAAGTTATTGTCGGCGACGTTGATAAAGAATTGACTGCCGCCCGTGTTGGGACCTGCGTTCGCCATGCTAATGGTGCCTCGGGTGTTTTTGTTTCCGCCCGCGTGAGTGAACTCGTCCTTAATGGTGTATCCGGGTCCGCCTCTTCCTGTTCCTTGCGGGTCTCCGCCTTGAATCATGAATCCCGGAATGACTCGGTGAACTATGACTCCATCGTAAAAGCCTTCTTGTACGAGTTTTTTGAAATTGCCTGCGGTGATAGGCATGTCATCATACAACTCAAGAGTAATGTCTCCTTCTGAGGTTTCTAAGAGGATTGTTGTGCTTGTGGATTTGATTGCGTTTCCCGTTATCATAGGACGTACGGCTACTATCATAATAAGG
>ERZ1292629.197-Hain-H43-01um-R1-197-length-63610-cov-9_pt2 | contig 61198 bp, 76 predicted proteins | sample MGYA00564399_ERZ1292629 | MGnify/ENA primary metagenome ERZ1292629 (study PRJEB36523, sample SAMEA6512636) | groundwater metagenome | collected 2019-01-08 | study: AquaDiva: Metagenomics assemblies of 32 groundwater samples
CAGGATGCTCTTGCCATCCATCATGTTCGTGATATGCAACACGAGATTTTTCTAAATATCCATTTTCTTCATAATCCCAATATTTTTCTGGCTCTTCATCATCATTGTCTTTCTCTTCAGGATCTAATTCTGGCAGTTCTTCATCATAAGAAACTCTTTCAACTAAATCTGTAACACTGGCAAATTCATTTTCTATGTCCGTTTTTGCAATTGTTCCAAGACCAGCCTCCCAATTTGCGAAGATTTCCGGTGAAATATAAGCAGAAAGAGCCACGGCAGGTGTATTGCAAAGTTGAGCAGCCACTTTTTCTGCAACAGCTTTTTTAGCTTTTTTCAATTCCTTTTCATTTGTTGGGACTGGAACACCTTTCATAGCCTGAATTGCAATAGCTGTCCCAATGTAAGTTCTAAAATCTTTAATCAAAAACTTTGCCCCGCCAATATGTCCCAAATAATCTCTTACATCTGAATCTTCAACTGAAAATAATTGCTGTCCTTTTTCCTTTTTGCCAAGAATTTTAGCAAGAACTGGATCTACAATCGTTTTATCTGCAGTTGTACCTTTTTTTGCAGGAAAATGAAAATGTAAGGTATCTCCGTCAATTTCAACATGGTCTCGAAGTAATGTGGAAGCTCCATATGCTTTCTTTGCAGCCAATGTTTCTTTATTGCTTCCAATTCTAAATCCAGTCTTCATAACCAAATAGAGAACTTCAGCTTCTTCTAACTTTGGCAAATCTTTAATTATTCTTGCTTGAATTTGCGGGAATTTAGAAGAGAATGCTTTTAGCCTGCTAAACTTTTTGATATTCTGTTTGTTCCGAAATGCTGCAGAATATAAATATTGTGGTCTTCCTTTGGAATCAATCCCAATTGCCTGCAATCCACTTTTTGCAGAAGGAGCAATTTGTACTTTTTGCCAACCTGGAGGAACTCTAACTCCTGAAGGTGTTGCCATTCCCTTTTCTGGCTTTACCCAACGAATTCCTTGGAAAAGTTTTCCTTCTCGATGAATATCAACTTCTTTTGGAATTAGATCGGAACGAACTGCTTTTCTTATCTCTGCAAATGATTTTTCCATTTGTGGCTCTTCTTTGGATAAATCATTAATCATGCCCCAAACAGATTCATCAAAATAAGTTACCCATGGGTTTGGAATTCCAAAATAGTGTGGAATTAGAGAGCCTCTGTCGTGCTCCATATGTATAACTTTATCAATTAAAATTACTTTGTCAAGACGTGTTGGATTTTTACTCTGAGGCAGCATAGGATTATTAATTTCTAGATAAGACCATTGTCCAGGTGCCATCAAATTACCAGCCATTCCTGCTGCTAATTCATAAAGAGCATCAACTCTCTCGTTTGGAAAATCTTTTCCTTTTAATGCTAATTCAGCATAACCATCAATAAACTCCAATAATCTTAATGCCTTTCCTCTCTGCTCATGGGGCATATCATCAAAAGTCTCTTCAAAGTACATTAAATTCTCTGGAGAAATTTGTCCAATATGCTTTCCTTTTTCTCCAGTAATTCCTAATTTTGTAGGACGAACCCAACGAATTGAATAAAATGTTTTCCCCTCTCTTCGAACAGGAACTTTTCTTTGTACCAAACCAGGACGAGTCTTCTCTAATTCAACAAAAGCTTGCAATTTCTGGATAGCACTTTCTTCGCCACCAAATTTATTTTGCACAAAAGATTGAATTGTTTTTATATCTCTATCATTTGTAAGCATTGGAGAGTGAACAACTTTCTTCTCTCCAGAAGTTACAACTAATGCAACAAGAGTATTTGTGCGAGTATTTATAAGAAGTTTTCCTTCTTCTTCCCCTTCATGCATTGCAACAAAAGTTTCTGTGAATAGTTTATCGCCAAAATTAGATTTTAATTTTTCAAGAATTACAGCATAATCAACTTCTTCCAAAGACTTAACTACCAAATCCTGAAAACGAATTGGCTGTGCAGTTGATAGACCTTGAACAAAAATACGCTTCTTCTGCGTGCGGTAGAATGGCATACCATTTGTACGGTGCACCAACACTCTTTGAGGGATCGTTACAATTGGCACTATAATTCCTTACAAATGATGTCAACCATGCTCTCCGACCATTCTAGGTGCTGTCCTGCGTGTGTTCGAGGCATAAGACTCACCAACCAGAAAACCGATGTAAACTTATCGTGTGTTGAATAATCTCCAATGCCTGCTCTAGTCTCTCTTGAACAAGCACATCAAGATCTTCTTTCTCTAATTCCACCCTAATCTGCTTCTTATAATTAAGCAATTCTTTCAGAAATGCTCGCTGCTTGAAATCTACTTCCTGGAGATTTACATCAAATTCAGTTAAATTTGAACCATCCTGCTTTTCTAATTTTTCCTCTTCTTCATCTTCCCAATCTATATTTGCAGATAAAAGAGCTACAATGCCTTTCTCTTCAGTTTTTTCACCAGATTGTCTATCTTCAATATAACCTTTCCCATCATTAGTTTCGACTAATATGTGGCGTTTATCTTGTGATTCTGCAATAGTTGTCATCTCTCGCCCCTCTTTTCTGGACGACCAATATTTTTTCGTTGTATTTTGCGACATGGAATTTGCATTCTCTCAAGCCGCTTCAATATGCTATCAGCTACATCTTCATGGAAAACAATCTCATCAATATCTGAAATATCCACACCATGAATTTGAGCTTCAGTATAACCGCTTCTAGTTAACTCTAAAATAGATTTCATTGGTTTTTCCAAGTCTGTTATGTCTCCAAGCTCAACTTCCGCTTTAGGCTCATCCACAAATGCTGGAACAGTTCTATTTCCAATTGTTCCAAGATTTATATCCAGAGAATCTCCAACTGTGAAAGTTGTTTTCTTTCTAGCACTCGGTTTCAATTTGATTGCAACCGTACCATATGTATCAACTTGTTGCTCGCCATTTTCCTCAAATGCTGAGCCATTGCCATTCAAATCATCACTTAAATAGCCATAAATAGGGCGCTTTTCAGGCATTTTGCCTACAGGAATTCCAAACAGCCTCTCTTCTTCCTCTTCTCTTGCGGGAAGATATTTTGCAATTCCAATTGTTTTTCCTGGGCCCATTTTTTTAGATTCTGAAAGGGATACAAATCTTCCTGCTGCAAGAATTGAATTTAATTTTTGTGGAGGAACTCGAATCCAAATATCTGCTTTCTTAACCAGCGGTGCTATTTTTGCAAGAGTTCTTTCTTTTAACTCTTCAACAGATATTCCATAACCTTTAGCTCTGCTTTCCCATCTCCAACTAGCTTCTAAACTCATAAAATATTTTGAATAGTTTTAACGACTATGAATTCTATCTTGAAGAGACAAAGTTTCAGGATTGCGTAAATCCGGTTTAAAATCAGACTTTGGATTAACAACTGTTTGGACTTTTTGCCAGACAGCTTGCTCATTAATTGTAACTGTCTTTTCAGGCTCTGAATAAATTTCCAATCTGCCTAACTGAGGATGCTGATAAATTTGAACCAGCTTGTCTTGAGAAGGATGAAAATCTTTTTGTCTTTCTTCTTCAGATCTTAAATCTTTTGTTCCAACATAGCGAAACCCAGCATGTTCCAAAATTGCCTCTGGCTTTTTATCTCTGTCCCTCCAAGATCCAGATGTGATGTATTTTCCAACTAAATCATTTCTTGTATCATGAATAAAATCTACTGTCTGAATTTCTTTTTTCGGTAGAACTTTTTCACTTGCTTCTAATTCTTCAGGCCTTATCCATCGATCTGGTGCATTCCAGTCTCCAGACTGTGGTACAAGCCCTGGTCTTGGCGGCTGGAGTTTTTCTAATTCAATTAGATTCTTAAATTTCTGAATTGCAGAAACCATATAATTATACCTGTGCCAAAATATTACACATTTTAAAAACAAGAAGTTTCTTGCTTAGAGCATCAAGATCTTTTAACTCGTGTTCCCAGATTTCAATGGAGGAATAACCATATTTAGCAAAAAGAATTTTGCGCCTTGGAAATGTATTCTCCATTTTAGAGTCAGGGGAGCATTCCTTACAACCATGCCAATAACATCCTTGAAATTCAATAATTGCTTTTCTAACATGATCTACAAAATCAGGATTGATATTCCCTACAAAACAAGAATACTAATCAATTGTTTTTCGGGGCTTGTTGGTCTATTTTCTAAACCGCCCATCATTTTTTCAAGCTGAAGTTTCTTGAAATTTTCATCTGCCCATGTCGCCTTACGAATAGCACACATTTTCTCGTGAAATTCAGGCTCCTTCCACTTTTCTTTCATGCTAATTTTATTTGTGTTTCTTATTAACTCTCTTGTGGATTCAGACACTTTACGACCAAGAAGACTTAAAGAGTGATTTCTTCTCTGTTCTTCACTCCATTCTCTTCCTGTTTGTGCAATAGACACGCTTTTGCGAGTCTTATCTCCCACAAAATGACCCATCAATTTCTTAGAAGTAGACATCACTCTGCTATCTGTATCTTTAGTTAATCCTTTATTCCAAGAAGCATATCCTAACCGATGTTTGTTTCCTTTCGAATTATGCCCAGAAACAAATCTATTTTGCACAATTGGCCACAATTGCATTGACAAATATTCATGTTATGCCCCTACAAACATTCCGGGGCTTGAAGCCCGAAGCACTTTGATTTGATTATCAAGATCATTCCATAAACTTGCCTCTGAAGGATTGTCCTGATAACGATAGCTTTTCACTTCAACATCACCAGTTCGCGGCATTCTTGCAATTCTTCCCTGGGCTTGCATAAGCGTCGCAGCTGCATCAGGAGTTCCAACCACATGCAAAACGGAACCTTGCTGAAGATTAAAACCCGTACTTGAGTTTCTGTCAATTAAAATTACCTTTACATTCGGATCTTTTTGAAATGCTCGAGCTCGATTAGTCATTTCTTCACCAGTCATTGAAGTAACTCCAGAAGCAATATTCTTAATCTGACTTTGTTTTAGTCCTAACTCCTCAAATACGGCCTGCAGGGAATGCCTCTGGGTCGAGCTGTCTATATAAATTACTTGCTTTTTGTCTAATCCCTTCTTCAGTTCATTTTTCAAAGCTACCATTTTTGCACCAGTTGTTGCACTTCTATTGTCGAAGTTTTCTCTGTGCATTTGAGCAACTTCTTTTCTGGCAGTATCATTTGCATATCTGCCCAATCTTGTTTCCCAGGTATGACTCCTTCTAAATGAATGTCCTGGATTATTTCTAACTTCATTTGAAATTTCTTCTCGCCTCTTTGCGATATATCCCGCACTTTCAGCTTCGATTTCCTTCTGTCTCTGAATTTGCTCAGGAGATCTTGTTATTGCAACACTTTCTTGTTTAACTTTGAAATTAGGGGTTGTAAGTCTGTCTCCAGAAATATACGGTTGAACAGTCTTAAAAAACATATCGGAAATACTTGTATCTTGTGCATTCGTACCGCTACCAAATCCAGAGAAAACTCTCTTGAAGAATGCTTTCGTGCCAAGCTCTTTTGATCCAGAGCTCCAACGAATTAAATCGTAAGCTTCAACAGGATTTCTCCGTGCAGGAGTTGCAGTGAGTGCAATCCTATGTTTTACAGGCACCTTGAAAATTCTTCTTCCCATTTCGCCAATATTACCACTTTGTCCTCTTGCCTGCAATTCTTGAGGTTCATCAACTACAAAACCACCGAATTGCAAATCTTTATCATTCTGAATTGCTTGCAGCATATCACTTGCTCTTGCAGCTTCTCTGTGTGCCATTACATAAACAGTTCCTTTTTTGCTTTTCGCAAGAAGATCTTCCACTTTATCTCTTGCCAAACCTTCAGGAATCATTTCAATATTCAAATCTGTAAATTTCTTTGCCTCATCCACCCATTGCTGCACCCTTCCTTTTGGAACAATTGCGAGAGCTTTGTAGTCTGGATTCTGTTTCATTTGGAAACCAAAAAATCCATAAGCTGTATTGGTTTTTCCAGCCCCCGTCACTCTTGTAATTAATCCTCCACCGATTCCTTCAGGATTGTCAGATGTCTTTTTTGAAGCTTCCATGAGCCAGTTTATATCATTTCTCTGCTCAACTCGCCATTTATATGGTTGAGTTTTTCCAGCCTCATCAACAAATTCTTTCTTAAATCCTGGAACATCAAATTTATCAACAGTTAATCTTCCTTCTTCGTCTTCTGAAACTCCAGACATATCAGTCTTGATCTTTTCATACTTATCTGCCTTGGATTGAATACCTTTTTCTTCAGTTACAAGTTTATCCAGTCTGGAAATACCAACATTAATTTTTACATTATCTGGATCAGAAGTATCAACTGTATATCCCTTTTTAAGTTTCAAACGACTCACAACATCATATGCATCATCAACATTCTTGCCAACATTTATTGAAATGACATCATTTGTTGCCCCTCTGAACTTTGAAAGAGAATCTAGAAATGCCGCTGAAGCCTGCATTGAACCTAGGGCAGCTCCAAGATTCTTTCTCTGCTCCAGCAGCAAATCAGATTCTAGTGTTGCAATTCTAATTTTATCTAAAAGCTCAGAGCCCTCTTTTTGTCTTTGAATTTCAGCAAATTGAGATTTTAGGTGTCCATGCCTCTCCAATGCTTTTCTTTCCGTTTCAGTTTGATTATTTGCATTGAAAGTTTGAACATCTTGAATTACTTTATCATAGCCTGCGGCATCTTTCTGATATTGTATTCTCATATTCAAAGCCAATGCTGCTGCTCCAACTTCGATATTAGAAGCTTCAAGCAATTTCTTTGTGTCTAATTTAGCCCCACCATACTGCTGCGATAAAGCTGCCAACGCTGTTGCAGCGCCAGAGGAGATATGGCGGTACATGGAAGTATCATTTCTACTTGAATTTAATGTTTCCTCTAAGCTTTTATCATCATTCCAAAAATCACCAACTGCATCATAGAAAGATTGAGTTCTTTCGTTACGCATCCACTGATTCTGATCTGATGCAACTTTCTGCTCAATTTCTTCCATGCTCATCATTACACCAGATTCTGCAATTGTTTTTTGCAAATCCGAAATAGTGCTTGGAATTGCAGAAATCTTTGTAACCTTTCGAATTTGAGATTTTATCTGTTCAGCTTCAGAACGTTTATCCCAATAATTCTTAACAGTATCAATTGTAGAACGCAACTGCTCAACACTTTCCAACTTTAATGGTTCAATTGTTGCACCCAATTCCATTGTCGGCAGTTTCTCTTTCTTTCCCAGAATTTCGGACGTGCTTGCAGGAATTGGTTCTTCAGAAAAGAAATTATCAACTTGGTCTCCAAAATGGCGGGAAATTGCCAATTCTTGCTCCCCAGAAGTTAAATCTGTAAGATTAGAAATTGATGGAATATCAATTATTAAAGGTTCAATATCATCAGGAAGATCTTCTGCAATTTCAGACACATCTTTAAGACTTGCAAGTCTCTTTCCAACTCTGGTAATTGCAACTTGTCTTTGAGCCTGTACCCTTTCTTTAATTTCTCTTTCAGCTGCAATAAAGTGTCGCATAACTGTATCAGTTATTCTTTTTGCTTGCTCTTTTCCTTCTTCACCAAGCTCAGATTCAATGAATTTTTGGATTTCCTCTTTCTTTTCAAGAAGATTATCTTTATCAAGTTTTTTGATTCCAAGAGCTTCAAGCATTGAATCAGAAGCTTTCTTTATTTCTACACGGGCTTCTTTTTCAACTTCTTTCTTTGCAACTCTAAGAGGTTCATTCAGTGCTTCAGCTGCATCAGCTTCAGTTTCAAGCTGGGTATCTCTCGTAGTTTTCTTTGGAGATCCTCCAAGTATTAAATGACGTCTTGCCTCTGTAGCTTCCGACATTCCTGCACCACCAACAAGCGAAAAACGACCATCTGGGAGTTTTTGGATAAGCACATGGCGTCCCGCCAAAGGTGATGATGTTGCTGTTATGGTTATCCAAATTGCTGCCCCACTTGGAACTGCACCTGCATCAAATTTACCATCTTTCATTGGAGTAGCAATTATATTTTTTCTAGAAGATTTATCAATAGAGATTTCTGTAACGGGATATTCGCCAAAAACATCTGCATAAGTCTTTCCAAACCATGGGCTCGATAAATCAGATTTGGTTGTATTTATAAAATCTTGGAATTTTGAAATTGGCTTATTAGATTTTTCTCTTTCTGTCTTTCCTTCATCATAACCCTTATTGTAATCCGCTAATCTTGGATCACCATAATCATACGAAACAAATGTTTCTCCTGGCATTATATGACCTGGTTTTCTTTCATTTCCAGCTAACCCAGCAGATCTTCCAACTCTATATCCTAGAGGTTTCTGTATCTTGTCTTTAGCTGTTTGCAATTGTTTTATTCTATCAGAAATATTGTTTTGAGCTGCTAAATCTTTAGATCCCCATGGACGTACTCTTGCTCTCCCCAATGCTTGCAATTCAGAATCTATTTCTTCAACAGTTTCTGGCAATGATATTTCCGTCTTTGTAGAAATTTGTTTTCTATATTTATTTATCAATTTATCAACAACTTCTTTTTGCTTTGATGTTAAATATCCTCTTTTTTCAAATTGTACCTGCACACTTCTAAAAAATTCAGTGTCTGAACGAGCCATTCTACCATAAGGATGATCAGCATATTGAAGTTGATCCATTGCAATCGTATCTGATTTTTTCGATTCATCTGTTGGAACAAATGGCTTCTCTGTGACTGGCTTGTCTATTGATTCTTCTAAATCTTTTCGTTTAGGGGCAGCATAATATGTTTTCTCTTTTTTAGCCCCACCATACTGTTGACTGAAGAATTCTTTCAGTTCATCATCAGAAACTCCACCAATCATATTCTCAACAAATTCTTTCTGAGTAGCATCCAAATTTCCAGACTGTCTAAGTTTGTATGCTGCATAAAAACGTTTTAAAATTGATGGATCTAAATTCTCTCCATAAGGCAATTGTTTCGCAGAGCCTGAAAAATATTCTTGGTGATTTTTGACTGCAACTGGATGCTCTTTGAAACCATCATGATCGTGATGAGCAACTTGTGCATTTTGAATCCAATCTTTGAAAAGTTTGGCTTTCTTCTTGTGTCCATTACCGTCATAAGTTGGAGTAAATATTCCGGGATTAGAAGAAACAGCCACAGTTTCACCCTCAGATAGCCCCCCCTCTCCTCCTCCGTCTTTTCTTATGTATCTTCTATTAACTTTTTTTCCTGCAAGATGATCTAAAACATCTGTAGCTACTTCATCAAGAAAAGATGGCAAGCCAAATAATTCAGGGAGCAATGAAGGTCGATCCAAAGACTCTTTAGAAAGAAAATTTTGAATATTTGAAGACACCATTTTATTCTTTTGACCCAGCAGCTCTTTTGGCCTTATCCATCTAAAAGGCCGCTGATAATCTCCAGACTGTGGAACAAGTCCAGGTCTTGGAGGTCCCTCTTTAAACAGAATAGGATTCTGCTCTTCCAAGAAACCAAAAAGTTTATCTAAAGCATTTGCCACAAGTTATATTCCATCTTCCTCGTAGTCTGTGTCACTCAATGGTATGATATTTGGAGATTTAGCAGTCTTTCTTTTATATTTAGGGATCGTATTTCTAAAAACAGCTTTCTCCACTCCAATTAGATTTCCATCAGAAAATCTTGCAATTAAATCTTGCCCACCTGAAACAAACCATGTTGTCCCATCAGGATTTATTTTTTTAATGATTGGCATGTATCCCTTTTCCATCAATTGGCCAATCCAACCGCCTTCTCCAGCCCAATTTTTCATCATCAAACTTAATGGTTGATTTCCTTGCTGCGGCTGTCCTTGAGTTTCTGCAGGATTTCCGTCTCCAGGCTGTGGTGTCCCCATTTGTGGCTCTTGCTCTCCACTACCCATTTGCTGCGGCATCATTCCGCCACCTTGTCCTCCCCCTAATCCCATCATTTGAGGTTTGGTTGCTTCACCTGAAATAATAAAATCAAGCTCTGCAATTCCAACATCCTGAGATTTAATCTTTACATCGAATCCCATTTGCTGAGCCATGCTTGCAACTTGCATTTTTTGCTGGGCAAATGCAATTCTTGTTTGCTCTGCCTCCTCTTCAGGATTTGGAAGCTCCAATTTCCAGTCCGTGATTCCGAAAGCATCAAGAATTTGAGGGAATACTTTCTCATGGAATATTCTCTGGTCCCCTTCAACAACACGACTCATAACCGTTAGCTGACTGGTTTGTGAATTCAACCCGCCCATTGCATCGGGAGCACCTTGCCAAATTGGAGTTACACCCCACATTGCTGCAATTCTTTCACGAATTTCCTGTCTGACAGGCAGATAGTCCATTTCTTGCAGAGTATGCATTAATCGAACCATGTCCACTCTGCCCCTGCCCTGTTTTGCAGAAACTGCAACCATTGGAACAGTGTTAGGATCTAATCTCATTTGAGAAATGATATTCTCTCTTTCTCTTCGAAGACTTTCTGGATCATCTGTGAACACCATAATCATTGATGCAGGCATTCTTCTCTCCCAAAAATATGAATACAAATTTCTGCTCATTCCAATAAGAGTTAAGGCCTGCTCAAACACAGTCATGATTGGGCTGAATCCATATGTCTCACTATGGCTGAACTTGCTGCTGTGAATTATCTCACTGTCCAACAAATATTTCTTAGCTGCCTGACTTCTATGACAATAAATATACATCGCAGGAACTAATCCTCTGCCGCATTCAGAGCAATATCCTGGCTCTGCAGCTGGACTATCATCTCTATGTAAGTAACAAACCCAGTGTGAATTTTTTGGCAGCCCTTGAATGTCCAAATCGAATTCAATAAGAGCTGGGTGCAGTCTTCTTAATTCGATAACTCTTGATCTAACCGGCTTTTTTATATCGTCTTCACCGTAATACTCTTTGACCAAATATACAAAACCATCGTCAACTGAATTAATATCGAAAAGAAATGTTCTTAATGTCTCCTCAAGAGATTTATCAAATAAGTTTGCATCATCCATGAAATTTGTAAGAGTCTTTTTTTGGTCTTCATCAGGTAAAGTTAAATTGTCTGAAGATTTACATTTTTCACATTTTTCAACGTTGTCCGGATATTCAATGTCGCATTGTTCACATTTAACTGCGAATTTAGCCTGCCATTTAATTCCTCTACGAAAAACTTCATTTACAATTTGAGTTATTGGAGAGCGTATTTCTTCAACTGTATGGGCAATGGTTTGAAGGTCCATGACCATTTGGTATCTGTAAGATTGTGATTGACGTATCCATGTCGAGACGATTTGGTCGATCCCGAAGGATGCTGGTCTGTAAGTAGTCCCTGAAGATGCTTTAGAAAGCTCAAGAGTGTTAATGATATTATTCATTTTTTGCCCAAGAGCCACTGTTCCTGGAATCTCTGGTAGATAATTAGAAAGTTTCACGATGCTACCACTCCATTTTTCTTATAAGAGATGCAAACATTATCTGACTTGCGAAATTTTAATTCTTCAATAAGAATCAATTTTTCACATAGAAAATCTTTTTTAAAAAGTTCGATCTTTTCAATTGATCTTTTCGACATCCAACCTTTTACTTCGTGCCATTCATTCAATTCTGGCAAATAAAAAAATCAGGAAAATATCTGTGTACATCACTTAAAACAAAACCTTTTGGCTCATATTCCCAAATAATACCTAAGCTGCCAAGATGTTTCGCATACACCCTTTCCCAATTAGAACGCATTTTCACAATTCTTCCATCTATTTTTGTGTATAGAAGTCTTTTCACTCCAGAGTTCTTCATTACATTCGCAACATGAATAGCAGTTTTCTTTTTTCCTGTAAGTGCAGCCCTAATCTTGTCTTTAGTTTCTTGAGAACTCTTTCTCCCTGTCATATCTTTTCTTTGTTTCTCTTTTTGTGCTTCAGAAACAACTCGTCCTTTTTGATGCTCGGCCATTTGAGCCATAATTTCGTTCGTTTCTTTCGTCAGCCCGTTGTTCCAACTTGGAATCCCCTTATGATTATGTCCAGCACAAAATTTAGAATTTCGTGATTTTGTGTACTTTCCGCATCTACAAAGGCACAAGCTCAAATCATTCTCATGCAAAATATCAAATTGAATCTGCTCCACTGACCATTCAGGATGCACACGATGTCTTTTTGAAACTTTCATGTTCTTAATTGTTTCAGCCGAAAGTTTAGTTCCCTTTTCAAGAACAAAGTGATTCTTTTTCAAATCGTGCCCGCGCACAAAATTGTTACCAGGCTTTGTTAACCTACCGCAACTACACTCACAAAATTTTATAGGCTTGTGACCAGTTTTGTAGACACCTCTACATCTTAACCCGCATCCACACTCACATAAATTTCCAACTACAATCGTTCTCATAACAAATTAAGTCTTAGAAATCTCATCAGAAACAATGATCTTCAGCAAAGCATTAATGGTCTTTTCTTTCAGCAAGAAATTTTCGGACATTGGAACTTTTGGAGGAGCCTCTTTCAAATTTTTGTTCTCAAACACGAGAGCAATATTCTCTTTAACGAGAGATTCCATTTCTGTTTTTAAGACACCTAATTCTTTTTTCAAAGATTCGACTTCTTCTGAATTATTCGTGCTTTCACCTTTTACTGCAGCATTCTCAAGAAAACCTAACTGAGTAGCAGCTCTTATAAGCTCAATAAATTTGCCTTCAGAAACAAGTGTAACTGCAGGAGAATTGTCTGGGACATCGTCGTCGGGCCCGATTCTTTCTAATGCTGGGTGCCAGGTGTCTAATACACGCCAGGTACCATTTTCATCTCTTGTAGCCAGGAATTGCTCTTTACGTTGCCTCAAAGTGCTGCCCATATCCATAGACATAAAAAAATCTCCTCTACTTTTTTACAACATCTCTAATCTAATTATATACTACACCAATTTTGCTAAAACTAATTTTGGAATGTCCCTGACAACTACCAACTTCTCATTCGGATAGTCTTTTTGAAAAAGATCCATTTTTTCTGCTGCTGCAGAAGATAGAAATCCTTTAACCTCATGATATTCATTTAATTCTGATAAATAAAAATCAGGAGTATATCTATGTCCGTTACTTAATTTGAAAAATTTTGGCTCATAAATCCATGCAATCCCAAGACTATCAAGATATTCAGCATACAAAACTTCCCAAGAAGATCGCATATTTATAACAATTCCATACTCGGATAAATATGGAAATTTTTTCCACTTCTGGTTTTTCATTATTTTGGCAACAATTTCATCTCCATGCTCCAAATAATTTTTTCTACAAGTAGCTTGAATTCTTTTCCTCTCCTCCTCTGGAATTGGGCGACCTGTAAAAATATCTGAAAGTCGTTTTCTAACTTCTATACTAACAGGATGTCCTTTCAAAGCCTCAGAAGTAGCCTTAACACCACTATTGTTTTCTTTTGTTTGACCATTTCTAGTATGTCCAAATACAAAAGTTTTTGTGGCTAAAATTAAAGTACCACAACTGCATTTGCAAAATGAAGGGGACTGTTTTGCAATAGCTCTAATTTTTCAGCACGCTCTTCAACCTGATTTTCTGATAACGAGATATTCTGTCTTCGAATAGCCGCTCTACGATTTCTCTTTTTAGTTTCTTCAGAAGCCTTCCATCCAATTGGCTTCCCGCCCAAATTTATATCTGGATTTTTTAATTTAGTGAGGCCTCTGTGATTATGTCCACTTACATATTTATTTTGCATTTCTGACCACAATTGCAAAGACACAAATTAAATGCTGGCTCCGACCAATGATGCGAGGCCACATATTCACCAAAAGATTGCCAGCTTAAAGTGTTCCGAATACTCGTCGCTTGCTTAGCAATACTTTCATTAGTTTCTTTGTTAAGACCCTTGCTCCAACTTTTACGTTTATTTTGCATATTTGTATAAACTAATTACACTTACTCCATCCGCATGTTTTACAAATAACACATCCACTTTCCCAAACCATTCCCTCAGTACTCTCACACTGCTCACATGTAACTTTGTTATTGATGGTATTATTTGGAATATATTTCTTTAATGCTCTTACAACACCAGCCTTCCATGTATTTAAACTATCATCCTTAAGATTTAATCCATTAACAAGCTCCACCACATATTTTGTGGGCATTCCGTGGCGTAGAATTCCAGACATTAATTTAGCATAATTCCAATGCTCTTTATCGAAAGCAACTTGAAGATTTTCTACAACCTGTTCTACATTACTTTTATCTAAATAGACAAAATCGTACTTTCCACCATTCCCTTGGCTCTTTGTACGTCTTATTTTTCCAACATCAACATAATTCGGAATAACAAATTGCTCTTGCAGTCCAGTAAATAATTCATATGGCTTACCATTCAAAAGTCCAACAAAAGCAATCCATTTTTCTTTGTCATTTATGAATCTAACGATCTCGGCATCAAGAACTTTTGGTCTCTTTGGTGCATCATGCTCATTTATCATTAATTGTTTTTCATCGGTTTGAGAAATTAATACGCCGCTCCTTGAAGTGTCTCTATAAACCGTAATACCTTTTAACCCCATTTTCCATGCAGCCATATATATTTCTTTGACTTTTTCAACTGAAACATCTGCAGGTAAATTAATTGTGCTGCTTAAGCTGTGTGTCGTATATTTTTGAATAATTCCCTGCATTTCAATTCTTCGCATCCAATCAATTTCATTTGCAGTTGCCCCAAAATATGGGCTATCTTTTTTATCTATCTTACCAGTTACTTTCATCCACTCTTGAAATTTTGAATGGAACACCTCAAACTCCTGCCACTTATCTCCCAATCCATCTACAAAATCTACTTTTGCATTTTTATCAGACGGATTAACTTTTACACGTCTTTTATATGAAAGTGTAAAAACAGGTTCAAGACCCGAAGATGATTGGGTTAACAAACTTAAACTCCCCGTCGGCGAGACTGTCGAAATCGAAACATTCCTTCTTCCATATTGCATCATTCTTGAATAAATGCCCGGAAATTCTTTTTTCAGCATTTGAACGAATAGTGATTGCTCTTCAATCTTTGGATCAAATCCACTAAAAGTTCCACGTTGGATTGCCATATCAATTGAAGAATCGAACTCTGCTTGGCACTTAGTTCTCATTATCTGTTCAACAACTTTCAATGCCTCATCTGAATCAAACTTCAAATTTAATGCCACCAGAGTATCAGCAAGAGCAGTAAATCCCAGACCAGTCCTTCTTCCCATCTCGCTAGACATATACAAAATCTCCCAAGTAAGTTTCTCAATTCTTTTTATGTGCTCTGGCTCCGGATCCTCTTGAATTTTTTTTAACATTCTCGTTATTGATTCAAGTTCAAGATCAACTAAATCGTCCATCATTCTTTGAGCTTCATAAGTTATTGCATAAAATTTTTTAAAATTGAATACAGTTTCTGGAGCAAATGGACTGTCTACAAAACCAAAAAGATCAAGTGCAATTAGCCTGCAAGAATCTGCAGACATGCAAATTTCGCCGCAAGGATTTGAACTTATATTTTTATATTGTGGATACAAAGAAGATGTAGAATACCAATGATGCCTGTCCCAAAATAACAAACCAGGCTCTGCCGCATTGTGAGCACATTTTGCAATTGTGTTCCATAGATCTCGTGCTTTTATTATCTTTTTTATTGACGGTACTGTTGAATCAACTGGCCATTGTTGCGCATAATCTAAATCTTTTTCAACAGCACTCATAAACTCGTCCGAAAGCCGTAATGAAATGTTTGCACCAGTAACTTTTTTCAAATCTTGTTTTATCAATGCAAACTTTTCTGCGTCGGGATGCTTAATGTCCATTGTAATCATTAAAGCACCGCGTCTTCCGTCTTGCGCAACTTCTCTTGTTGTATTTGAAAATCTTTCAGCAAAATAAACTGCCCCAGACGAGGCTCCTGCAGCATTTGAAACAGCAGTATTTTCAGGTCTAAGAGGAGAGATGTCTAATCCAACACCGCATCGTCTTTTCATAAGCTGCACAAGTTGCTGATCTGCAAACATAATGCCGCCATAAGAATCAAAAAGTTCTGGCAGAACTACACAGTTGGACAAAGAACCAAAAATATAAGGATTCCCAAGAACTGCCATCACTGATCCTTGAGGCACAACAAAATGGAATTTGTCAAACAACTCAAATATTCTCTCTTCAGTTAATGCCTCTCTTGCAACACCATAAGAGCTTAGTCCTTTTTCTCCACTCAAATCATTATAATTATCTTCGATTCTAAAAAATTCTTTTGCAAGTCTATGATGCATGTCGGCAGGTGTCTTCTCGAGATAATTGCCTTCTTTATCCTTCATGCAATATTTATTGATAAAAACTTCTGATGCCAAAAGATCACCACCGAAGTAGATCAATGTAGATTCCAAAACTTCATTGTATGAATACATTAATTAAATTCCTCTAATACCTGTTTGATATCTTTCCCATCAATTTCATTGCCAATGCAATCCCATCCCTCAATTTTTTGTCTGGCAAATAATTCTATACGAGAAAGATCTCCCATAAGATCAACAATTCTATCTCTAATAATTGCGGGTTTTTGACTATGTCCTTCTGAAACAGCTTCTACCAATTGTCTAACATTATGTTTCAAAGGCTTAATTTTGCCTCTTCTACCAAGCAAACAAATTTCTGTCCCTTTCATTGTCCAGTATCCATAATAACAAACTTGTTTGCCACTTTTTTCTTTTTTATTCCAAACAAAAGCAACTGTTGCATATCGAAACCCCCATGCTTGCATAACTTCTAATGCAAAAGGCAAATGAGCATCTGTAGTCCACAAAAAAAGAACAGCATTTTTTTCTGCAAGATTTTGCTCAACTGGCAAAGATTTTAATTCATCAACTAACATTGTTGGATATTTATCTTCTAATTTATAATTATGATATGCACCAGGATTTCCACCTCTTATTCCTTTACTCCCTAATCCTGTAAATCTCCAAGGTGGGTCTGCATAAATAATTTGATATTTTTTCATTGGAATCTCTCCGAGCAAATGAGACATAATTTTCTTTCTGGCACCCAGCCTAAACTTTCCCCACATTTCGGACAATTCCCCTCTGAAGAAATATTATTTGCATTTGGAAAATTAAGTCCGTCTTTTCTTAAAGGGTTATCGCCAGCCTTGACGAAATCTTGCATGTTTCCAATGCTAATTGTGCTCTTACTCTGCATTTCATCATAAGCTAACAATGCCAATGCATTGCTCCAAAAAGCATCAGCATGGCCAAGTGGGGTTTCCAATGCATTCAGTCCTGCATCAACACTCGTAATCTGAGACCTCTGTCTCTCGTCCTGTATCATCTCAATTTTATGATTATTGACATAAGAACCAAAAATTCTGGCCATATCGTGTTTATTTTTATTGTTGAACACAATTGGCTGCCAAACTGAATTCATTCCTCTTTCTTCTAAGTCTCTAGTTGTATTGTCATAATATCCCTTGGTGATATTAAAATCTTTTGCTAATTCATTCAAATGATATGCCTGTTTTACATATTCCCAACCATCCATCCACTCCTGATGTATTTGAATAAGTTTTCCTTCTTCATTACTAGCATAAATTGAGATATGAGAGGGATGTCTTTTCTTTCCAACATCCACTCCAGCCACAATACAGGTGCTATTAAATTTAATATCTTGTTCAGAGTGCAATGATTTCAAGTCTTTATTTTCAACGCTCTGCAACTCTTCATCATTCAAATATCCGTTAACTGCCGTAAATGGCTGCAGCATCATCTCAGAAGCAAAGGACTCTTTTTGATTCTTCTTCATCTGCAAAAGTTCTTGCTCGGTTCTAATTTCAGGGCAAAGAACTCTGTGCCCAGGCATTGGGTCTAATGCTGGCAAAAATCTATAGATAAATGATTCATCGTCTTTTATTTTCGTAAGCAAATCATTAGGAGCCATCGGTGTTCCAAGGAGAATTATCGGAACACCCTTAACTGGAATATGCACAAACTCCTTTTGAAAAGCATCTTCAATTTTGCTTAACTGAGATAAATTGCCTGGATTCGCAGGATCTCGAAGTAAATCGTCTGCCACTAAAACCCTGTTGATGTGTCTGCCTCTTTCAAATGAGAAAACCCCTGCTGCCTGAATATCTGCAGAAGAACCATTTATCATATATCGAAAGGACATTTCAGAATCTGGAACTTTGTCTTCCATCCACTCTTTAATCTGCTCATTCCGATTTATTGCTCTTTTCATTTCCCTAATGTGATATTGCGCTAATGGTAATGTATTGCTAAGATACATGCCTGTAGACTCGTATCTTGGATTTGCAAATTTAAGCATGGCCCAAACAGAAACACCATGCCCGAGAATTGTAGACTTTAAGTGGTAGCGAGGAAGTACGCAGCAATAATTTTTTTTCTCTTCAAATGCACGATCGATGTCTTGTGCAATCGTCTGCACATGCCATGTGCTAAACCACTCTGGATGTTCATAACTTTTTGACCAGATATTTTTTATAAAATCACCAAAACTTCCAACTTTGATAACAGTTTTATCTTGTGTTTTTCTTGAAAGATATGCAAAAGCTTCTGTATCTGTTAGAAAAGCTTCTTTTTTTGAATTTCTATCTCGTTGTTGCATTCACTTATTAACACTCCAAATTCTTAACAGTCCGCCACAACGATGATAAAGAATATCATTTTTTAATACAAAAGAAGACTGATTCTCCCAGCCATCCTTCCTGTCATAAACTAAAGTAATGGTGTCAAGACACTTACTACACTGCCCCAGAAAGTCGTCTTGTCTCCGAGTTTCCGAGGTGGGAAAAGCGTTTTGCAATTCGTTCGAGAACTGCATCGTCAGTTATTTCCTCCTGAAGAATTTGAAGTAAGGAGTCGAGAAATGCTTGAGACAAATATCCAGACATCACCTGTCTTTCTCCCTTAATTCCGATGTCTGTTGCTCGCACAGCATCAATGGTTGCATCAAAATCTGGGTTATTTTTAATATATTCCGTGCCAACTTTTTGGATGTCTTGATAGTTTTTTAAGTGCCGCCCCGTGGTTTCCCCAATATCAATTGCAGCTTTGTTTCTTATTTCTGCTAATACTGTATTTTGAGAAGCATCCCTTTGCTCTTCCCATTTTTCGAGCCTAATCCACGCATAAATTGTCACTGCAGGAATTAACTGCTCGTCTTCAGTAACTAATTCTTGAGCAATCTTACTACCAGTCATGCCTTGCATATACATTGCAAAAGCTTTAGTCTTAGTTTCCAAAGAATATTTTCTAGAATTCGACATAGATTTTAAGATGCTGTGAGATCTACGAGAGAAGGTGCTGAAGGAAATGATTCGATTGGATCAGAAATACTACCACCCTGTTTTTGATCTATGAATCTAGAAAAATCTATATGCGTATCTCTACTAACATCACTTCTGAAATCACAAATAGCAAGCTCATTGTGAATGCTGCTTGAAGTACCTTCTCCAGTGTTAAAACTTCTATGACTCAAACCAATTTCTGGACGCATACAAATACCCCTATATTCATCAATTTTTCCAAGAGGCACATAATCTCTATGGTGCTTTATTACTTTGCCCTGTTCTGTTGCTAAATTCCAAAGGCAGCGGGTGTTCTTGCAAAAAACAATTTTTGCATATTTAGAAATTATTTCTTTGCATTCTTCATGCTGCTCTTTTTTGCAATCTTCACCATACAGAGGACATTCACTCATGTTTTATTCCTTTGACCCTGCATATTTATTATAAACTAACCGCCTATTTCTGAATTATTCCAGAAGGTCCACTAGTCGGTGTCCAAAGTTCTGATTCAGGCACTTTCGGTGCAGCTGCAAAATTAATCTTTGGAATTACCCGCAATAAAAATTTTAGTAAATCTCCATGATGAAAACACAACCCAAAAGTATTTGTAGAGGAGATTTTATTCTTACATTCAGGAAATTCACACTTTGGATTAGCCATTTGGAACTCCTTTTGTGTCTATTCTTATTCCATACCACAGCGAGCCCTCAAGAGGAATCATTATTTTTCTTTCTGTCCTTGAAATGTTTTTGTTATCTAATGCAGTTACTAAATTCAAGAAAGCATTAGTTAGTTCTTCTGTAAACATACTTTCCATATCTGCTTTACTAAATACTATATTTGATCCTTCAATTTTCATCTTTTCTCCATGCCATAAATGAATCCTCTAATGAGATTTTATTCTGGAAATTCAAATAGTCCTCATAAGTATTGCTTATACAAGAAGAGTGTCCCCACCAAAACCTTTCGTTAAACCACAATTTAACAGAAGAAACTTGTTCTTTCTGTGGATTGCCCAAACAGATATCGCAAACTTCTTCGCTTACATATTTCCATTTAGATATTATCATTTCCAACCTCAGTCATTTCACAGCAGCCAATCAAATCTCTTTTGGTTTTTGCTTCATTCTTACAATTTGGACAAACAAATGTTGTATCCCAAACAATATGAGCTTTAACATTTTTCAAAGTCATAACATATTCTGCAAAATCTTTTGCATCTTCTTCTCCATAATTTCTATAAACCCATTTGTCATGAGGTTCAACTTCTACACAATAATTATCTTTTCTAATAACGAATTCAATCATCTATTATCTCCACTACCTTTTATAACATTTCTTTCTGCCCTTGATTGCAGTTTATCAAGATTATGCTGTGCAACTACTTCTAAAGAAAATCCGATGTCTCTTGCTAATGCTGCAACATACCACAACACATCCCCAAGTTCGAGCATCAAAGACTCTTTGTCTACCTGTTGAAAAATACCACCTTGATCTCTAAGAACCTTTTTCACTTTACCTGCAAATTCTCCTGCTTCACTTGCCAAACCAAGAGCAGGATAAACAATTTCATAATCTGTCCCATAAATTGCAGTTTTTGCCGCTTTCTCACTATATTCATTTAATTGCATTGTTCTCCTTTGCATATCCTATACTATTTCTGAAAATATATGCCCAATAGCTAATGCAACAAGCATCATAAAAATCTTGTACTAAATTCTCTTGCATTTTGAATTTTTCAATCGTAAATTGCTTTATTTGTTCTTTTTTAACATTCCCTTTTCCAACAACAATCTTTTTCCAAGTAGTATTTCCAACAGGGCTAAATTCAATATGTTTATTGAAAAGTGACAATTTGACTGCACCTACAACTTGAGCAAGCCCAATTGTCGCAGGAGCACTCTGAACAAACAGCGGTTTTTCCACGGCACCAAAATCATCTTTAGAAAATACAAGACCATCAAAAGATCTAGCTAACTCATAAAATCGTTCATCTTGGTTTTTTTTAGCACTTCCACAGGAATAAAAATGTATTGGAAGACCATTAGAATCTAACCAAACGACATGAATTGCCTTAGTGCTGGTATCAATTCCAAAATATTCCACCTAATTATCCCTGCTACCAGAAGTTCTAAGCGCCACAATTCTTGAGATCGTATTATAGATCGCTTTGTATCCATTTCTAAGACCTAAAACCCTAATATACAAAGCTTCTGATTCAATCGAGTCTTTTCGTAACTGATTTAATTGCGAATTCACAGAAAGAGCTTCCCCTCTAAGGCTCTCTTTTACAATTTTTTTATCTTTTTGGCTCTGAAGTTTATACATCATTTTTGACATTGCCTCTTCAAAAGTCGATTCCAAAAGCCCATTTTTAGATTCTACAGATGAAAGCTGTCCCTCTAAATAAGCCATGTATCCCCCATAAACAGCAAGCATCTCTTCTAATTCCTCATTGGTGCGCTCACCCAAATTGGAGATGTCTAGATCTAATTCTTTTAGTGTTGGCATTTTGAATTCAGGAACATTTATTTCTTTTACTTCAGCATCAATTCTCTCTAATGCCTCTTCTGGTGTCCATCTTTTCAGTGCCGCCACCAATGGAAGACTTAGAACAAGATTTCCAGCTTCATCTTTTTTTCCTCTAGTCTGAATGAACTCATATTCGTCTGGGTCTGTAATGTCATAAATCCAAGGTAAACCTCTATCATCAATGACATAAATCTGGTTAGGCAACAACTTTGAGACACTGACAGTATCTATCATCATGCTTTCCCTTCACAGATTCCAAACTAGGAAGTTCCTTCAAGTCCATAATTCTTGTACATCTGTCTATTATACGTTTCCAATCAGAATCCTGTTTACTAACTTTGAAAATTTTTACTTCTTGTGTATCTTTATTTTCATACAAAACTCCTCCCTCGGCAACATCACGCAAATTGAGATAAATCTGCAATTGCACACCATGCTCAATTTTTGGACTACTAAGACCTTTAAATCCATTAGAATTGATTGTCTTCACCTCAACGATATATAGACCTTTTTCTTCAGTGTTTAACAACAAATCAATTCTTCCACTAATTGGGGGAGTTTCACAAGAAACTGGAATTTCATCCCCTACAAAAACTTTTTCATTGATAAAATACTTTTTGAATCTATCTTGTGCCACATTTCCTGCATCAAAAATTCTAGCTAAATGGGCATCAATGACTAAAGGGGGCAATAAACCTCGATAATGTAAATAAAGAACTCTGTCACAAGGATTTCCTACCATAGAAGCATAAAATTTTCCACCAGCACTTGCGAAAGACTCTTCTCTTTTTGTGCAGCCAGCATCAACTAAGCGTTCCATCCACAAATCCCGATTCAAATCAGATTTGACCTGTCGGTATTTTATATCTTTCACTCCTGGCATAAAACCTCTTTTAATTTTTCCATAATTGCCTTGTATGAAGTTTCTTTTATATGATAGATTTCTTTAACCCCTAAATCAAGCAATTCATCATCTCTTTTTTTATCTGCTTTCTGTTTTTGAATAGAATATTTTAGAAGAATATGGATATGTGTTTGTAAAATTAACCTGCTCTAAACTAGAAGCAAATTCTTTTCTAGCAATAGCAGAATCACTATACTCCAAAGCAAATTTTTCAATTTCTGCCTTTATTTGCTCAGCACTACTTTTTCTTAACAAATCTGTGTCTAAAAATCTTTTAATTGGTAGTTTATACTTTTCCAAGATAGATGCATCTCTTGCTCGATCACGTTTTTTACTATGCCAAATTTTTGAGTCTGCTTCAAAAGCAACATAAATGTCATCCACATAACAATCTACTATAAATGGTGGAAAAACAACTTCTTTTTGCACCCTCAAACCACACGATGTCAATAACTTTTCAAGAGCTAAATGACATCGTGTGTCAGTTTTGTTATATCCATTATTCAATAATCTTTTTACCATCCTTTCACCAGCTTTCAATCTCATTTCCTCAGACCATGCTTTTCCGTTTTGAAAATTTGGATTATTTTGTTTAGACATAGATTCAGTCATACATTTAAGAGAACAAAATTTTCTTTTACGCTTTTTTATAAGTTTGAAAAGACACACCACACTTTTTGCAATTAACAAGTTCCCATGCCCAAGATTTTTTATGACGATTTTTTGTATTAGCACTCTCTATCTTTTCCGCTGAACGATTTGCACAGCCACGTGAACAAAATATTTTTTGCAATCTTTCAGTGCATAGAAAACTATTTCTACAAATTGGGCAAATTTTCGTAATTTTTATAGAAGTTTTGAACTTCAAACAAATACTACACACAATCAGTCTTGTGATTAGACCATCTTTCAACTATTTTTTCTTGTTCTGTAAAATCACTATATGGCATTAATATTTGTTAAAATAACTTCTTGATAATCCTTAGCATCAAATGCCCATGGGGTAACTTTGTATTTCTTACCATTTATATTGTACTTAGAAAAACCAATTCTAATAAGGTATTTCTCTAAAATACTGCCATCAATTGTAGACAAAACAAAACTACAATCTTTCTTTTTTTGCGCTATCAATGTTAATAAGTCTTTGTCCTCCTGTGCAGCCCAATTGTAAAACCCATACATATTAGTCATAGCACCAGTTCCAGAGTAGGGAGGATCTAAATAAACGAAAGAATCAGTAACATATTCAACTTCTCGAAAATCTTTTACTTTGAAAACAGTATTTGGTTTTACTAATGAATATAAACTGCATAATCGCTCTTTTGTAATAGAGCGATTTCCATAACTTTGATTGAATCCCTGCGGACCAAAACGCATCATATTATTTATACAAGCATTTGCCAATAGAATAAAGCCAATATTTTTGAGTTTATCACTCTTATCTTTGTTTTGATTCCAGAAATCTCTGAATGAATAATAATCCTCTTTGCAATTTTGTATATCCCATCTTTTCATAACTCCCTCAAAAAAGGTCGCCAACATGTCAAAATCATATTTAGAATTCAAAAAATCAATGACAAATGGAATAATATCAGAGCATTCATATTTATCAAATTGAATAGGAAGATTACAATAAGCACCACCAGAACCAAAAAAAGGTTCAATATAATTAGATGTATTATAATGTCTGTCGAAAGACTGAAAAATGTCTCCAATCAACTTTTTCTTATTTCCAGTCATATTGATAAAAGACATTTCTCTAGGCGACATTCTTCAATCTTTCAACTTCTTCAGGATGTTCAATGAAATATTTCTTCACACCATTTTGCCCAGCCAACTTTTTTTCTACCCCTTCTACAGAAAACCAAGCGCCCCTTTGTTTGATTAAATCTTTAGCAATAAAATCTCTAATATCAATTTCCAAATAATCTATTCCGCCACTAACCATAAAAGGAATGATGCATGACTGATAATGTTTTCCACCCACTTTTGTTTTTCTATTCCGAATTTCTATATTGAATCCAACATGGATATCTTCCTCTGAAATCCATTCTCCTCTACGAATTTCTAATGTCAAATGAGAAAAAAATGTTTGGGCTTTTCCACCTGGAATTTCTGGCATTGAAACAGGCCCAATACTTGCACGTGTCTGATTTATTAGCACCAAAGCAGATCCTTCTGCTAAATGAGGAACAAGTCTGGGAAAGGCCTGATTAACCATTCTAGCTTGCCACGCCATTGGATTATGGGAAAAGTCTTCATCATTAAATTGAGCAGGAAATAGTCCTGCAACACTATCTAAGACAACTACACCTACTTTATTCTGCATCAAAATTCTAATAACATCAAAAGCTTGCTCCCCACTTTCTGGCTGAGAAACCAGAACATCTGCAACTTTTACACCACATCGCCGCATCCATGCAGCATCCCATGACCATTCTGCATCCACCCAAGCGGCAACTTCTCCTCTGGCTTGCACACCCTTAACAATTTGAGACGCCATATAAGATTTGCCAGAACCTGGTTGTCCTATAAGCAATGAAATACGTTTCTTTGGAATTCCCCCACCAATTAAATCATCCAATGCTTGAATTCCAAAAGGAATTCTCTCATAATCTAAAGAAACTGCATCTCCTTTTGTAACTATGCCTTCTCCCAACAGCTTGTCCAGAGTGGGCTCTTTAGACTTTGGCATTATTTTCATTCACCATTTTCTGAACCTTATCTACTTCTTTGTCTACTGCACTTAATACAAATGGCCATAGCTTATTCAAAGCCACCTTTGCTTCCTCAATCTGGGGGTCAATTGGAAGACTTGTTTCAATTTCTGAAATCTCAACTGCTATTTTTCCAAATTGGCCAGAATTCTGGGCACCAACCCGAAATGTAAAACTAACGCTTTGTGAAATTTTAGACATTTGCTTCCCTTTCTGAATAAACTTTGACTCCTGAGGACTTTATTACTTTCATACATTCCCTACATGGAGTTGCTCTATTCGCTGAATCATACAAATATAAGATTGCTCCTTCAACAGATAAACCAAATCTAGCACATTGCGCAATTGCATTAATCTCTGCATGAATCGCTCTTTGACAATGTCCATCTTCCATCAAACAGCCCACACCAACATCTTCACAATGAGAAAGACCCGGAAGAGAACCATTATATCCAGTTGCAATCATTCTTTTTCGTTTTACTAAAACCACACCCACTGAAGCTCTTGGGCATGTGCTTCTTGTGCTAACTAATTTTGCCATTGCCAAAAAATATTCATTCCAATCGAGTCTCATATATCTCCTTCTTTACTTTCTTTATACAATCCTCAATTGAAAGAAGATCAGTTCTCAAATGAATCAATTTTTTCCAAGTAGATACAGAAGAAAAATATTCTGAGAAAAGTTCTCTAGCCTTTACTAGATCCTCTATCTTTGCATCCTTCTTTTCAAGTTGTCTTTGATAAGCAACCTTAGGGTCACAGTCACACCAAATAACTATTACATCATTTATAGATTGGAGCGCCGTGTTAAAATTTTCATAGCCTGTCTCTCTCCTATTGTAAAGATGGTCATAGACCCATTGAGAGGGAGTAAACCTGTGAATAAAAACATCCTCATAATTTGAAAGACCAAGTAATGGAGAAAGAAGAGTGGTTTTCCCTGACCCACTAATACCTTCAAGAATGATTAATTTCATTGCGAAGTTTCCTGTAAGATACCAGCCCATTGCAATTTCCACTCTTCGTATTTAGAGGGTGTTCTTGCAATATAGGCATGATGAAATACTTTAAATACTTTCAAATTTTCATAAAACCAAAAGCCAATTTCTTCAAAGTTATTATAGGCGCTATTTCCCAAACAAATTACTACTTGAGGAATTATCATCATCATTTCTTGAGCTAACCATATTTTTCCACAGGTTGTAAACTCTATAGAAGATAATTCTCTATTATCAGGAGTGGAACACTTTGCTACGTTAGTTAAATACGTATCCTTAATAGGCCAATTCAATTCCTCTAAACATCTCCACAGATAATCCTCAGAGTTACTAGTTGAAGACTCATTTTTACTCATAGCATATCCACCAAATACATTACGTCTGTTACTAGGATTACTTCCCAAAACTAAATATTTTCCACTATAACCGAACCCAAGCATCTTCCCAAATTGTTGATTGGTCAAATGGCCATGAAGAGGACACATTGTACATTTCTGAATAGAAGCATCAAGACAAAGAGTGTAAGAATCCATTTCCTATCCTTTCTTATGGGCCCAAGAAGGGCTACATATAGCAACATCTACTTTTAACGGAATATTAAAAGAATTATACTCAAGAAGTTCTTTAACTTTACCAACATAGTTATCTAATGTAGGAGTTGGCAATTCACAAATTAATTCATCGTGTATTTGTAAAAGAACTGAACCCCCTACTCCCCGTAAAAACTTATCTACTTCGATCATTCTTTCACTCATTATATCTGCACTAGTACCTTGAATTAAGTAATTCACTCCAACATATTCTTTACCTACTTCAGGAGAATATCTTCTACCATACCTGTTTACGATATATCCTCTCTCTCGAACTTGTTTAGCTACATTGTGTATAAATCTTCGAGATCCTTTGATGTTTTTGAAATATGTGTCCCTATATTCTTTTGCTTCTTCTTCTGTCTTATCTAATTGAATGGCTAATCGACTTACTCCAATGCCATAGATAACACCGAAAGTAAGAGCTTTTGCCAATTGTCGATAGAATTTAAAATTTTCATTGTCCTCGGTTACTCCAAAAGCAATTTTTGCAGCCTCTGTATGAAAATCAAAATCCTCTTTTGCCATTTTTTGTAGAATTTCTTTATTATCCAAATAACTTAAAAATACTCTAACCTCCATTTGAGAATAGTCAAAAGATATCAAAGAATATCCTGGCCTAGCAATAAATAATCTTCTAATTGATACTATATCTTCAGTGTCATCACTAAATTTTTCATCCCCAGTAAATCCCCAAGAAGACAACGACGAACCCCCAACTGTTGTACGAGCACCACTATTTGCTCTTACCATTGAATAAATTCTTTCTTGAATTTCTTTTGCCTTATCCGATGAAATAATCTTATCAGAAACTGAAATTAGAAATCTAGGAATATTCTGTAAATTTGGTTCACGAGAAGAAAGACGCCCTGTAATAGTTCCCCAATTACAATATGTTGTATGTAAAATAAGTATTGTCTTATTTGGTTCCAGATAAGTATTTCTCATTTTCTCGAGGGATCGATGTTCATGAAGGAAACCTGCAATAGGATGATCAATTTGAATTAATGCAACCTCACCCCAAGATTCCTTTCCCTTAGGAGTTTTTTCTTGAGAATGAATACCCAAAGAATTAAACATCTCACCTACTTCTTTTGTACTATTTAGATTAAATTCATACCCAACTTTAGAAAAAATACGCTCTGTAAGAACATTAGTTCTCTCTTGAATTTTCTCTAAGGCTTTCTCACAGTAAGAAGTATCAATTGAAATACCTATACGTTCCATTCTAAGTAATGTCTTAGTTAAATCATTTTCTAATTTCCAAATTCTAGTTTGAGATGTACTTTTAATACCTTGTAGACAATACAGATATAGTTTAGTAGTCCATTTAACATCCTCTTCACAATAGGGTCCAAGGACATCAATTGGAGCCAGAGAAAAATTTTTAGTCCACTTATTTTTCTTTAATATTCCTTTAGTTCTTACATCATAGTCTGCACTACCGGGGCCAAATACTCTCTCAATAGTATCCTTTAACCCTAAAACTGGGAATCTCTCTATTTCATTTAATCTCACTCCTACAAGTACATCAACTAAATCTTTATCCCAGGGAATAAAACCATCCATCATCAACATGTGTAAGTCAAATTTTATGTTATACCCAACCATTATTTTAATAGTGTTCAAAACTTCAATAAGAGCTGTTAATTGTCCCTGAGTTAAATTAGAAGAATTGGGATATAGATGTCTAAAAGGGAAATAATAAGTCTTTCCACTTCCTAAACCTAAGCCTATACCACAGATTCTATGACCTACGTAGGGGTCTAAACCATTTGTCTCTGTGTCTATGAATACTATTTTTTGAGTATTAAGAATAGTCAGAATCTTACTAAAATTATCTTGAGTTACAATCATTACTTATACTCTACCTTCTGTATCTCTTCCCACTGTCTTGCTACCCCTTCGAATAATGAAACTTTTGGAATCCACCCTAATCTACGAATTTTACTACTATCAACAATATGATTTCCTAGATAATCTTCTTCTGCAAGATAGTCTATTGATGGTGTCTTACTAGTAACTTTCTCAATTGTCTTTATAATATCTTCATAGACAAGAGGATGACCTGCACTTATATTAAAATCTCCAATAGACTCAGTGTCAAGAAGTAATTTAAGAGCCGAACCATAATCTTCAACAAAAGTATAATCTTTCTTTAACTTAGGATTAATAAGAAAAGTTAACTTTCTATTTGTTAATAAAGAATATAAAACCTTAGAAATGTTACTAGAAGTATCTCGAGCTGACCCATAGATAAAACAGGGCCGGATTATCAATAGATTATTCTTTGGTAATAAAGAACGAACTATACTTTCTCCAGCTTGTTTTGTAGCCCCATAAAAAGTAATAGGTAATTGAGGACTACTCTCATATATATTACCTCCTAAATATGAAGTTACATAAGGATTATAAATGGCAGTTGTACTATAGTAAATCAATTTAATATTATTCTCAAGACAAACTTTTGCAACATTCAAAGTACCAGAAATATTACATTCCTTAGTTAGCTCAATATCCTCAATACATTTATCACTGCCGCAAATAGCTGCCGTATGAAGAATTATATCTACATTTGATAGATATTTCTTTACCATTTCATAGTTTCTAACATCAAATTCTGGAGCCCAAGAATATTTTGTCTTAAAGGTCTTAGGAAAAATATCCTCCTCTGAACCATCAACTAGAAAATAATTCTTATCATTTTCTAGTTGATGTTTAATTTCTCTAGCAAGCATGCCATCCTCGCCAGTAATGTATATTCTTTTCACTAGTTCTCCTCAATATGTAAAGAATTTATCTGCCAAATTAAAGATGTATCTTCTCCAATTGATAAAGATAGTCTAGCCAAGAACCCTAAGTCTGATCCAAATGTCTTCATATTACAAGATCTCATTGATGCAATCAATATTGAAGTTGGATCCTTAAGAAGATGAAAAGATAACCAACAAGAAGGAAAACTCTCAGCCCACCAATCACTTGCTAAGATAAAAAAATGTCTACGAGATAAATCTTCCTCACTTTTTTTATGAAGACACTCTGCTATTTTTTGATACTCCTTTTCTTCTTCAAAGAAAGGGGGAAAACTAATAAACGCAGATAAAGCTTGACTATCTAAATGTATCTGTGTACCCACTTTTTCTTTATACATTTTCTTTCTTAATCCAAATCTTTGGTCTGTTATTCCAAAAAGTTGTAGTAAGTCTATTATCCCCAACTTTAAATAAGGAAGTGCTCTCCATTGGTAATAAAGAAGCCATTTAATACAATCCTCACCTTCGTAAATAGAAAAATCAGTGCAATTACTACCATACCATTTGGTAGTTAGATTTGTTTCAGATTCTCTACATTGATCTTCTGCAATGATTTTTCCAAAAAACTCATTCGTAGTCTCCCAAAAAAGCTTTCTTCCCTATATTAGCTATCATTAAATAGTCTCCTATCATAATCTTCAAGATTCTCTAACTTTACATTCGGATTTGGCAAATCCTCTGAACCTTCTGGAATATAAATGCTTAATTGTCTCATTATCACATTTCTATCAGAACAAGCTGTATTAAAAGAATATTTCTCACTAGCTAATTCACATGGCCATCTCCCGCTACATCTAAAAAGATTACCAAAGGATTGAGCCATCTCATCTCCTACATGCTCAAGACACCTCTTTGCCCAATCACTGGATGGACGCAAGTAAGAGGCTAATAATGGGAACTTTTCTTTTATTCTTTCTCTCATTAACCAAGCTGTAGCAACAGTATCTGCTTGCTCGGAGAACATCAAACGTTGACTCATAAACCCTGTTAGAGCCATATAATTCATAGCCATAGACCATCGATGACAGGCACTGATTGGAAGAACTGCTCTAGCATCTTGCCAGTTTGACTGCCCAGTCTTTAAATCATCAATATAATCTTGCTTATCTCCTAATCTTCCTTTAATAAAACGGTTTCTTCGTTCTTCATCAATCCAAATACCTTCTGGAACTCTGAAACCAATGTCCGAATGACAATTATCTCTCCAGCCCATTGAACTTATTATAGTTCCTAGTCTTGCCCTAGCAATTTGATCAAAAGCACTTCTACTAGGCCCTGCAATTTCAAATGTAAATGAAATGGACTCCATAGCATTTGGAAGACATTTCCTATTTAAGACTGCCAATACAACATAAAGTCTAGCTTCTGGAGAAGTACTTTCCCATTTGTTAGTCTTCCATACCCCACCCCACGTAGAGGTTGCCATTGTAAAAATAGACTTGTAGGGGTTTACTGAATGATCTATCAATTGAACTTTAATACCTTCAACCCCATGATAAAACTTAGTCTCTTCTTCTACATTAACTGAAGGTTTGGTCCCAATCCACTCTCTAAATTCCCAAAAATTATCCACTTATCTCTCCTAATGAATAGATTCTAGTTAAATTCTCAACATCTTTTACATCTCTATTATATGGGCAATCTAATAAATAAACTCTAAGACCATAAGTAGCTAAACGAATTGCTTGCTCAGAATCATCCTCAACACAAAATTCTATCTGAGTCTTATGAGTCAAAGCCCAACTCCTCTTATCCTCTTCAAAAACTAAAAAGTCAAAATATAATTCATTATTTCTTAACCACTCTATTGTATCTGCATAAATTCTTCTATAGATTTGAACTGGTCTAGCAGATACAAGAACTATCTTAAATTTCTTTGATAAAGAAATTAAAAATTCTTTTGCTCCCACATTAACTATTGCTTCTCTTTTTACACCAGATTCTCGAAAGAGATTCTTCAAGTTCTTATACTCACTGGGGTTCTTCAATGTTCTAGATAGGTCTAGTGATGTAATCTTGCTTGAGTCCTCAAGAATTAATTTCCCAGGAAAGTTAGTCTTTATGAACCTTAACCAAGTTGCGGGATAATTACATAGAACACCATCAATATCTACACAGACAATCTTATCAGTAGAAAGACTAGGACTATGTTCTTGGCCCCATTTCTGTCTTACAACTAAGCTCTTTCGGAAATATTCCTCAACAATTTTTTCGGGTCCCAACCCCCATATTTGAGCCAATACCAACCAATATTTTAAAATATCAATAAGTTCTTCATAGACATTAGAAGTAATAATATTCTTATCTTCTATCCTATGCTTCTTCCAATTCAACTCCCCTAGAACTTCATCTAATTCAGAATGCATACATAAGATCAGTTCTTTAGTGTCCGCAACAGAAAACATTTGTTTAAAATCTTTCACATAATGCTCAAAAGCAGCCTGATCGTCAAAAATTAAATCTAATTTATCTGCCATACTCGCCTTTTAACCATTCAAGTGTCTTGTAATAAACATCGTGCGTCAACTCTTTTTTTGCCCATGCTCCAAAACGCCCAGCAAATAAAATATCTGGATGCTCAGGGAGCTGCCCCCCGTTATCAATGTCTATAACCTTCATAATATCGAAGATCTGATAGCCATCTTTCTCTTTCTTTGGGATACTCCAAGGAAATTCTTGCACAAACGTCCCAAACAGTGCTGAGGCCCGATACCACTTATGGACAGGGGACACACTATAGAAGATAAACGATTCATTAATAGGTGCTTTTCCAACCCGCATCCAAGCCTTTTCGAAATTAAAAATTAAACCGGGAAATAAATTTGGGGCAGGGATCGTAGAAATAACTTTATCAAAACCTTTTGTAAGAAGATCTGCTATCTCGTCATAATTTTCAAAAGACTGTATCTCAATATTGTCTTTATACAAATCCCAAAGTCTGTCCATGGCTTGCTGCGAATTGTACCCATATGTAGACCTATTTTTCAAAACATCAACAATACTTACTTTTTCAATGGGTTTGCCATAAACTTTGATTCCATATTTTCTGGCCACCGTCTGTTCGGATTGGCCTAATGCCCCAAGAACACATTGATTGATGGTATGCCCCTCAAGAAGCAAATCACAAGAATCGTGTATATAAAATACACCGCTCGTTTTTCGGGCAATATCTGGCTGTCTATCGAAAATAACTACTTCGTCTACTCCAGATTGCACTGCAGCATGGGCGGCAAACATTCCCGAAGGCCCACTTCCCAACACAGCAACTTTCATTTTAGAACAAGTCTCCTGCCAAATCTTCATCCTCTTCTGGAAGTGGGGACTCTATTTTAACATCTGCTGTCTTTTTAGCAGAAGGACGTCCCACTTTCTTTTTTTCTTCAATCGCAGAAGGTTTAGTCTTTTCAGTCTCACCCTGGTCTGGGCCCTCATCTGCAGCAGGGCCTCCCAATTTAGCAACATAATAATCAACGACATTAGGCAACGCTGCAATTTGTTCCAAAACATCTTTTGGAAGTTTAACTGGATTTTGCGTTGCAGCAATTGTATAAGATGTATCTAACTTTTCTCCTCTTCTTCCAATCCGAACAACATTGGTATTCAATTTACCAATTTCACCATACAAATCTACAACCTGATTCCATAAATACCCACCCTTTCCAAAACCAGACTTGTATAACATTGTTTTGTTAATTTCTTCTTTATATTTTGTCACACCTGTCTGGCTTTTGATAGGCTCCCATTCTTCATTTGCTTGCTTAGCATGTAAAATATAAAGAGCGTGAACCCAAAAAGCAAATTTATGCCCAGGCCAATTTTTTCCAACACATCTTTCACATGCTTTATCAAGTGTTTTCATGCACAGATAATCAGTCCAAGTTGTCTTTTTTTCACCCGTATCCTGAGTTATAGTTTGCACATCAGAATGAATCCAAAAATCACCCAGCCTATGATCATTTTCTTCCCCAGAAGGAATAATTGCAACATAGGCAATGTCCCCATCTTTCAACCACAACTCCATATTTCCAGACGACTGTTGGTTAGCCTTCTCATTTTCATATTTTGTCTGTATTTCTGTAATTCCCATTTCTATTTTTTCTCCTTGAATAACACTCTATTTTTGATAACCATTTTTAACAATTTTGGATCTCTAATATCCTGTACATCTTTATATCCATCTGGTATTTCAATTCTTGCAACTATTCCATATTTTGAAAGTTTATTCGATATTACCTCCAATGCTCTTTGCCCCGGTGCATCATTGTCAAGACATAAAATAAATTCTCCAATTCCTAATAATGAAAGTCTTCTTTCTTGGAATTTTGAAAGATTGAGTCCAAACAATGCCACTGATGGAATACTGTGCTGGTCAAGCCAAACCGTATCAAGAGGACCTTCTGTTATACAAATTTTATCAGCTTCTTTAGATATATTATACTCACCAAAAAGAATTTTTGATGTCTTTAATCCCTTTGAATAAACATATTTTGGAAATCTACCTTTTGGCTGTCTACAAACCCAACCCACAATTCTTCGATTCTCGTCCCTAATTGGGATAGACAAAGATCCTGAATCGGATTTTCCAAACTCCCATTTGTCTAAAACTTTTCTATTAAAATCTCGCTCTAAAATCCAAATCGGATAAATGGTATCTTTAAAAGGATATTCAATTTCTGGGAGCGATTTTTGTTCCTCGTTCTCTTCTAAGCCAAAATTTACAATAAGTGATTCTTCGATATATCTAGAAATTATGGATGAAATCTTCTCGTCTTCTAGATATTTTATTATGAATGTTTTTAGTGTTCCACCTTCATTGCAGGCGTGGCAGAAAAAAAGTCCCTTGGAAAAATTGATCGACAATGAAGGATTTCTATCATCATGGAAAGGACATCTTACAGATATTTCCTCTTTATCCAGAGGTATCTCTAAATCAGTTCTTTCACTCAGAAGCTCTCGCCAATTGATTCTCTCCAGCATAAGAATTGCTCTCCTTGATAATACCATTGTTGACATCCCAATCAAGCAAAATTCTATTTACAGGCATTTCATCATCTCTAAATTTCTGAAATTCAATCATTCTCGAGTATTCACTGTCTTCCACTTTATAAACCGACATTAGAATATCTGATGCCTGAAATGCTGCATCCCCAAATGATACTTCGGATGCCTTGGGGGCTGCAAAAATATCTGAAGCATTCCGACTAGCTTGGGTGGTCACAATTCCTGCTATATTTTCAGAGATACACAATGTCTTCATGCCATAGAAAAGATCGTGCATTTTTTCCCAAATCGCCCCACCTCTGCTATTAGAAATAAGATGTAATCCATCCAAAACCACAACATCAGGCTTATGTTTTTTAACTAATTTCCTTATTCCTTGCAGAGACAAACTTTCTTGGCCTATATGATCGCATGTAAAAAGTTTTTTGCCATTGTTCGAAGCCAAATATGCTAAATAAGATTTTTCTTCTTCTGCCGTAAGTTCTCCTCTTCTTAATCCGCGATGAGAAAAAGTATATCCGTCCATTTTTCCAGCCACCACATCCAGCCTAAGATTTATCTGCGCAGTTGGCATTTCAGTGGTGATAAAAAGAATTCTAAAACCATATTTTCTTGCAACAGCTGCAATTTTTATTGCAATCCATGTTTTGCCAGTTTCTGGCCTAGCAAACATTGTACACATTTCTCCTGGTAGCCAACCAACACCAGTTTTATTCATACTGCGAAAAGCTGTAGGAATCCCGATTATCTTTAATCCGACATGCCTCTGCTCTTTTCTTTTAAGATATGAATCGAATCGGTCTGTGCTCCCATTATCGTACAGTGAGACATCACTATCATAAGCAATGCCAATATCATTCAACTTTCCAGTAATATTCAGAAGTGCCTTTCTAGGATCTTCTTTTAGAGTTGTTTCATTATCTTTGAAAGCATGTAGAATCTTTCGAAACATAATTTGCTGTTTGAATTCGTCAATACAAAATTCAAGGGCAACTCCTGTTGCCTCTTTATCTAATTCTGTAAATTTTTCTTGGAGTAGAGAAACAGGTGGAATTTTATTATTGCTAAGAGAATACTCTTGAAAAAAGGCAAAGACATCCCCATGAATTGAAAAATCTTTAGGGCTGAAATTTAACTTATTAAGATCTGAAGGATCTTTAATTGACAGAATCAAAGCACTTTCAATATAATTAAAACTTTTCATTCAGTACCCTCATTTCCAAGCCACGTCCGAAGATCTATTACTTTTTTCTTAAGTTGATCTTTTGTCCCATTATTTACAATTAAACAGTCCATTTCTATATTGTCTAATTCAGTTTCTGAAATGTGCAGAGCTCCGTGTCCTGCATCTTCGTCGGGTCTAAAGATTCTAACAATTTTATAGCCATTCTTTCTAAGCATCTCTTCTTCATTGAAAAATCTTACATCTGCAACGGCAATTCCATATTTCGGAAAAACCTTTTCATATTTTTCCAGTCTATTCTGCAAACAGGTTACCCAAGCATTTGGGAAAATATTTCTTACTGCTTCTGTGCCAAAATTTTGTAAAGTTTTTCTTACAATTTCTGGCTTTTCCAAAATCTGATTTCGGCTAAAACCAAACACTCTTTTAGTGGTATTTTTCAACTCGTCTGAAAAAGCAAAAATAAATTTAGGAGATAACATCTGTGCAACAATATCTTTTCCACTTCTACTTTTGCCAGCTAAACCAACTCGAATCCCTTTCCTCTCATCCTTATACTGCAAATTTGCCCATTCAGAAAAAGCATTAAAACTGAAAAATATTTCATCACTACAGTATCTTATCCAGGGATGTGCGTTAGTTCTTTTGCTAGTACAAATTGCGATAACTGGAAAACTATGGAGTTTAGCATACATGATTTCCATAGAAGTGCCAATTGACAAATTTTCATCACAAATCGCCAAAATCCCATCACAAGAATCAATTGTGTCTAAGTCAGTTTCAACAAGCAATTTTGCATCAAAACGTCTATCATAAACATCCATCTCTCCAGAATCAACTTTCTGGATATTCCCATTTTCATATCCTTTTCCATCATAAAAAGGATTTTTCAAATCAATTCCAATTTCCTTTTCTGTCTTCAGTTCCCACTCTCTAACTGATTCTCTAGACAGAATAGGATGCGCCAAATAAAGAATTGGCTTACTAGGCGACATTTTCTTTTCCTTCCTGTGATGCTGGCAAACTTACATCCAAAACAAATCGAATTGCAGTTGTTGCAACTTGTATTGCTTCTCTTGTCATCCGCTCATTTTTGCCAGAATATGGCTTTGCTTTAACTTCATCCCATAGTTCATCAAGTTCTTCTGCAATGACTGCAAATCCTTCATGACTGCTATTATATTTTGAAAATTTGTTCTGCGCATAAGCAAGCTCTTTTCTGATCTCTAAAAGTAACCACTCTAGCTGCTTATCCTGGAATTTTTCCATTTTCACTTTCCTTAATCTGCTCATATGGAGCAATATCTTTTCTGTAAAATTCCTGCTGAATACAACTAAGTGCACCCATGGCACGAGCATATGTCGAATATTTCGAAGGAGAATATAAAGTTTTCAATAGACGTGTTACGGCATAATTAAAATTTCCATCTAAATTTTCTGGGTCTTCTTGCAAAAATTTGATTAGCAAATAAATACTTGGGTCTAGTCGGTCTCTTTGCTCCTGCTTTATATATGGCATACTGTTCTCCTTTACTCTGGCAAAATTTCTTTAACTCAACACCATACCATTCTAAACCTTTAAAAAATCGTTTCCATCATGCAATGCAAAAAAATCTTTGGTCCACCATAGCTATCTAAAAATTCAACTAAATGAAGAGAGACTCCTGCAACACATTGTTCACACTCAGAAATTAATTCACGATAGAAACTAATTATTCCCAATATTCAAAAGAGCATTTCTATCAAGCATTATACTATTGCATCAATCAAATTAAAATTTAGGGCTTCTTGAGCATTGAACCAAACATCTTTCTTGTGTATTAATGTTTTCAATTCCTGCTCTGAATGCCCAGTTCTTTCTGAAAGAATCTTTATAAGCATGTCATTGACCTTTTGAAGCTCTTCAGCCTCTTCTGCAACATCGCTAGCTTTCTCATTCGAAAAGAATTTGAAGGTACTAACTTCATGAATAAGAATTCTTGTATGTTTCGTGGCTGTTCGTCTGCTACCAGTTTGAAGAATAACTGCAGCAGAACTTGCTGCATATCCTCTCGCTTCAGTAACAATCTCTATTCCAAATTTCTCTCTAATGTGAAGAATCGTACAAAGCCATTGCAGCAAATACATGTCCACCAGGACTTTGAATTACAATTTTTATCGGTTCAAGACTTTCTGCAGCCAAAATCTCTAACTTTTCACAAACTTCAGCAGCTTCGTATTCTTCCAAACCATCTTCAAGCCACAAAACTCTGTCCTGAAAAAGTTTCCACTCAATATATATTCATCAACAGTGCAAGGGGGAAAACAACCCTTTCATCCGCAATCTTTTTCCTTTCTTTCCTGATTATTGTGCATCTTTTCTTCTTTTATGTAGTAAAAATTACTTTCTACTAGATTTTCTAAAACAAATAATACTAGGAGCATTCACCATAAGATATTTTTCACCTTCATCCGCCAATTCAATAGCAGGAGCATGCCCATTAACTCCTGCAGTGTCTCCAACCTTAACATCAATTGGAATACGTTCTCCTGTTCCTTGTGAAAAGAAGCTTCCTGGGCCCACTGCGATAACTTCGCCCCACCTAATTTGCTCTTTCTCGGCGTCTACCTCAGGCAATGCTAAACCAGATTTAGTTGTTTCAACTTTTCTCTGGTGCATTTTGATAATAACAATATCTACTAATGGTTGTATATCCATGTGATTATTTCTCCTCTTCTTCCAATTCTGCTAAACCAACTTTTTTTCTAAGCCACAAATTTACTGTAGTTATTTTATCGCCGATGTAACCGCCTTCTGTTGCAGCAAATGGCTCCCATCCTGCTAACAAAAGAACATCAGCATCTTCCATGCCTCGGGTGTTTGCAACATCACAAATTTCATATTGCCAAATTGTTTCTGATTCTTGCATATATTTTAATCAGCAAATTTCATACGAAGACTTTTCATAATACGAGCAATCTCCTTGGCAGAAATACCGAATCGCCGCATATCTGCTTTTCGATATCCACATAGAAAAAAATCAACCACCAACATTTCGATGGCAGTAAGATGTTTAAATTTCAAATCCAGGAGCATTTCATCTGTAATTTCTGTAGTGTCGGCAACAAAATCAAATAGTTCAAAAGTTGGAATATCTCTTTGTGCTTTGGAATAAATAGTTCCAATTTGATTCTTCATTGCGGTATACAAATATGTGTGAAAAAGAACTCCCCTATTTGGATCGAACTTTTTTGCTGCTCTTAGAATTACGATTCTTAATTCTTGTGCCAAGTCTTCGTAATTTTCCGATCTCACTTTCATTCTGTGTAACATCTGATGCACTTGTGGCTCCCACTTCTGCAGTAGCACTTCGTCGCTTTCTTGCACTTTTCTCCTTAATCTTTTTTGGAAGCTTATCTGTCTTTTTAACCGAAAGATACTGCCTCTTAGAACGCCCCTCTTGCACCGCCCTAATTTGAGATAATGAAATTATTTGCTGAGTTTCCGCAAAAAAAGCTCGTATTTCTTTATCAGAAGAGCCTTTCTCTAACATAGCTTTGATAAAGGCTACAGGAATTCTATCTTTATTGAATATGATATTCTTCTTGAAAGAAGGAGGAAGTTCACCCCAATCAATTCTTGGAATCGGAATCCCATCAAAAACTTGAATTTCATTTAATGCCACTCCTGCATGAGCAACAAGCGACACTTTTCTATCTTTAGGTATTAATTCTGAAATGTTGTCAAGATTTCTAGGATTAACTCTAATCTCTTTGCCCCATTCAATCTCTAAAGCTTTTTCTAACTCATCTTTCCCAACAGGCTTCATTGAAAAAACTTTCCCCTCTTTTCGAAAAACACTTGTGCCTTCCATCTTGTCTGTCCTTTCAACCAATATACTATTTAATGTATATCAAGAATAGAAAAAAGTAAACTAGCTAAGATACACGCCGGACAATTCGACCTTTGGTTAAATCATAAGGAGATAGCTCGACGAACACAACATCACTTAGAAGAACTTTTAAATGATTAACTTGCATTTTCCCTGAAAGATGGGCAAGAATTTTTGCCCCATTGCCAAGTTCAACTCCAAAATCCAACCCAGGAAAAACATTAATGACCTTGCCTTCGACCACAATCTTTTCTTGTTTAGCCACGAAAAACCTGCCTTCCTAAAAATCTACACTCGTTGCTACAAAAATAATGTTTTCGCATCTTCATTCCATATGCATAATGTTTTTTAGAGACCTTCAAAGACTTTTTGCAAAAATCACAAAAAACAATAGCATTCAGACCAACGTCTCTACATTCATTAGAACAAAATTTATTTACTGTTGCTCTACCACAAACCTTGCATGACTGAAATTTTGATTTGTATTTTGTTGAGTGTCTCGGCAGATTCTCTGATATCAAAATCTGAGAGACTCTTTGTTTAGTTATATCTAATATAGCCGCTATATCAGACAAAGTAAACTCTGGATGAGATTTTCTAAGCACAATAACTTTATTTCTAACGCCTGGCATATAATTTTATAATACTAAGAATTTTATAAAATATCAAGAATTTTCAAATCTGAACCCATAAAAATTTAGGTAATTATCCCTTGACATCACGGCTTTTCACTGGTATAGTATATCTAGCAAACCAAGGAGCCGTGAGATGCAGGTATTCACCATAGCCGATTTCAATGCCAAGTTCCCTGATGAGGCCACAGCCCTCGATTACATCCTCCATCTTCTCTATCCGAATGGCGTGACTTGTAAGAATTGTGGGATAGTCACTAAACACTATCGCATCGCTGGACGAAAAGTATACGGATGCGGGGTTTGTGGCGCACAGACCTCGCCTGCTGCTGGCACGATTCTTCACAAGTCTCCCACGCCACTCCGCCTTTGGCTTCATGCTATTTTCCTGATGGCCTCTACCCGGTGCGGAATCTCTGCCGCACAACTCCAAAGGGAAATCGGTGTCACCTACAAGACGGCCTGGCGGATGTTCACCCAAATTCGCAAGTTGCTCAATGAAGGCAATATACCTCTGTCTGGTCAAATAGAGGTAGATGAGACCTACATCGGCGGTAAACGACCTGGCAAGCGTGGACGTGGTGCAACGGGCAAGACAATAGCAATAGGCATGATAGAGCGGAAAGGAAAGGCGATTGTCCAGGTTACTGCCGATGTGAAGGCCAAGACATTGCTCCCTATCATCCAAGAGCATATCCCAACGGCTCCAGGCACCGTCATCTATACTGACGAACTCCACAGCTACGATAGGCTGGGTAAACTCGGCTATGTCCATGAGACCATCCAGCACGCTGCCAGGCAATATGTTAGCGGCAATGCCCACGTCAACAACGTGGAAGGATTGTGGAGCACCGTCAAAGGCGGTATTTCGGGTGTCAATCGCCATGTCAGTCCCAAACACCTGCAAGGATATCTGGACGCTTATGTCTTCCGTTACAATCACCGCGATGATCTGGCTCCGATGTTCCTCACGGTAATGGCACAGCTACCCAAGGTCAAAGCCGCCGAATAACCCGCCGCACTGCATCGTAAAAATCCTGCCCTGAAAATGGGCGCTCTCCTTGCCCAGAAAGAACCTCCAGCGTTTCTACACTGTCATCGTCTTCAGTACTCAGGACAGAAATGCCTTGATTGGTCATCCCAGATTGAAAACTTGCTATCGTATCCTCAGAATATGAGGGTACGAAGTATGCCCCTTCAGCAACCTTACGGATTGTCATCTTGCTCCTCCTGCTAGAAAGAATTGGCGCAACTGCTGATTTAACTGTTCATTAGCCTGATGGATAACAGCAACTTCGTCAACAGCCAACTCACGATAGTCGTGACCAGGTATGATTTCCGCAATTCTAATTCGGCCCCCAACTTTAGGGTCTTGAGAGGCGGTCTCTGCTATCAGATAGTCAACCAACGCCTTGGCCTTGTCAAGCGAAGTAGACTGGTCATAGTAGCGGTGCTTCAGGTACACAGCATACTGAGGCACTCCCGACATGCAAACATCACGAAAAAGTTGGCGTGCAAAGTTGGTTTGACTTGCAAGCATGTACAACATCGGCTCTGGAGCCTGCCGATTCACATGACGATAGCCAGCCAATGTCACTAGAACCCCGGGTCTCTGCGCATGTGGAATGGTCTGGAACCACTGATTGAAGTAGTTTGTTACCGCAGGTGCGATAGCTTCCAGCGCAGTATTTACATCATCATAGCTACCCATGCCATTCTTTTTCAGCTCATCATAGAGGGATTCGCCTAATTCGGCAGCACCCACAAAACCGATTCCACATTTGCCTAGGGGAAAGATTTTCTGGTAGGTGTCGTTAATGGCAGTAAGCCCACGTGGGTCACCGATGGTTCCTCGACTATCAGCAGCGAGGACAATCCCCTCTCTTGATTTCATGGCAATTACTAAACTCATAGTACCTACCCCCTTTGTGGTAGGATTCATGATAACTTCTATATTCCGTGATGTCAAGGGATAATTACCAAAATTTAATACAGCAGAAGAAATATTCTTTGCGTGTCCATATTTTATAGTTTTTCTGGATTTTTCAGAAATAGACTCACCACATCCACACCTACAGAGTTTCATCTTAAATATGTCCTAATTTCATGCATGCAGGATGCCCTTTTCTTAATTCAATTACTAACTGGCAAGTACCGATCCTCATCTCTTATGCCCAATAAGGAATATAATATGGGGCTGCCCCAATTAGTATTTCCATGTACCCAGTAGGAGCTACTGAAGGCACAACCCCAATTGCAGTAGGAGTCAAAGTATAACCGACTGTAAGATTTCCTGTAAGCACATATGAATATGCTGTCGCCCATGTAACTGTTGGCACATCAGTAGTTGCTTTAACCTTAAATGTTGGGCTTCCTGCTGCAATTGCTGAGAAATCTCCTAAAGTGCTGATGAAAATACTACCAAATGGCAGCGCTGTCGTACCTAAATCATTATTTCCCGCACTGTTCGGCAGAAGATCTACATTGTTTGATTTGAATTGAATATTGCCATCTGAAAAAAGATTGACCGCCTCTACTTCTATTCCCGCAGCTGTTCCATACAAATACCAAACATCCCCTGTACCAGGATCAAATTTAACAAGTTGACTTGTACCGAATATTTCTAATCCATTCTGGGTAATTTGAACTCTGCTAGCTCCAGGATCAGACCTAACAAAAGAATTCGTTAATGCGATCTGATTTCTTTCTTCTAATGCTTCAACAATTCCTTTTTCAGTCCCAATACCTCTTCCTTGTGCAAGAACTTCAATCTCTGAAAACTGTATCCCAGGACCTTCATCATAAGTAATTTTTGTGACCATCATATCAGCAGTAATACCTAAATTCGAATTCACAACATGTATCAAATGGCCTACTCGAACTTGAGTATAAACCCCTGCAATGCTAAAATATGGTAATTTTGCAACTTTAAAAGTTCCTCTGGTGATTGTGTTTCCGCCATGATACAACAATTGAGCTGCTTTCGCTCTTACTTCATGAATACTTGTCGCTTCATAACCACGCAAAACTAATTCAATATCTCGCCCATATGTTTGCCTTGGAGATCTGTTTACTGAAGCTGTTCTTGCACCATTAGTTATCGTTTCTCCAATAGTCCAAATATAAGGAGAAGTTACAGATGAAATGCATAGAAAAGAGCTTCCATCATATTCAACAATAGCGGTTGTACCGCTTGTCCCTCCAGTCACAACAGAGCCGATTATAAAGGGGGCATTTACCCTATTTCCAACATCAATTAAATAAATAACTTTCTCTTGTGCGGTCTGAGAAGAATCTACATACGAAACTCGAACTTGGGTAATAAGCTCTTTTGTAGCTGTTGGAAAATAATAATCCATAAACATACTGCGCTTTTGAGTTGTTTCCGTAGCATTAAGTTCAATAGTCAACCCATTTGTAGCTACAGGAGCTGCTGGAATTGTTGCTCTCTTGAAATAATGCATAGCTGGGGCTGGCGTTGAACTAGAGAATGTTGTGTCGAGATAATAATCATATCCGAACCCAGTTGGAGTTGCATCCCAAGGATCTTCATTTGCAAAATCTTGAATTGCTTTTAGTCCCGTTTTTCCAGAGCCTACAAACTTTGAATCTAAAACATGAAAATTTTCCAATACAGCAGAGGTCTTGAATTTAGAAGCATCTGCTGTATTGATGCTGCTAGAAGAGTAAACCAAACCCTCAACAATTAAATTTATCATTCCTCCCGGCTCAACTTCATAAATATCTGGAGCTACATTATCCCAATCATTTTCGGTACCACCTGCTAGAACACCAACTAGAGTGTCATTGGGATTAGTTGTTGTAGCAATAGAAGTAATTATTGTCTGCGACCCATCTGTAACATTAAGTAATGTATTTCCTACCTGGACACCTAATGCAACAAAATTTTTTGTAGTATCTGTAAGAGAGGCTGTATTATTTGCACCATTATGCACTCCTTCTGGTCCAGGGACAGCTCTACCTCTTCTTTGGATCGAAGCAATGTTTCTGTCTACAACTTTCAATAACTCTGCTAAGTTGTCCCTAGCTAATAAAGTTATAACTTGCCCATAAGCAGGATCAAAAGCAGAATCTCCTGACTCAATCTTGCCATAAAAATAATAAAGACCACTATCTGAATCCTTCAGCCTTATTTTTTGATAATCTTTATATGTGTCTTTAGCAACATCTTGAGGACTACAGACCGTTATTTCCGCAGAAGCAGGATAACCTCGTATATCTGTATAGGTGTGTCTAATTCGATTAGGCTCACTTACCCAAATATGATATATGTCTGTTGCATTCCAAGAAGCAGCTCCCGACAAAGTGGTACAAGTTAATTGTGTTGCGCTATCAACAGAAGAAATGGTTGCTGTCTGCCCATCTGTAACATTATAAATGGTATCTCCTGAATGCACACGTCTTGTTACAAAACTAGCAGCAGAATCAATTAAAACTGTAGTGCTAATTGCCCCTGTATGTGTACCTTCTATCAAATATTCTAGTATAGTACCCATAATTTATTGCTTCTTTTCAGCCGCTAACATCAAACTATAATTCCACCAATCTTGCCTACCACCCATCAGTGAACATTTAAAAGACATGACTTTACAGTTGTATGCATCTCCAGAAATTGTAACTTTAACTGTCTCATTCCACCATCCTGTAACTGCGTCTTCTAATTGCGTTTTTGTAGGAATTGTTAATCCCCCGTCTGTTGGAACTTCAGCATCATCTATCTGTCCCTCTAAAGTCCAACGGATATTCATTCCCCCTAAATCCAATAATTTAGGACTAACAGCTCCAGGAAGAGGAATTATAATAACTGGCCGGTCATAAGATAAACTTGCAGTTTCACATTTCAAACGATACTGTGTTGCTGCTCCAGTAGTTATTTCAAATGTAACATCAAGAGACATAAACTAAAATCCTGCAAAAGCAAATTTCATCCAATCTAAAAATTCAAATCCATTTTTATTGCCCTCTCTCTTTGCCGTTCTGATCTGCTCCTCAGGTGTTTTTCCCGTATCTCCTACAGTAATATAGTTCGTAACTGAAGCTTGATAAGATGTATTGCCTGTCTTTCCTGAAAATTCCTCCGAGACTTTTTGATACATGAGATAAAAGCCTGTAACCATAGCCCCTGTTATAGCACCTCCTATGGCAAGAGGAATAACAGATGGAAGTGCAGCTCCTCCTGAAAAAGCAGAAGCACCTAATCCAATCATAGTTCCAAGACCAGCGCCTCCTGCAGCACCTTTCAACAAAGCACTACCAATTTCATGTCCACGACTTCCAATAGTTGAAGGCTGTCCACCTGCGCCACCTTGATTATCTTTTCCCCAGTTGAGTGGATTCAAAGACCTTAACATGGCTGGACCTAGGTCTTTCCAAAATTTCTCCCATCCCTCTTTAGCTGCAGCAAAGATATTATTCCAAGTTTTCACTATAAATCCAAGCGGGTCCTGTATGAATGAAGCAATTCCTCCCACAATACTTGCCAAAACACCAATAACTTTTGCAATAACTGGAATAAATGGCATCAAGAAAATATCTACAAGAGCACCTAACAACTGCCCAATTGTACCCATAGTTCCCTGAACAACTTTTGAACTTTGTACAATTGCAGCGATTCCAAAAACACCACCTAACATTGGAAGAAATTTTCTAAGCGCAGATGTGGCTTCTTTTTCAGCAGGCAATTCCTTCTTAACAAGCCGATTATACTCAGACTGCTCTTTGGCATATTCTTGCTGCTGACGAGCTAGCTCCAATTCTTCTCTCTGCTCCGGAGACAAAAATCCTGCATATGATCTTCCCCCTCCACCTCCAGAGGGTTTACCACCAGCACCGGGTGCTGAAGGTGTTCCTCCGCCAGTCATTATTCCTTGAGGATCATTTAAGGTTAAATTAACTGCAATTGCTCCACCAGGAACTACATTTTCACCTGCCATTTAACTGTTCCTGCTGTTTTTCATTTATTGCTGCACTTATTCCAAGAATCATATCAATTTCAGTGTCTTCCATTTCCATAATTGTTTCATACGGAATTCCAATTTGTAACAAATGCAGAATTGTTAAATAATGAGAATAAACAAAACCCTCTGCCGGCAAAATTTTTCCACCAACTAAAAACAATTTTACCCTTTTTTTATTTCTAAAATCTTATCCGCTCCTGAAGAATCAGTATTCTTCTTAAATGCCCCAGGAACTAAAATCTCAAGAGCATCTGCAAGAGGATTTGAGACTCCTTCATCGACGTCTTTTAATTGTAAAAGAAATCTGTCATCTGTTGCTCCCCATGGCGCCTCAACAATCATAAATTTTAGACATTCTCTTAAATAGAAATCCCCGTCGAAATGAGTATTTCCATCCGAATCATACTTTACTGCAAGAGAAACGATTTGATTTTTCTTAGATCTCGGTATATCTCTAACTTTTAGCTTAAATTCATCTCCTCCAACACTTAAAGACATCTCCTTTGGCTCTCTACTTACTAAATACTTTTCATATCCTGCCATTTTTCTCCTTTATATTCGAGCTAAACCACTTACTACATCTTTTGCAAAATTCTGTGCCATCTCGAACTGCATTTCTAGTATAACTCCATTCATGTCCTAATTTAGCACATTTTAAAGAATTCACACTTAGAAATTGCTTCTTCATTTATGGAACAACTCCATCGCTATCTCTTGAAACAATACTTAAACTCCTAAAAATCACTTCGAGGTCTACTTCCGTTGGAGATTCTGCTCCGATATTATTTGCTCCTCTAACAATAAAAGATCCTTGAGCATCAATTCCTGTTGCAGCCGTTACAGGAGGGATTGTAAAAGTTATCGTATCACTTGCGCTTCTTGTAAAAACCAATGACATATCAAATCCAGCCATTCCAGAACCATAGTTTCCTTCAAGCAGAAGCTCTTTAAAAAGCGTCCTTGAAGTTGAAGTTGCGGCCGCAATTGAATCTGGCAACGCAACTCTTGCAGTCAATCTATACTCTCTTCTTTGCTCCTGCAACTCTGCAGGAATTCTTCCCGAAGAGGTATCTTTCAAATAATATCTTGGCTCAATATTATTATTGACTTCAAGAGTAAAACTTCTTATCCTTGCGAAAGTTGTTCCAAAAAATGAAATTGCACTTTGTGAAAAGTAATATGGCTCATTAGTTGGAAAAGTAGGTGTTCCGAGTGCTCCCCCACTATGTGGAATTGCGCCACCTACACCTGCAGGAACAATCATGGCTCCAGCATATTTTGTAATATCGGTTGCCCCTCCTCCAACTGAAGAATGAAATCTTTGATTGTGTATTAAATCGGTAAATGGAACCTCATCCCAAGACATCATAAGTGTTCCACCTTCATCAGCTCTTAATGATGCTCTGTTAACTTTTCCCCCAATATATCTACGCAAAAAATCATTCACAAGAGTTTCATCACTATCTTTCATCTGCAAATGCCATGACATGCTATCTAAAACCCCAGACTCAGAAATTGTGTGTGTGTAAGGAGAAGTAACTTCGTTTAGTGCTTCAAGAGTTGCATGCGCAAACATTAAAGGATAATTAAGAATAAAGGTTTCTGCTAATCCATCTGCACCCGCTCCAGAAATTATCTGCCTAACCTCTGCAGTTGTCCCTGTTCCAATCTGAATATAATCCCCATTATCATATAAATTTCCAGCTGTTACAAGAATAGACCTTTGCCCCTTTCCATGGGCACCTGTAATTGTACTTCCCCCTCCTCCACCAACATCCGTTCCAGTTGTTGCAGATGTTCCTAATGGAAATCTCAATGGGTAAGAATTCAAAAGAATAAAATTTGGAAGACTTCCTGAAAAAGATTGCCGCCCCCTGTATGCTGCTGTCCAATTTCTTTTTGCCGCCGTACCAAGAAAATAATATGGTTCAATTTGAGGAACCATATCTGGAACTGTAACATTTTCATAAACACCTGGCAAGAATGTTACCAAGCTATTTCCAGCAAGACCAGCTAATGTTGCTGATTTTTCATCAATAATATCATTATCTGCATGATAAAATCCAGTAGGCTGGTCTAAATAAACAGTTCCAGTTGCGCCAGTTCCATTGTAAGATCCTAAAGAAGAAATCCTCCTAACTTCAGCTGAACCATTTGCAACTGTACCAATTAACACATAGCTATTGACCGCTAATGTCCCACCTGCACCATCAAAAGTTACAGAGCGAGAACCTGATGCAACTGCTCCATTAATTACACCAGTCCAGTCGGTTGCTTCATCAACAGCAGAAATATAATCTAAAAATCCAGCTAATCCTGGTTCCGAGGCAAAGGACAGTCGGCTTTGATCCGCACGGTATATTGGCAAATTATTTTTCTCCTAAAGACACCTGTTCGGCGTTAGTTTTATTTTCTGCTTCAAGATATTCAAGAACCCCTTGTTTTTTCACAATCTGTGTGAGGATCTCTCCTCTACTCTGTTCAATTAAATTAAGTTGTTGTCTTAATCCTTGAAGTTCAGCTTGTACTATTAGAATTTTCTCTTTATAATCCACTTTATTGCCCTTCTTAATTCCTTCCTGAAATCCAATTGCCCAACTTTTTTCTTAATTTACCAAAAAAGTTTCTTTTTTCTTCATTGCAATTCCATTGCATTCCTGAATGAAAAATTAATTCTTTTTTTGTCGTACAAGTTTTGCAAAATGAAGGCATTTAAGTTTCCATTAACACAGCATTATTTATACATTCTAACACAGCTTCCCCAACCCAAAAATTTAGAGACTCCTCAGTCGTCTCATTAAACGCTACGAATTGAATCCTCTGATATCCTACAGTAGAATGCATCTTCAAATGAATTATACGCCTAACTTCTGCAAATATATTATATAGCCTCTGCTTTGATTCTCTGCTATAAATCTCTAAATTTAATCTAGTTTTTCTATTTGCATATGTCCAATTTCCAATGGGAACTTCGTCCATCGTAGGAGAAACAGGTCTAATAATGATTAAATCTCTTCTGCCCGTCTGAAGAAAGGACCCCATGTCGATCCGAAGGGGCATTCCTGGCTCTCCAACCTCAAATAATCTAGGTTTAGGAGTTGCACCAGAATTTTCTTCCCAATTTTGCTCTAAAATTTTATAGATTGCAAAACTAGGGATTGTTTCATTAGAATAAGGCATATTTATTTCAAATCATTTTTCAGAGAATTTTAGTATAATAAGTTCATCCTGAACAAATTATTAATTTCTTTTTTAAATTTTTCTTTATATATAAATTCTTTCTTTTAAAGAGTGTGTGTCTTAGCTCACTTAATTAATTATATACTTAAGACCCTATTTCGAATACTTATATTTTAAGTCCCATCTTTTTCAAATCTGGCCTTTGAAGAACAACCAATTTCTCATTAGGACAGTCTTTAGCAAAGAGATTTAGTTTCTCTTGAGCTTGTTTAGACATCCAGCCTTTAATTTCTCTCCACTCATTAGTTTCTGGCAAATAAAAAATCTGGAAAATATCTATGCCCATTGCTCAATAGAAAACCTCTGGGCTCATACTGCCAAAGAATATTTAATGCGTCAAGATAGATAGCAAATTTGATTTCCCAACTTGATCGCATTTGAATAATTAAACCAGATTTTTGGATATATGGAAATCTACTCCACTTCTTATGGTTCATCATAGAATCGAGAATCTCATTTCCTCGTTCAGACCATGTCTTTTTTAATGAAGCACTCCTCTTTAAATTGCTTTCATCTGAAGGAATGATACCAAGATGAGCAATAGACATATTTTCTCTCATCTTATCTGTTCGAATATATTTATTTTTTCCAAGAAGACTTAAAGACAAGTTAATCTTCTCAGCTTCTGTATGAGGACGATTATGTTTTCCAATATTTGATGCTGAAAGTTTTGCTCTTGTTTCTACAGTTGTAGGATGTCCCATTTGCCTTGCAGATTTCCTGGCATTTCTTTCAGCAGAATGTTTCTTACCCAATTGAGAAAGACCAATATTCTTTCGATGTTCTGCTGTCTTAGGCTTTCCTTTCATCCTTAAAGACATTTTTTGCCCAAATTCAGGAGATCTTTTAACCCCTGTCTGTCTTTTGGACTTTGCTACATTTTGCTCTTCAGAATGTTTCCTACCAGTATTTTTAATTCTAATTTTTTCAATTGTTTCTTGAGAAACTGAATGTCCCATCAATCTAGCAGATTTTGCAGCATTTTGTTCAGGAGTGCATTTTCTACCAGTTAGTTTAAGAGATCTCTTTTTAATTGTCTCTGGACTTTGTTTCTTTCCCAAAAGACTAATTCTATTTTTCTCTCCAATCACCTTTCTTACTTCTATAGATCTAGGAATGCCTCTTCCATTATGCCCATGCACAAATTTTTGGCTACATTTTTGCCCACAGTTACATGCACAAAAATTTAGCCAAGACTCTTTTTCTTCTTCCGTATGTAAATTTGGTCTACCCTTCATTAAAATACCTGCCACGACTGTAAACTTTCGAGTTTTTCAGAAATTTCAATTTCCCACGATTCTGCCTTTCTGTCGAGGACGATTTTATCTACCCCACTTGCAGAAAGCAGAGTATAGTCATGATTCATAATGCAATCACGAGCTGCCATTTTCTTACATATGTCGAACACCATTCCCCCTCGTAAAGCATCTGTATGCGTAGAACTCCCATAAAGATATGATATTCTACACGGAAATTCAAATTCTCCCCAACCCCATCTTCCAGTTGGAGAATTTCCAGAAGTAAATCTTGCAGGAAGCATAAAAAATCTAGAGAATTTGACTAATCCAAGTTCATTCACAACGAAATAGTCTCCAGTTCTTCCCTGTGTTTTAATTTCATAAGTGCCACCATTCCAAACTTCTAATTTTGTAATTGCAACAATATCTCTGTGCTTCAATTTAAAGCCAGCCATATTGAATTGATATTCTTCATCTTCAACATAATTCAAACGCCAGCTCATCCATGTTTTATAATCAATTATTGATTGCGCCTGATGAATATAATCTTCAACTGTGTCTCTAGTTGGATTTGTAGTCTCATCAAAATCAAATGGTAATTGAAGCTGATTCTTAACATCACTTGCAGTGCAATATGCTGCATAAGGTCTGGACATGATTTGATTGACTGTTGGAGGAGTACTAACAGAAGCAACACTAATTCTAATCCAGTATCGAATTGCAGTGTCGGGTGGAGTAGCAGCATGTGGGCTTGAGGCTGAAAACGCTCTTGGTGCCCAGTTTCTTAAATTCGTATATGCTTCTCCACCAGAAATTGTAAAATCATATGTTCCACCAGGAATGAATTGTGTCCAGGTATTATCAGATCTTGAATATGCATGTGTGCGAGCGCCAATTGTTCCTGCTGTGGCTAAAATATATGCCCCAAGATCAAAGCGGGAAGAACTTCCTAGATACAAGAAATCATTAATATCTTCAAAAATTGCAAAAGATGCCCCACTAAGCGTTTGAGAAATGATAGTGCGATTCACATATGCTGAAGCGCTATTATCCCAAATCCAGACAGCTTCGAAATATGGGAGACCTTCCATAGAAGGAGCAGGACTTGTAATTGGTGTGCCTGTACCACTTCCTGACATTTAAATTACTCCTAAGTCCAAAAGGGTGTTGCCGTCGAGAATCTTTATTGTATTTCCACTTTCTAGAGCAAATTGAATTTTGTTGTGTGCTAAATCCGACATATAGCCTTTCACTTCGTGATGCTCATTCAAACTTGAAATAAAGAAATCTGGAAAATAAAGGCCAAACGGTGTTCTAATTGGATGCTTCTCATACTCCCATACTAAACCAAGAGTATCTAAATATTTTGCATAAGCGACTTCCCAATTTGAACGCATTTTGATAACTGCACCTGTAATTGAGGTATACAAAAACCTTTTGTGTCCACAACTTTTTTGTCGTTTAGTTATTGTCTCTATTGATTGTTTCTTTCCTAAATTAGTCTGTCTTAGCAATTCTCTAGTTTCTGCAGAAACAGCTCTTCCTAAAGAATTTCCTGGCTTACCCTTTCTAGAATTTCCGCTTTTTATTCCTGCCAAACGTTGTTTCTCACTTGTCTTAGTTGTAAGCCCTTTATTCCATGGAATAGTATTCCTTCCAGTCAAAATTCCTGCACAATGTACGGAACACACCTTACGAGACCCAATTGAATCTTGGAATTCAAGAACTTCTTTTTCAGAGCCACACACCAAGCAAACCAAAATTCTAAAAAACTTTTGCCGAGAATTATGATTCTTCAAAAACTTACTGCCTGAGAATTTAACCTTTTCACCACATCCACAGGCACACAAAGATCTTTCATTATTACTTCTCCGTTTTACACGAGGATGACTTTCAATTCTAGAATCAGTCTCTTTAGTTTTGCCTTTGTTCCATACAATTCGACTCTTCAAATCATGCTGATAAAGAAATTTATATCCAAAAGCCTTAACTCTATCTCCACATCCACACAAACAGAATGGAAGTAAGAAGGTTTTTCTATGCCCGCGAATAAAGCCGTAAACTGATTTCTCTCCACAACCACAGGAACAAGAATTTAAAGATGCGCCTAAATTTGTCTTTCTTCCATTATGTCCGTGTACAAATCTTCTTCCAGGTTTGACTTCTTGGCCACAAATTCCGCAAGCACAAAGATTAATTTGGCCTGAACTAGCCATTAGCTATTCTCCATAATCCACATTTTAAAAAGTTTGTTAATTCTTCTCATTGGGCGTGATCTAGATAAACTATTTCTTTTAACATTCATCGCAATTTCATGTACTGCATTGACTTGAGCAGGAGAAAGTAGAATTTCTTTCATTACTTTTCGTTGCCCATTTTCGTCGTAATACTCCCTGAAAATCAATTGTTCAGGCGTGACCCCAATCTTTTCAGTCCGCAATGCTCGAGATAAAGAATCTGGATCTATACGATGTGCTCGTGCCACCGAAGATATGGAAATTGAAGTTAATGCTTCCGGATCTTCATTTCCTTCCCAATATTTTTCTGGAACCGTGAATTCATCTTGCTCACCCACTTGCTTATGGCCAAAAAATCTGTGGTGCTGCGAGACAGGATGTACTCCAGCATATCTTAAATGTTCATGATATCCCACAGCCGGAAGAGAAGTTTTTAGAAGATATCTATTCAAGAATTGACTTAGCATATTCTAATTATAAACTCTTATGTAGTTGGAGCGGCTCCAAGATTTGTATAGAAATATTCATATGAAATATTTCGTGAAGCACCTTCTAATTCAAAGCTTTCTAATGTAATTCTTATTGGGCCATCTCCTGGGGTTTTTCTTGTTATCAATGTCCCAGGATTAGATAGTCCTGCGTGGTAAGATTGAGTTTCAAATGTTAAATATGTTCCTGTATTGTTTATGTCTTGTTTTGCCCGAATAGTAGTATTTTTTATGAGATTAGAAAGATCTAGCCAAATGCCCTTAAAAAGTAAGTATTGAGAGGGAGTAACTGTTACAACTGTTTGCTCGGTAATGCTATTTGTGTGTGCATATATTGCCGTAACTCTAGAAATATTTTGCTGATCTGCATTAGGCATTTTTGTTATATATATCAAGACCCAGACGCTTGAGATCGTCTCCTCGCAAAATAATCAATTTTTCGCTAGGATACATTTTCTGGAAACTTTCTATCTTTTCTTTTGCTCCAGGAGCAAAAAATCCTTTTATTTCAATCCATGTATTGGTTTTAGGTAAATAAAAATCTGGAAAGTAAGTATGAGACAACTCTAAAGAGAATCCTTTTAGCTCATAAAACCATACTACATCGTTTCCATCAAGATGTTTTGCATATTTTATTTCCCATGAAGAGCGCATATAAATAATTTGGCCATCTTTATCTATATATGGAAATCTTTTATGACTAAAATTGTGGAACAACTGTATCTTTCGAATATTTGGATTTGCAATGAAAGCTTTTTTAACCCCATTTCCAATATTTTCACGTTGTTTTTCATTTGGAGAGTGCCCTAAAGATGGCTTTTTTCCAATTCTTTTTAGCTTCATCTTTGCTTTTGAATTTTCATCATGTTTATGACCAAGAGCAAATTGATTATTAAGTTTATTTGTAGCCCATTTCACTTTGTTACTCGCAGAATGCTTCTTTCCATAAAATGGATTTCCACTTCCAATTCTATCTGCTGCTATTTTAACATTATGCAATTAATTTTTTCTCTGTCATAATCCTGGAATGATGGCCTTTAACAAATCTATTTTTGCACTCTTGCCCACAAATTCCACACTCGCAAATGTTCATATATCAATACCTAAATCCTTTAAATCATTGCCTCTAAGAATCGTTAATTTTTCATTTGGATAAGATTTTTGAAAGTTCTCCATCTTTTTTGCAGCTTCGTCTGTAAGGCGTCCCTTGATTTCCACCCAGCAGGCTTCACCTGGAAGATAGAAATCGGGGAAGTAAAAGCCTTCGGAAGTTTTAAAAGCCATAGGTTCATAAGTCCATTTAATCCCTTTTTGGTCTAGAAAATTTGCATATTTAACTTCCCAAGTTGAACGCATGAACTGATAGCCACCATTTGGGCTTCTATAAATGTAGTGGCCCAAGTTTTTACCAAATTGTCTTTCCTTGACCCTTGTAATTTTTCTTCGACTGTATTTTCTAGTCATATTAAATTTAATAAACCAAAACTTAACATTTTTTCTCTATTAATTAATATAAGGTTTTCATTTTGATATGCCCAAAATATTTGTGTATATTTCCTTACAAATGTTATCAAACACGCTCTCTGCCCATTCTAGGTGCTGTCCTGAGTGTGTTTGACCACAAGCTTAACTTACAGTTTCCTGGTCCGGATTAGAAAAGGAAAAATCTGGGTGTTGTGTCCACACCCAAACGGTGCCTGCATCCAAATAAAAAGTTACTTGTCCTGAGGAATCTGTTAATCCACTTGCAATCACCGCATTCCCAGAACTATCGCTAGTTATCCAAATTTCCGCTCCAGCAATCGGAACAGAGGATATGGAATTGGTAAGAGTGTAAACCCATGCTATTGCTCCAGCCCCAAGTCCTTCTGACCAAATTTCATAAGGAATACTTCTAGAAACCCCTTCTGTTGTTCCACTCTGAAAAGTAACTCTTAATCCTTTTGAAACAGCTACGGGTATATCTCCATCAATAAGAACACCATCTTCATCTGCAACAATCCATGTAGATGTTTGGAAGGTTCTAAAATTTGTGCCGTCAATTTGATATTTTATTCTAATTGTACAAGTCTGAGTTAGATTGGTAAAATCAAACCAAATTCCTTTGACAATATTATTAGCAACAGGAGTAAGGGTTAAAACAGTTTGTTCAGCTGTCCCAGTTGAATGAGTATAGGAGCCCGCAGTTCTTGTATATACAATAGGCATTAAATTCTAAATTCCTTAATCTTGTATGGCAAGATTTTTAACAACACCCCTTCCTAGGAATTTGGTAGAGACAGAATTCTTTGTAACAACTCTATCTTGAATTTGAAAGCACAAGCGAAAGTATGATATTGCAAAGTTATCCAACTGGTCATGGTATAAGCTCCTCATCCTGCTATCACCCCAAACGTTTTCCAAGTTCCTGGGTTGCCTGCTGTTACACAAACCGCACCTATATTGCCCCCAGCAGTAGGCACAGTGTGATAGACAGAATCCCCAACTGCCCAAGTACCAATAGTAGGAGCTGCAGCTTGAGACAGGACAAGTGTAAGCCCTAACCGTCTGGCAATGTAGCCAACACCAGGCGCTCCAGTTATACCAGCCAGCTCGTTGGTTACAGTCTCAAACCTGTTGCCCTCAAAGGGCACAACAGGTATAGTGGTTACACCGCTGACTACAATCCCGTTGATGAGAGTATAGAAGAAGTTATCGTCTACTACTATATCCTGGAAGGTACGGCCAGAGAAGTAAGACTCAATGTATACACCAGTTTGGAAGTTCTCTATGGTATTGTCCTTGACTATGAGACCGCTGGTGTACCTGTAGTAGATGCCAACGTTTGTAGCAGCAACCCCACCTGTGCCAAAGCCTGTTAGGAAGTTGCTCCTAATTACTATCTTCGTCGAGGCAACTGCCACTGGGTCGAGGTAGATGCTCTGGCTGGTGGTGTTGTTGCGTATGATGCGATTGTGGAGGATACGCAGGTTGCAGATACCTGTGAAGCCAGCAGATTGTACCAGTTGAATATCAGTGCTTGTACTGTTGAGAATGGTATTACCCAGAATTTCTGTCTCTCTTGGCCCCACAGTTAGAAATATGCCTATCACGCAGCCACGGATTATGTTCTGGGTCAATAAGGTCTTGGCTACAGCAGAGGAAGCTACCTGCTCAACCTTGATACCAGCACCAAAGTCCACATCATGGATGATATTGCCAGATATGAGGTCACCTTCACCACCAGCTACTACCATAATGCCGCCGTTCAGGCCAGAGCCAGAGTCTACCAAGCTCACGTCAGAGATGTAGTTGCCCATGATAAGGAACGGGCCGTTCACAGCGGCATCAGAGGTGACGTAGATACCTGACCACTGAGTATTCCTAAGAAGATTGCCACTGATGCTAACACGAGAAGCACCCCCATTGTAGCTGGCAATGATACCATGCCTGCGTACCAGGCTACCAAGGGCTACCTCAGCAAAGCTGGCGTTGAGCGCCACACAGACGTTGTCGGCAATCAGTATGTCCGTGTCAAAGCCAATTGCACTCACGAAGATGCCCTGGCTATTGTTGGACAGACAGTAGTTGCCTTGGATAGTAAGGCGGTTCTTCGTGCTGCCACTAGAGTAGGTGATAATGTCAGATTCAGTACCGCTGCCAGTGTTACCCCAGAGGATGTTATTCAGTATACGGACATCTGACACTGCACGGAGTTGAATCCCACAGCCTGAAAAGCCGTTGAGATAGCAGCTCTCAACTACAAGGTCACGCACTGCACTGGCATATATACCATTGCTCTTATCGCTGGCTACCCAGCCAGTACCGTAACCTGTTACACGAAGATGCCTAATAGATGCATTGTCACCAGAAGCAATAAACACGTTCTTCTCAGCTACAGACTGAGCAAGTTGGGTACTGTAGCCTTGGCCTTCAATGGAGCGGCCAGCAGCAATGGCTATCTCATCGGACAGAGTAAAAGTGCCTACACTAAGTACTACTCTTCCAATGTTGGCAGTTAGTGCAGCTTGAATTTGCACTTCATCAGCAGTGCCATCACAAACATAATCAGCGGAATTTCTAATATAACTCGGAGCATTACTTGCTGCTACTGTAGTAGCTGGAGCTCTTCCAACATTTTCATACAAGCCACGAAATCTTGGCATATTAAACTCCAAATAATTCAGAAAATGCTAGCTCGCTTAATTTACGGTTTGTTTTTGTGCAGATCTCAACCGTTTTTAGCATTTTAATTATTCTAAACTTGCTTGCCTTAAATATCATGTTAATTCTGTTGTATCTTAGCATGCTGTTATCTCCATGCAAAGATGCCGAAACACGCTCCGAAGGGGAAACTGAAATTATCCGGCTCACGACACCACTCACCTGTCCGCACAAGCCCCTGTGACTGTTCCCAAGAGACTGTGGTCAGCAGGATAGATGCCAGTAACACCCATACCAGTAGAGGCCCTAGTCCAGTCATCAACTTGTCTGCCCACAAACTATTTATCCTCGTTGGCGATGCGCTCCCGCAGCAGAAGTATCTCTTGAGCGCCCAGGGCATGGATAGCCTCTAGTTGGGTGAGAAGTTCTTGTAATGTCATGTTTGTCCTCCTATGAGACAGCCAGTAGTTCAGTAAGGCTTATTATGCGTCTCCTTTCTATCCCGACAGGAGTACGCCCAGACTAGTAACGCCTATCTGGTACACCCCTCCCAAGCGGTTGTAAATGTGTATGTAACGTCGTGTGACTCCACCCCCGCCAATGACAATGCCCAGCTTACCATCCGTTACGTTGGCTAGGGCGCTGTCAGCATTGTCGTTGAGAACAACCTGGACGTTAGTCCCCGTATGCAGAGAGATAAACTTTGCTGAACTTGTTCCACTCCCAGTCTGAATATAGAGAGCAGCAACGTTGGCTTCCTCACCATTGACGGGGTTGTAAGTGGTAGCATAAGCATGGACAAGAAGGAGACCTGAGAAGCCACCACCTGGAGACGCAGCGCCAGTGCCAAAGATGCTGACCTTACCGTCGTCCGCAACATTGGTGTATTCTCCACTAGGCCCAAGCCCCCCCGAAATCGTAGAAATGGCCGTGCCGCCACCAAGATTCCCGCTTACTTGTGTCTTCCCCGCCACGTTTATAAGGTCTCCAAAGAAACCCTTCTTGGCGACCGCCAAGCCGCCTGCCGTCTTCATGGCCGCAGCCGTGGTGCTGGTGGCGTCGGTGGCGTCGGTGGCGGCAACAGTTGTAGGTGCAATAGCTCCGTTGTATACAGGGGCAACTCCTGCCCCCTGTCCTAAAATAGGAATTCCAGTTGCTCCTGCAGCCAATCGTGAAGGAGTACCCACTGCAGAAGCATAAATCATGTCTCCAACAGCGGTTAAAAGATTTTTTGGTATATTAGAAGATACTCTTCCCATTATTCAATCTCCTGGGTAATAATTGTGTCTTCAACTGCACCAACAGCTTTTACATCCACATTGGCAGCCATTGTAATTTGTTCTGTCCATGCAAGAATATACGCAATCTTTTCGTCTAACGACAACTTGTTTCGGATTTCATGCTCCCAAATAACAATTGTTTCATATCCAAAATTTGACAAAATAATCTATTCTGTCTTGAGGATTTTGTCCTTTGTGCCAATAATCACCATAAACCTCAATAAGTTTTTTATTCTTCTCATTGATAAAATCAGGATTTTTTCCGCCAATTATCACCTTTCCGTCACCGACAAATGTAAAGAAATCTTCAAAAAACATCCTTCAGAATACTTTCAAAATAGGTCTCAAGTCTTTTTTCCAATTTTTATCTCTATTTGGCAGGCACACTGACAAAAGTTTAGCATCACTCTATGACTCGCGTGATAATGTTGTAAGGAATATTCCTGGCGGCAGCTTCATCAACATTCTCTTGATACGTTAACTTCCAATGTTGATTTGTGGTAAATTCTGCATCAAAAGCACGATCCGAGCCAGCAGCAACTAAAACTGCTTCTGAGACCCATAAATCATAGCTAGCCCCATCCACTTTTCGATATATCCGAAATGTTCCTGTTTGCGCCATATTGCGATTGCTAAATTCTAGCCAAATATGTCGTCTAGTAGTAATTGCATCCTCTACTACATTTTGTTCTCCGCCTGCATCAGTATAAGAATAAGGTCCTGCAGACTCAATAGAATCTGTTAATTCAGAAACATAACGTAATGCTTCTGCTAGTGAAATTCCATTTCCCGGTGCTGCACCTGAAGGATATGTAACAATACCTGTTCCAGCAAGTACATCTCCAATGTCCTCTAAAACTAATTCAATGTTTGTTCTTGCCGAACCGCCAGGATTCACAGTGGATGAATAGGCTGCTCCTGCTGCAGAAAAATAAGTAGCTAACTGATCCAACATGGCGTCTAATTCTGTTCTTGCAGCACCTTGAATTGTTGCTGAAAAAGCGTTAGTTGCTAATCTATTTAGAATTAAGCGTAATTTTGCTAAAGCAGAGGTGGTAGTTACATTTGATAAATCATCTGAAGTTGCAGCATCTGTCATATCTCCCAAATCTACTTGAATGGCATCAATTGCTGCATCAGCAACTACTAATTCATCACGGATATTTTCTAGAGAATCAGTTGTATTGTTGAATGTAGAAGAAGTAACAGAGCCGTTAACTGTACTGCCTTTGCTCCGAATTAAGTCTAATGCTTTTTTAAGTTCATTATCCATCAGTCATTTGCTCCATTTTTTACCTTCCAGCCACCTTTGGAGATATTTATAATAAAAAAAGAGTAACTGAGATTTTATACTCAACTCCTCTTTTTTTCTACCAAATATTATTTTTCCAGACTACACTTTAATTATATACTATTCTCTTTGATCATTAAAAGATTCTTATTTGCTCAGCCAACTATTTTAATCTCCCAAAAAACTAATCACTATAAGATATGAGCCAGCCAATGAATAAGAAGGATGCATAAATGAAAAATCTCCTTCACTATTGGTGTTACTTATAACATCATCCATATATATTGTTTTTCCAGCAATTGGCAGCCCAGACGCAGTATCAATCAATTTTCCACTGACAACAAAAAGCTCTCCTGTTAAAATTTCTTCATTAGGATTCATTAATAAAGAAGAGCCTTTGTATATCTTTGGTTGATTCACAACAATAGTTACTTCTTTTTGAACTGGCAGATAATAAACCTCCCCCGAAGGTGTTGGTGGAAGTGGTTCAACAGGAGCATCTGATACATACTCTTTTCCAGCTTCCCAAAAAAATGGCCCATTCCACATAAGTGGACTAGAAAAAGCTCTTTCTACTTCATCCATTCTATTTGCGACACCAATAGTATTACTTCCAGCAAAGATTAAACCCACCATAGATATACCCTCATCGTTTGTGGTCTCTAATAGAAGTGAACCAGAATCCCCTCCTTGAACAAATGGCGGGGATAGCGGAGTAATAAAAATTTGTTTTTCAAAAGTTAATGTCTTGTCATGATATCCTGAAATTTGAAGTGTTGCATTCGTAT
>ERZ1292629.214-Hain-H43-01um-R1-214-length-60930-cov-6_pt1 | contig 60930 bp, 72 predicted proteins | sample MGYA00564399_ERZ1292629 | MGnify/ENA primary metagenome ERZ1292629 (study PRJEB36523, sample SAMEA6512636) | groundwater metagenome | collected 2019-01-08 | study: AquaDiva: Metagenomics assemblies of 32 groundwater samples
TGAGGCGTCGCTCGGCCTCGGCCGGACCGAGGCCGAGCGAGGGGTCGGCGGCCAACTTCTTGGCCGTCTCACTCGCCGAGAGGCGATACCACGGTTGCGCTTTTGGCCGCATTTCCTGCCAGCGTTTAACTACCATTATTTAATTGTAGCAAATGATTAGTGCTTCGCCGCTGTGATTTGACTTTGTAGCACCATTTCAGTAAGTTTAGAACAGAAAGGAGATAACCATGTGGTTCCCAATAGTTCTTGCTAGCTTGTTGTGCGGGGTAGCGTTTTTTCTCGTTAGACATTTGTTAGCTCGAGCCAAATTTTTGAGCGATGATAATTTAGCCGAGTTGAAAAGACTAATTGTCGTGATTTTGTCTTATGAGTATGGCGAGGTGGGTAGATCGGCTACGGTAGTGGCGCTTGCGTACTCACTGCGCCTTCGTCAAATTGAAGTCAATCACAACCTGCTTCGCCTTGCTTTGGATCGTTTGATCGAGGCAAAATCACCAATCCGTAAACACAATGAGAGGCGAAACAACGGCGATGTCATTGTGTACTACACCCTGTTTGCCGATCTTTAGGCGGTCGCTCAAGCGGCTCGAGTTATTACTCGGGCCGCTTTTCTAAGCGGCGCGCTTTAGTGTGCCCTGTTTTTTCTGCTCCCTTTCCCAAGCATCGCTGATTTCTTTGAAGCGCAAATTGATTTGATTTAACTCGGTCTCGAGTTGTTTAACTTTGGCTTCAATTTGGGTCACTTCGATTTGTTTGCGGTCAAATTCTCGTTTGGCCTTTTCTAATTCGGTTTGGCGCCGCCTAAGCTCCGGTTGCAAGCGATCCAATTCTCGCTTGTGTTGATCCATGCTCCGCTCTAGCTCACGAAGTTGATTTGAGATGTCCATAGCGGTAATTGTAGCAAATTTCCTATTTTGGTAAAATTGTTTCATGCGAAAAACCTTGATCATATTTGCCTTTATTACAATTTTTTTATCAAAAACAGCTTTCTCGGCCGGAAATGAATTCTTTGCGACTTTTGTTGTTGACCCAAGGATAAAAGAGGTTTCGGTTGAACCTGATGGCACAGTAGATTTCGATTTTATTGTTACGCTTGATAATGATTTTGAGTTCTACGAAGGAGGAAGTGCGCCGTATGAGCTTGAGCTTGAGCCAGAATACCTAGAAGAAGAATGTATTTTGACCGAAACCGATGAAGAGACTGGCGAAACCTATTGTGTTGAATATGAATCCACCACCGCGCCCAACTTGTGCCCTTATATTTCTTTCGAGGCGCTTGATGGTGAGGTGCAAGAAGGTGATTCATATGGTCGACTTTACCGCGTTGATGATCCTGATTCTCATCTAGAGCCAGAAGATTTAAGCGACACCTGGAAACTTACAATTGTTGGACCGACGGAAGAAGAATTTGTTGGTCAGACCTTGGAATGTAATGTGTTGGTTGATTCGGCCGTGGCACCAGTGCCCGTATTTGCGCCGCCAGAAAAAACTTTTGGTAGTGACTGGCCGGATATTCTTCATGTTGAAGCGACTATTGGCGAAGCGGCAGCTGGTACGCTAGAAAACGGCTTGGTTGAGCCAGCTATTGGCACGGCGAGTTCGACCCCATTTATTTTTACCGTAAATTATGACCAAGCTGGTCCGGTGAACTTGATCATTAATGGTGAGGAGTATCAGCTGGCACAAGCTGACGAAATTTTTATTCTCGAAAAACAATTTCCCGTTGGTGATTATGAATATCACTTCGAGGCTGGTTCAGCGCGGTTTCCGACCACCGGCGAATTAGAATTTAAGTCTGGACTTTTTGTCACACCCAAAAGTTCAGCTAATCTCCGTTCCGCGCCGGGTATAGGGTCAGCTATTATTGGCACCGTGAGTCACAACCAAGTCTTCGAACTCTTGCCGCTCAATGAGCAACTTGATGTGTATCAACTGGTCAATAATCACTATTGGCTGAAAGGAAAAATACTAGACGAGACGGGCTTGCCCCTACCGCAAGGGGGGTTCGTGGCCGAAGATTTGCTCATGACCATAATTCCCGACTCTCAACCAGAGCGGGTAAAAGCCAAAATGGACGAAGTTTTCCACAACGGCGACTTCGACACCCTACTCGATGCCGACTTTCCGCTCGAATTACTGCTGGCGATGTCTTCAGAAGAGAGCGCTGGAACATTGAATAACGAGGTTGTGTCTCCCGATTCTTCGTTTGGCGGGATTATGCAAATTCACCCGAGCGGGAGCGGTAATAGGAACGATAATTGTACTGGCTCTTGCGTTCATCCTCTTGGTAATCCTACAGATTGGTCAAACCTAAGATTTCCCCTTTTCGATCTTTTTGGGGTTTCAACGCTGGAAAACAATGATATTGCTTATTTATTCAAAAATTATATAAACACAGCATATCCGAACACACTTCAAGGATTGGAAACCAACATCAAAGATGGGTTAGCTGTTCTCGAGGAAGACAAACTCTATTGGTGCAATCTTTGGGATTCACAATTTCATTGGCAACTAGTTACTTGGGATGGTTACACCATTTCTGTTCCCGAACTCAAGCAAATTTGTGCCGTTTGGCTTTACAATGGCAAAAGTTATTTACCAGAAAAACAATACTTGAAAAGAGTTGGAGAAAAATTAGCAACCCTAAATACTGTTTTCCCCGGCACCACTTACGCGAACGAAGATAATTTGATCGAGAAATTGCAGATTGCTAATGATCACCGCGCGGAAATTAAGGTTAAGAGTCCGGTAGAATTGCGCGTTAAGGATAGCGAGGGCAATATCACGGGCTTAGTAAGTGGCGGGGTGGTTAATGAGATCGAGAACGCAGTGTATGATGAAGTGGCCGAGGCTGTGGTGGTGTTTTTTCCCGAGGGTGAGCTAACTTATCAGGTTAAAGGCACGGCCGATGGCACTTATGGCCTCGATATTACCGAGACTAATGGTGAAGAAGAAATCATTTTCTCCGAACCGGCGATCCCGATTACCGCGGGCGCGATTCAAGAAATTACCCTCAATGATGAGGGAACAATCGCCACCATTAAGGTTGATGAAGATGCCGATGGCGACTTCGAAGACCAGTTTAGGTTGGGAAAAATAGATTTATCGGTTTACTTCGACTTCGATGCCCACCGCCTGATGGTGGCCGGCGATGATCATGTCGAGTGGAGTCAGTATGTGGTGGAGCCGCAAAGGGTGAGCTTGGGGATTGAGAGCTTGGCTTATAATGGCGCGGTAATCACCTTTAACCCGCCGGTAACCTTAAGTTATGAGTGGTGGCTAAACTCGGCGGGTAGAATTACCAAGCTCGAATCTAAGGCCGAGATCCCAGGTAAAGAAACTGTTTCCGGGGTCTATAAATTGGCGGGCAATACCGGTGCCACCTTCTTCAAAAAAATCTTTACCTATCCCAACCACAGCCAGATGCCGGTGACGGCCACCCTCCTCGGCCCCGCGGCCTTGGCGCTCGGCACGCATGGCGGTATAATCCAGCTCAATTGGCCGGGTTTAATCGAACCATTACCAATTTTAGAAGCTATTCCCCTACTCAATGATTAAAAAAATAATTTTTATTGTAATTTTACTAGCCCTTATTGGTGGTGGGTATTGGTATGTTGGCCAAAAAAAAGAAATCAACCCCACCCTCGATTGGCAAACTTTCCGGAGCGATAAGTATGGGTATGAGGTGAAATACCCTACGGATATTGAAATTAAAAACTTATTTGAGGGAAAAGCGCTGACCGTTTTATTAGAAAGTTATTTGAATGTTCCCGGTAATTTAATAGAGGAGCGTCAAAGTTTGTCTGATAGTATCGATGTTATTTTTATGTTAGATATTAATCCAGCATCGAACCCTACAAATCTTCCCCTTACAGCATGGCTCGAAGAGAATGTTTTCTCTGGTCATCGTTCAATCACGCCGGCGGGAGGTAGAGAGACCACTCTGGCTGGCGAACCCGCCTATTACATTGAACAAAATCACAACGGCAAAAACGGTCTTTATGCCTACACCCGTTATACTATTTACACCCTCCACAATGGCAACCTCTACCAAATCTCCGGCGTCAAACTTCCCCAATCCCCCACCCCCGAGTGGCTCGCGCACCCCTATTACCAATATCTCGAACAATCAATCCCAATTTCCGAAGCGATCCTAAATAGTTTTAGGTTTTTAGATTAATAAAATGATAGATATGAGTTCTGTAGATCAAAAAAACAAAAGCATTTTGCTGGTGGATGATGATAAGTTTATTGTTGATGTTTTCAATATAAAATTTTCTGAAGCGGGGTTCGATTTCCACTGCGCCTTTAGTGGACCTGAAGCCATTTCAATTTTGGAACAAGGATTAAATCCAGATGTCATCATGACAAACATTATGATGCCAGGTATTGACGGTTTTCAAATGATTAAAGAGATCAAAGAAAAAGGATTAGCCACGGATTCCCTGATAATTATTTTATCTAACATGGGTCAAGAAGACGATATCAAGAGAGCGACAAGTCTGGGGGTCAATGGGTATATTACTAAGGGTAGTTCTACTCCATCAGAAGTACTAGAAAAGGTTTCTGCGCTTATTCGGAAGAAACAAGAGGAAGAGTAACTTGCTCTCTAAAAATTTCCACCTATTCTTCATTTTTTGACCAGCCATCCTTAAAGCCAAGCCCGTGGCCAAATTCTTTTCCCCCCAGAAAAAATGATCCACAAATTAAGAGTGTTCCAATTATGTTGGGTAGGCTATATTCACCGAAAAGAAAAATTATAACCCCAATGAAAAACAGAACCCACGGTGTGTTTTTTCTAACAATTTTGTTGACTATTTTTGAAACCTTATATTCGCTTTCAAATTTTGTGCCCATGTTTATTTTATCTTCCTAGGATTTATCATTTGGCTGATCAAACCACTGAAGACTTGCCACAGAACTTTTTACCTGTTTGGACATGCCCAGAAGCACCTTGGCGCTGGGCGTTTGGTCTATTTCATAGGTCTCTGGTTGGTGTGATGGTATCTCGGTTTCTTTTTTGTTAAATTTTTCGGGCAATAGAGGAGAAATGGTGTGACCGATTATTGTTAATCCTAAGGATGATAAAGCAATAAGCTTTTTTGTTTCCATGATGCTCATTATAGTTTTATTTTGATTTCAGGCAAGCGGTTTATGTTACTGCCGCTGGCAAGGTTGCACCGCGGCATGGCAAGGTTGCACCTCCCGTTGGGTTTTCCGAAGCGATTTTAAACAGCTTTAGGTTTACAGAGTAAATCCCAAATTTTAGTAGTTATTATTTTGGCCGTTCTTCTTCGTTCGTCTCTTTCGTCCATACACCACGAATCACATTCCCCGCTTAAAATTTTGTAAATAGTTTTCTCTAACTCTTTTTTATTCATTACACGATCTTTGATCGTTGTAATTAATTAGTCAAGACTGGTGCAAAACAAAATATGGCAAAGCGGTCATGCCCGTGTAGTTAAACATCCAATAGTTAGCTCGTTTGGCATGCTCTGGCAATTGATACTTTTTCAAACTCGCCTTGGGGATAAAAGGATAAAATCTTATTTCCTGATGTTTTTTCCCACCCTCTTCCCACTTGAAATTGGTGATTGTTGGTGGAATCATATAACCAGCTTTCATCACCTTTTCCATTATTTGCCACCCTGCCCCGAAGATTTCTCCTTTGGGTTTACTGTTGTTTGTTTTTACTTGAGCTCTGAATAAACAAGCTACACACTGAACGTCATATAGCGGGTAACCTGGGGGCAGAAGCATTAGTTTTTTGTTGCAGTTTGGACAAGAAATTAGCTCAACCACCTCCTGTTCTCCTTTGTCGCCAGCTTCTTTGTTTCCAGCCATGCTTCCATTAGATCATCACCGGATCTTGGTTGCAACTAAGACCCCCTGTGGTTTTGGCAAGGATGCTCCTCCTGTCAGGTGTATTAGTTTTCCTTATACAAATCCGCTTCTTCGTAATAGTATGATTGCTCAATGCCCTTCATGTACACTTCGCGATCGTCTATTTTATCGGTCAAAGAGCCGCGCAGAAGTTCGCGGATCTCCAAATCGTTTATGTGGCTACGAATCATTGCGCTTAAATAATCACTCTTGTCGACTCTGGACCAATCCACGCATTTCTTCAAATTCTTTTTCAAAATCAAGTCTAACCAAATTCGCATACTCCGGCCATTGCCCTCCATAAAGGGGTGTGCAATGTTCATTTCGGCATATTTGGTAATAATTTGCTCGTAGGTTTCTTCGGGCATTGTATCTATTTTTACCAAGACATCTTTCAAAAACAAGCTATTAGCGAACCTAAAGTCATCTTTGCTTATATTTTTTAGACGAATTTCTCCGGCAAAGCTATACAGACCACCAAAAAGGTGGGCGTGAATCTGTTGCAAGCCCTTGGTGGTGCCGACTTCAAAACTCTCGATCTCGGGGCTGCCAAAAAGTTTTATGGCCCGCTCTTTACTGACCGCACCACTATTTTCCATGGCTTAGTTATACCACATTTAGACCTCATTTGCCACTTGGGGGTAATTGGGTTAAGGTGGGGGTTGGTGTTTGGTCTTTTTTTGGGAGGAAAGTTTATGAAATATAGTGGCGAAGAAGTGGCCCCTCGGGTGATTGAGGTGGTCAAGGAATTTTTTGAAGTTACGACTTTGGTGGAGCAAGAAACTCTTTTAAGTGCCTTGGTTAAGCAGAAGCCGATTGATTTCGAAGGATTGGCGAGTAAGCTAACCGAGGTGCTTGGTTTATCGGTCCCGATCGATACTGAAAAACTGAAGAATTACAACCTGATCACCGTCTTTGATCTCTTCTGTTTTTCTTTTGGCGTGATTCACGATTTGCCGAAGCCCGTGGAGGTTTTGCCCGCCACATGAGGATGAGGCAAAATAAAAGGGTTCCCTTGGTGGGAACCCTTCTTTGTGTGTGGGCTGGACATGCCCGTCATCCAAAACCCATAGCGTCTGGCGACCAAACCGGAAAAGCTGTTGGCGGCGACAGGGGTCTGATTGGTTCGCGGCCGGCCCTGCGCGTTACCCCGTTGAGGAACTTATTCAGCATTCTTTCCCCATACGACAAGAAATACTCAAACGCTTGTTCGCGCAGAGGATCAATTTCTGCGGCGACAAGTTTCTTCGCCCCCAACGCTTCTGCGATTATTCTCTCCATCACATCTGGGTCATGAAACCCAACACTCAATGAACCGTCGGAAAACCTGATCATCGCGAGACCAGACTCATCCTCGAGCTCCAAATGCGCCGCTCGGATTATTTCGCTCATGAGAGCCTCCTTTCGGTAAAAACCGACCAAAGCCAATGTTATAGCCAAAAAACTACCCGCTAGCACTATAACACATTAACTATTTTTTGCAAGGCCTGTGCTTTTTTTACCAAACCGGCGAAAGTTCTTTTGGGGAAGTCTTGAATTGGGATGCCCAAGCTTGTTACCAATTCCCTTTCCCACTTTGCTCCGGTCGAGTCTTCCCATCCGGGTAAGAAGTGGGTTTCGGTAATGAAGCCGGATTGGAAAAGCGGCCGGTAAAACTCTTCCAGCAAGCTTTGGTCATAAGCACCATTGTTTTTTTCGGCATAGCGCTTCGACATCCCCACCATTTGGTCTTGGAACGGCATCTGGTCAAATACCGTCAACCCTTTTTTCTTGAGATACTCGATCGCTAGGGCAAAGACTTGGCAGTTTAACTCCCGAGAGCCGGTACCACCGGTTGAGATTGGTCCGCAAACTTGAACCACTCCTGCGGGCATACTCCTAAGAATATCTCGGGCCACCCACCAAAGCTTGGTGTAGTTTCTTGCCAGATACACCCGCGCTTTTCTTTTTTCTGTCCAATATCGATCCACGATGTTTCCTCCTTTCAAAGAAAACTAATCCGTCCAAAACCTTAAACTATTTTAGTAATTTTGGCAAGGGGTTGCGACTATGATACAATTCTCGGCATTATTAGTAGTAAAATATTTTTGTCTAATGAAAAACAGTATTAAAGTTTTGTTTTTGAGCTTGCTGGTAATGCCGGTAGCGGCTTTTGCCATTTCTGGCAGTGGCAACGGCAGTAATGTGGATTGGTCTTGTGTGTCCAATGCCACCAAAACGCGCGAGGATGCCATCATTGCTTCTTTCTCTACCTTCAACACCTCGATGGTCTCGGCTTTGCAGGCGCGAGCTACCTCACTAGCTGATGCCAATGGTTCCACCGAGAAGTCGGAGCGCCAAACCGAACGCAAGGCCGCTTGGAGCACTTTTAAGAAAGCTAAAAAGTCGGCCGTGAGTGAGTATAAATCGGTGCGCAAAACGACTTGGAACACTTTCCGTACCACCGTTAAGAATACTTGCCGCGCGAGCGCTGTAGCGAGCGAAGAAAAAGAGACTTCAGCCACCGACCCCGTGCTTTAATTGTTTGGTTTCGGTTGATCGCAAAAAACCTCCCACCGCGGGAGGTTTTTTGCGTCTTGTCCAAACGGCCTTAATCTTATATATTATTGCTATTAGTGGCCCTATCGTCTAACGGTTAGGACGGAAGCTTCTCAAGCTTTAAATCCGGGTTCGATTCCCGGTAGGGTCAAAAAATGTAGACTATTTACTTTGTGGGCTCGTTATGATATAAACTATTTGGATATACTGAGGCTTTTTGGAGGAAAACGGAATGTTCTTTTTAAAGATAGAGGGTTTATCTCTTGAACGGATTGCTAAGGTGGCTGGAATATCGGGTGTGCCGATGGAAACAGTGGCGGAGTTAGCGGTAGTTAAGGGATTGGCCGAGCTGGAGAAAATGGATGGTCAGGAGGAAATTGAGGTCGCGAAGTCTCAGATGGAGAGCAACCTAAACCAAGATGATCGTTTCATCTTAACTAATTGGAAGCAGATGACCGATCACGAAATGGCTTCCGCTTTAGGAAGCACTTCAGAGTTGATTAGAAAAAAGCGTTGCGCGTTGGGCTTGCTTCGTTCTTGTGGCGCCAAGCGCATTACATCTGAACAGCCATTTATTCAAAAATTGAGCGACGAACAACGAGGAATCGTGCGCCAACAAATGGCTGTTAAGACCGATCGAGAGTTGGCCATTCAGTTTGGTAGTAGCATCTCTGCGGTCAAATTTGTGCGGCGGCAAATAGCCACCGAATTTATCTTGGCAAATTGGCAGACCATGGATGATAGACAGATGGCTAAAGCCGTTGGTCTTGGGTTGTCTTCTTCGGTGAGATTGAGACTTGGGGAACGCCTTTTGCGTCCCCGCAACGAGATTGATACCAGCGAATTTTCTGAAGAAGATTTGCGGTACGCTCTTCTTGAGGGTGGAGAAACTCTCCGGGGTTTTCTTCAAAAAAGGAAACTTAAGATGACCCGTCAGAACTTGTCATTGCGTTGCGCGATGTGGGGTATTGACTTAAAACAACGCACCCCCAATTGGTATGCCAACCATTACGAGTGTCCAACTTTAGCCAACAAAGAAGACCTTTTAGGATTGCTTCAACACTATCGATCAATCGACGGGACTCTTAATCAGCTAAAGACCGTCAGTGCAGAAATCCTAAAACGCGTCTGCTCCCTTCACTGTATTGATTTTCGGGAGTTTGAGGGTGGTAGAAGAGAAAGGGCGCTCGTTGAGCTCACCTGTTCCAATCCTTCTTGCGGTAAGACCTTCTTTCGTGCCAAACGCTCCCACACAAGAGCCCTTCGAGTAAATCACGATAAACAAAACTATTGTTCTCGGCGTTGTTATGGCAAGATTCTCGGACACACCTTTGGTTGGGGTGCCCGCCAAAAAGGGAAAGGAAGGAAACAAGAGGCGCCCAAATAAGTGGTTCCTGATTGTAAATTGTTTGCGGCTATCACCATGAGTGAGGCCGCTTTTTTTTGTTGATCCCCCTATCGTTTTTGCCACTCGGGGTCTTGGCGTGGGAGGAGTTCTTGTTTGCGTGCTGGTTCGGCCATAATTTGCTCCACGATCTTTTCTAACCGTGCGCCCTGCGAACCCTTAATTAGCACCACATCACCGGGTTTAATCATGGTTTGTAATAAAGTTACCGCTTCTTCGCGACTATCACAGTGTTTGAGTTTGCGTTTGCCGAAGCGCTTTTTTTCTGCTTCGGCATAGATAAATTTGGCCCTTTGCCCCACGGTAATAAGATAATCTACCGAGCGCGTGGCCAGTGCGCCAACTTCGCGATGAGCGCGGATTGTTTCCCCGCCTAAGTCGAGCATATCGCCAAGCACGGCCACGCGTCGTCCTCCCGTGGCGCCGAGCTCGTGGAGAGTGTGGAGCGCTTCGGCGGTGGCGGCCGGCGAAGCATTGTAACTATCGTCTAAAATGAGGCTATTATTTTTCCCTTTGATCAGACGGAGGCGTCCGGCCGGTGGAGCATAAGTTTCTAACTTTTTGGCGATTTCTAAGAGGGGGATATTGTGCGCGAGGGCCACGGCCGCGGCCGCCAGTGGCGCGTAGAGTTGATGTTTGCCCACCAAACCAGCAATTCTAACCGGCACCGAGCTACCTCGCGTTTCGAGCTTGAAGCTAAGCCCTATCGGTAAGCGCCAAGTGGCCCCCTTCTCCTTCCCCTCCTCATAGATTATTTGCCAAGAGTTAGCGCGCACTTCCGCCTCGGATGAGAAGCCATAAGTAATGGTTTTGGGAAGATTTTTTTTGAGCGCCAGCACCTCTGGATCATCGGCATTTAAGATGGCCGTGCCGCCGGGTTTTAAGCTTTTGAAGATCAGCGCTTTTTCCTTGTGGAGATCGGCCACGGAGTTGAAGAATTCAATATGTACCGGTAGCTCCGGCAAACTGGTGAGAACAGCAAAGTCGCATTTAAGCCACTTTACCACTCTGGCCATATCGCCCGGACGATCAACGCCGAGTTCTAACACTAGTTTTTTGGGGTAAGAGTGTTTGAGTAAAGCGAGACCCAAGCCGGCGACCAAATTGTGGAGCCAATCGAGTGGTCGTCCCCAAGCATTTTCTAAACCCAAAATGGCGAGCGATAAGCCGATTTCGCTATTATAACTCTTGGGACTTTTGCCGATAAAAAATTGTGGTGAGAGCAAATCGTAAATCGCCTCTTTGGTCGAAGTTTTGCCCATATTGCCGGTGACGCCAATAATTTGCGGTCGATAGCGCTTAAGCACCAAACGCGCCTCCCACTGCAAGAGTCGGACCAGATTATCTTTGAAAAAGTTTTGAACAGTTTTTAACATGCTAGCGATCGGGGGCAATTTTATAATAATTCAGTAAAAATTTAGTCAAATTGATAAATGGCGCCGTTAGCGTATTGGCGGCATAACTAACTCCTTTTGGCTCCTCGGCGTAAATTAAAATCAAAAAGCGTGGTTTAGACGCCGGAAAATAGCCAAAAAAGGAGTGCAGAAAGCGGTCTTCATAATACCCGCCACCGCCCGGTTTAGCAATTTGGGCAGTGCCAGTTTTGGCCGCTACTTGATGATGCTCCAGTTTAACCGTGCCTCCCAGCAGAGCCTCGTCTACTACGCGCACCAGCATTTTGGTAATCTCGGTGGCGGTTTCTGGTTTAAGGATTTGTTTCCCTTTTGGGATTTCGATCACCTCATCTGGACGATGGCGATAACTGATTTTTTTGACTAAATGCGGCGTAATTAATTTGCCACCAGAAGCAAGAACGGCCAAGGCTCTGGCGGTGCCAATGGGACTAGTGGCAATACCTTGACCAAAGGAGGCCGAGGCCAAATCTACTTCCTCATCACTCTGGAGATTGCGTACCAAACCGCGCACTTCGCTGGGTAAATCAATGCCCGTTTTCTCGCCCAGACCATAAGCCAGAAAATAGTCGCGGAAGGCTTGTTTGCCCAATTTCTGCATAGCAAAAACGGCGCCGGTATTGAGTGATTTGTTTAAAACTTCTTGCATGGTAACGGTGCCGTGGGCCTTGCCGTCATAATTTTTGATCGTAAGACCATTGAGGTTTATCGAACCTTGATCTTGATAGGTGGTGGCGGTAGTAATCGCCGTGGCATCCAAGGCGGCGGCAACAGTGAGTGGTTTGATAATTGAACCCATCTCAAAAACGCGCTCCACAATGGGGTTACCAAGGGCCTCGAGAGTTTCTTGGCGCTTACCCGGATCAAACTCTGGCCAAGCCGCAAGGGCCAAAACTTCACCCGTCACGGGATCAAGCACTAAGCCACCGGCCGACTTGGTTTGATAGCGCGTGGCTAGACCCGCTAGCTCGGTTTCTAAAACCGCTTGCACTTCTGGTTCGATGGTGGTAATTAGATCTCCCTCCTCTTTTTCTTCCCCATTGGTTAGGCCCTTAGTTAACGGTTCACTTAAACCAGAAAATACGGTGGCAAAAAAGCTGGCAAAAGATAACTTTTTTTCTCGGGTCAAAACTTCTTCATAATATCGTTCTAAGCCATAGCGCCCACGCAACACATTGCCGTCATAGCCAAAAAAACCTAAGGCATGAGCGGCGAGCGCGCCCGCGGGGTAAAAGCGCCACCGATCATCGGCGAGTTCGATGGCTGGTAGTTTGAGTTTGGTAATTTTATCGGCCGTGGCCTTATCGAGCCGGGTGGCCAAAACCTCATAAGGATCTTGAGTTAGAGTCAGTTTTTCTAAAACCAAATTTTTTTCTAACGGAATAATCGCGTTGAGTTGATGATAAAAATTTTCCCGATCTAGGTTGGCCGGTAGCAAGTTAGGTTTAATGGCCAAAGTAAAGCCTGATTTTATCGTGGCCGCGGCTAACTCCCCACCACCCGCGCGAGAAAAAAAGATGGTACCTCGATCAAAAATGTTTTGGGTGGGAGCAGTTTGCTTGGTGCTAAGCTCACGATAATACTCCCCGCGCACCACTTGAACAAAAAAAAGCTTGGCCACCATGGTGCCCGCGAGGAGGATAAAAAAGAAGGAGATTAAACCGGTGCGTCGACGGAAATTAATTTCCATTTTGGCCGTAGGATACCAAAATTGGCCGGCCCAGTCTGGTGGCAAACAGGGTTTGGCCGGCGGTGTCTACAAAGCCAAGTTGATAAGCGTGGTCGAGGGTGAGTTTGCCGGCGAGGTCGGCATACTTGGTTTCTAGCTCGGCCACTTCCGTGGCCAAATTGGAGCTTTGATGATCAAACTTATCACGATTAGCCAAATTAAGGACCACTTGATTGAGGAGAAAAAGATAGCCCAAAGAGGCCAAAATATTGGTGGTGATTAAGATAAATTTTAATTTTTTCATGAAAGTTTTTTGATTGTTCGCAAATGAGCACTACGCGCCCGAGGATTTTGTAACACTTCGGAACGAGTGGGGGCGAGCTTTTTCAAAGTAACTTTTTCCTTGGCCTTAAGCCCGTGAGCAAATTCTTTAAAGATCTTGCCTTCGAGGCCTTGGAAGGTAATCACGGCAATGGTGCCGCCGGGTTTTAGGCGACGCCAGCCGGCGTTTAGCCCGCTCTGCAAAGCCTCAAGTTCATCATTCACGGCAACGCGCAGGGCTTGGAAGGTTTTTGTGGCTGGATGCAGGCTGCGCCCATGAGGGCGACCGCGGCGCGGGACCACATTCTCAATTATTTTTACCAGTTCGCTTGTGGTCGTGATTTGCCTTTCGCGCCGAGCCGTTACGATGGCTTTAGCAATCTTCCGCGAAGCGCGCTCATCGCCGTATTCGTAAATGATTCTTGCCAATTCTTCTTCCGGCCACTCATTTACAATCTTTTTGGCGGTGAGATCATCTGGTTCTCCACCAATTGGTGGATTCGCCAGCGTCATCAGCAAGGGCTCATCTTTTTGGAAACTAAATCCCCTGCCCGATGTTTCCAACTCTTCCGAACTCAGCCCGAGGTCGAGCAGTAAACCATCAATCTCCTTCACGCCGAGTTTTTCCAGAATTTGGTCTAAATTCCGGAAATTATCTTGGATGAAATCGATCTGGCACTTTGCTCTTGCCTGCGCAGGCAGGTCAGCGAGCTTGGTTTGGCCGCGCCCTATGGCCTCGGCGTCAGCGTCAATCGTGATCAGGCGACCGGTGTCACCAAGGGCTTTCGCGATTTCTACACTGTGACCGCCACTGCCGAGCGTGCCGTCCACAATCACCTTGCCCGGTTTCGGCGCCAGCGCCTCGATTACTTCGGCCAACATTACTGGTTGATGAATGATTTGTGACATTTAGAACACACCAATCTCCCCCAACTTCTCGGCCAAGCGATCAGCCTGACTCGCCACCCGCGCTTTGTAATCCGTCCAGCGCTTGTCGTCCCAAATTTCGAGTCGATTGTGCACGCCCGTAATGACCACCTTGGTCTTGAGGCAAGCAAATTCGCGCAAGAAATCTGGGATCAAAACGCGCCCGAGTTCATCCACTTCGGCATCTACCGCGCCCGCGAGCATAAAGCGATTGAAGCCGCGACTATCGGCCGCCCCCATCGCGAGGCCACCGAGCTTACTCGCCACGCCCTCCCACTCTTTCATTGTGTAAAGGAACAAGCAATTATCGAGACCGTTGGTGATCACCACCGACTTCCCGATTTCTTTGCGGAATTTGGCGGGAATGGCGACTCGCTTCTTGTCATCAATAGTGTGTCGGTATTCGCCGATAAGCATTTTATTTAATTTCCCACTTTATCCCACTTAATTGAAATTATATCCCACTCCCCCCCACTCACCAAAGTGGATAACTCGGGTGGGTTGACAGTCTGTGAAAAGATTGTTCATAGCCAGCGCGTGACGGGTTTTTTTATTTCCACCACCCCACCTTCGGCACCCCTCCTCGAAAAGGAGGGGATCATCCGAACACCCCCTCCTTGGTGAGGAGGGGGCTAGGGGGTGGTGTGATTTAGTTCTTGGGTCTCAAAAGCGGAAAAAGTTGGGTTTCGCGAATCGGTTTGCCTTCGAGGGTGGCGAAGAGGCGCTCACCACAGCCGAAGCCGAAGGTCGGCGGCATGCCGTGCTCGAGCATTTCTACAAATTCGAAGTCGGGCATCATCGCTTCTTCATCCCCGCGCTCAATGAGCTTGGCTTGTGCCTCAAACCGCGCGCGCTGATCGAGCGGATCATTGAGTTCAGCATGAGCGCGACCAATCTCGGTGCCGGCGATAATAATTTGCGTGGTGTAGGTGAGGTCAGAATTATCTTCTTTCGCCTTCGAGAGTGGCGCCACAAATTTAGGATGATTGACGAGAAAGGCTGGTCCGGCAATTTGCTTACGGCAATGCTTCCAGAGCGAGTCGGCTAAACGCTCGCGGGTCTTGCCCGTGTATTCCACGCCGAGCTCTTGCAACTTTTTCATCAAATCATTTTCGGAACTGGTGAGCACATTCATGCTCGTCATTTGCTCGATGGTGGAAACATAGTCGAGATCTGGCCAATCGCTCGCGAGGTCGAAGTTGTGACCTTTGTGTTCAAACTTGGTTTTGCCGAAGACTTCTTGTGCCAAAGTAAGATATAAATCGCGGATTAACTTTTTCCCGTCAGTAAAATCCAGGTACGCCGCGTAAAATTCGAGATTGGTGAACTCTTGCAAATGCTCCGGACTGGTACCCTCATTGCGGAAGACGCGGCCGATCTCGAAGGTGCGCGGGATCCCCGCGGCCATCAAGCGTTTTTGCCAGAGTTCGCCGACCGAAATTCTTAAATAAACATCGAGATCAAAGTCATGATGATGCGTTTTAAACGGTCGTGCTTCGGCGCCGCCGGTGGTGAGTTCGAGACTTGGTGTCTCAACTTCTAAGAAATCACGGTTTTTAAGATAAGCGCGCGCGGTGTCCCAAAACTTGGCTTTGCGTTCGAAGGTGGCGCGCAATTCTGGATTCATCAGTAAGTCGAGATAACGCAAGCGATAGCGCTCCTCGGCGTCTTGTAAGCCGTGCCACTTCTCGGGCAAGGGCAAAAGCGCCTTGGTCGCCATCTGCCAACTCTTGACCAAAATTGTTTTCTCACCGCGCTTGGCCGTAAAGAGTTCGCCCGTAAGGGCAACAAAGTCGCCAAGATCCACAGTTTCGGCAAAGAGATCAAACTCGGCGTCAGGCGTCTCGCCCCTTTTGAGCATCGCTTGCAGGCTCCCCGTGCCATCAGTGAAATCGATAAAAATTAAACCACCTTGCCCACGCAAGGCCATTACGCGCCCAACTAAATTTACGGATTTCCCCTCGAGTTCGGTGAATTTTTTGACCACTTCGCCAAGAGTAAAATCGCGGACCACTTTGGCCGGATAAGTTTCTTTACCCAAGGTGCGAAGCCGCTCGAGTTTAGTTTGTCGAGCTGTTCGCAGTTCTTCTAAAGACGCCATATTTAATTGATACTCAAGATAGTATAACTTATTTCGCCGTTTGGGGTAGAGGCTTTGACGGTCTCCCCCGCTTTTTTACCTAAAAGCGCTTCACCGAGCGGTGATTGATAAGAAATTTTCCCCTTTTTGATATCGGCTTCTTCCGAACCCACTAAAGTAAATTCTTGATTACTGCCGCCGGAGCGTTTAACCGTCAGTTTAGAACCCACTTCCACCTGCGAGCCGTGGCGCTCGGTAAGAATGGTAGCTGATTTTAGCACTATTTCTAATTGAGAAATCCGTTCCTCAATATCCGCTTGCTCGTCTCTGGCCGAGTGATACTCGGCATTTTCTGATAAATCCCCCATCGACTTGGCAAACTCGAGGCGCTCGGCCACGGCCTTGCGCCTCGTGGTTTTGAGCTCTTCTAGCTCCTTGGTTAATTCTTCAAATTTCCCCTGGCTTAAGTAGTCTTTGTCTTTATTCATCGGGGGTATTCTACTCAATTTCTTCTTCGGGGTCAATTGGCGGCAAACCAAGATATTCTGGTTTATGTGTTTTGAGCCAGTCGAAGAGTTGGCGCATAATAAATACGCCACCGATCAAATTGGTGCTAGGCCCGCGTTCCATTGTGATGGTAAAGGCGTAGCGAGGCGTTTCGTAAGGGAAAAAGCCGGTGATCCAAGAATGAGTTTCTTTTTTTTCTGAACCAATTTCGGCGGTGCCGGTTTTGGCCGCAATTTTTACATAAGGCACACTTAAACCGGAGGCCGTGCCTTCGGTCACGGCGAGCCTCATGCCCTCACGAACAATTTTAAAATAAGCTTCTGGAATATCGATGGGGGTGACCTCGGCCTCGGTGGCCTGATTTGCCGCTACTATGGTGGGGGTGATTAAAGCCCCGCGCGCAATCGCGCCGATCGCTCGGGTAATTTGGAGCGGTGTAACCTGAAAGCCGTATTGGCCAATGGCGGTGTGATAGGTATTGCCCAAACGCCACGGCTCACCAAAAACTTTTTCTTTCCATTCTGGTGTGGGGATGGTGCCCAAATCCTCACCCTCAAGAGGGAAACCGGTAGTTTGGGCCAAGCCAAAGAGTTTGGCGTATTCATCAATTTTTTTGATGCCTAAACCGAGCTGGTCTTTGAACCCACCGCCGATTTCATAAAAATAAACATCTGATGAAATGGCCAGCGCTCGCCACATATTTACTAAACCGTGCGCCTTCCAATCGCGGAAAACTGAGGGTTGATCTGGATTATAAGGATTAGGAATTACTAATGAGCCAGTGCTTAAAATTTGGGTTTCCGGAACAATAATTTTTTCATTAAGCGCCGCGATGGCCATCATGGGTTTGATAGTTGAGCCGGGTGGATAAAGACCGGCCGTGGCGCGATTGAGAAAAGGCGTGCGCGGGTTAGTGAGAAATTCTTTAATTTTTTCTGCTTCTTTACCTGAAGACATTACTTCAGGATCATAACTAGGGTAACTGGTGAGGGCCAAAAGTTCGCCGGTTTGCAAATCAAGGATTACGCCAGAACCGCCCCGGAAACCGCGTTCTTCCGCCGTAACCTTTATTAACTCAAAGAGTTTTTCTTGCACCTCGGTGTCGATAGAGAGCGTAAGGTCATTGCCGTTTTTTGGTTCTTGATAGAGATAGTCAGAATGAATTTTGCCGCGCACATCCACTTCTTCAATTTTATGGCCGTGAGTTCCGGCCAGCCAGTGATCAAACAGCTTTTCGCTCCCTGCGCGACCGATGAGATCTTTTGGATCACGGTCCCCATTTAATTCTTCTGCTTTGGGGTAGCTCACATAACCCAGCACATGAGCGAGGGCTTCGCCTGAACGATATACTCGATCGGGGTCGTTCCAGGCCAGCTGTTTACCTTGACGATCGTAAATTACTCCCCGCTCGGCAAAGATGGTTAACTCGCGCAGGGTATTACTCTCGCTCCGGAGGGCAAAAGCTGGTCCACGATTGATTTGTAAGTAAAAAGTGCGACCAAGATAAATCAGCGTGACAACCATTAAGCAAAAAATCACCACATAAAGCATTCTTTTGTTTAAAGGTCGCTCAATTTGGCCCTCTAGTTTGGCGGTATTAAAATCAGGTAAATTACTAGAATCAATAAAGACTTCGTCTGGATCAAGTTCTAAAAGCGGTTTTTTCATGAACGAAAAATTAAGAGATTGTTTGCTATTTTTTTTACGACCAAACTAAGGAGAGTCAGAAGAGAAAACCAAAAGCCAAAACCCCACCAACCATAACCCTCAAGGCCATAAGCCAAATCACCAATAATGGCGAGCGGTAAGGCTAGCCAAAAATTTTTGAAACCAAAAACACCGACCAAAATTAAAGCCAAAGACAAAAACCACGGCAGACTAAGAAAGCTCAAAAAGACGATTGGTCCCAACCACCAATTGATATTAATTTTGGTGCTCATGATTCGCTCACAATTTCGACTCGACCAATTTCATACACATTCACCGGATTTTTGAAGAGGACCGTTTGGAAGGCGTCGCTTGGATCGCCTCGTACTTGGGCCACCAAACCAATGGGCCAGACTTTATGATTGCGCACGGTTTTAACCAGCATACCAGGTTCAACCACCACACCACGAGGCAGTTCGACTAAAAAGTTTCCTCCACCGCGCCCTTGGGCTAAAACAGTAATACCACTTTCGCCGAGGGTTACGGGGAGCTCGCGATTTGCACCAGAAAACAAGCCCACCTTGGCAGTCTCACTGTAGACGGCGGCCACCTCGCCAATTAACCACTCGCCCTCAATGGTTACGGAGGCGCCGGCCCGAATGGCTTGAGTAGAATTATTTTGACCGAGATCCACAATTAGCGTGTCGTAAGGTGATTGATTGGGTCGGTGCAAAACTTGGGCTAAAACAAAGTTAGCGGTGTCTGGTTTTTTTCCTAAAACGGCTCTTAGGGTTTCGTTTTCTTGTTTTAGGGCTTGGTAGAGGGCGGCTTGAGCTTGGGCTTGATTGAGAGCCACCGTGAGTCGAACATTTTCTTGAGAGAGTGTTTTTTTGCTAGCGAAATAATTTAAAAAGCTAGAAATTTTTTGTCCCACCAAAGAATTAGTTTTTAATAGAGGATTAAAAAGTTGGGTGGTAAACCGGCGGCCAAAGGGGGTCAAAATCAAAAAACACAGAAAAACTCCTAAGCCAATTTTGGGCCAAAAACGGGCTGAATGGCGTTTATTCGGCTGGGGGTAAATGGTGTTCATCAGTGATTAAAATATCTTTATATTTGATTAGATTTTCTAAAATTAAACCGGTGCCTCGGACCACTGCCGTAAGGGGGTCGGGAGCAATAAAAACGGGAATCTTAAGCTCCGTTTCCATTAATTCAGTTAGTCCTTGGAGTAAAGAACCGCCACCCACAAACACAATTCCTTTATGCATAATATCGGCCACCACTTCTGGCGGGGTGGTTTCGAGGACTTCTTTGATTGCCTCAACCAAGTGGGAGATGGCGGGAGTAATTGCTTCTTTAATATCAGCATCCGTAATAATCACTTCTTTGGGCAAACCGGTTACTAAATCGCGTCCGCGAATGGCCGCCTCTAAAGGCTCGCTTTGAGGTGTTACGGCACCAATCGCAATTTTTACCTCCTCGGCCGTTTTTTCTCCCAACAGAATTTTAAACTCATCTCGAATATAAGCAATAATATCTTGATTTAATTTATCACCAGCAATGCGCACATTGCGCGATTGCACCACGCCGCCCAAAGAAATTACGGCCACATCGGTGGTGCCACCGCCAATATCTACCACCATGGTGCCCACCGGCTCGGTAATTGGTAGGCGGATACCAATAGCTGCAGCCATGGGCTCTTCTATAATATGGATCTCCCCTGCGCCGGCTGATCGCGCGGCGTCGCGCACGGCGCGGATTTCTACATTGGTAATTCCCGATGGCACACCAATTACCACGCGCGGGCGCAAGAATTTGCGCGCTTCTAATTTATTCACTTTGCGCAAAAAGTAAGCCAACATTTCTTCGGTGACTTCAAAATTAGAAATCACCCCGTCTACTAAGGGGCGAGCAATCGCAATGTGGCCCGGCGTGCGACCAACCATTTGTTTGGCATCATTGCCAATGGCAACTAATTGGCCAGTTTTCTGGTTTAGAGCCACAATTGACGGCTCATTAACCACGATACCGTGACCCTTAAGATAAATTAAGGTGTTGGCGGTACCGAGATCGATCCCGATATCATTTCTGAATAGTTCGTAAAATTTCTGAAGCATCTTTGAGGGTTAGAATTTCTCCACTACGGCGATTTTTTAGCTCCCAGTGACCATCATTACTCTTCTCACTAATGACGAGACGCCAAGGCAAACCCAAGAGATCCGCTTCGGCAAATTTTTCCCCCGCTCGCTTGTCGCGATCGTCAAGCAAAATTTCTACCCCAGCTTTCTCTAAACTTTCGAGCAGAGCGGGGTTTTGCACCCCCAGCTCAATGAGATGTAGATCATGAGAAGCGATATTTTGCGGCCACACTAAGCCATTTTCATCACTTAACACCTCGGCCACGGTGCCCATCAATCGGCCCAGACCAAGACCGTAACAACCCATAATTGGTCGTTTGGTCTCCCCTGTTTCGTTTTTATAATTTACCGTAAAAGCATCAGTATACTTGGTCCCGAGTTTGAAAATATTACCAACCTCAATCGACTTTTTTGTTTCGAGTTTGTTGCTACCACACTTGGGACAATTCTTTTGTTTGTCGAAAATTTCGTCATTGATTGCCAGTTTACAGGTTTCGCACAAGTGAACAGTGTCTTCTCCAGACTCGGTAATTGTTTGGAATTCATGGGAAAATTCTTCGCTGAAAGCGCCACCAGAAGCGAGGGTTAAATAGGTTTTCTCGCCAAGACCAACAGCATTAAAAATGTTTTGATACGCGGTAATTACGCGCTCATAAAAAGGGTTTAAATCAGCCTCATCGCGATGGAAGGAGTAGAGATCCTTCATCATAAACTCACGCCCACGCAAGAGGCCGGACTTGGCGCGCTTCTCCATCCGGAATTTATTTTGGAATTGATAAACCGCGAGAGGAAAATCTTGATATGAATTTAAAAATTGACCGATTAAGGGAGTAACCACTTCTTCATGGGTTGGACCAAGTGCCAACTCACGGTCGCTCGAATCGCGGATTTTGTAGAGATCATCCATGGTGTCCCAGCGGCCGGTTTTCTGCCAATTTTCTTTTGGTTGTAAAGAGGGCAAAAGAACCTCTTGCGCGCCGAGTTTGTTCATCTCCTCGCGAATTAAGTTTTCAATCTTTTTCAACACCCGCAAACCCAAAGGTAAATAAGAGTAAACACCGGCCATTTCTTTATTGATATAGCTGGCGCGGAGTAAAAGCGAGGCGTTTTTGGCCACCTCATCTTTTGGCGCCTCTTTGCGAGGATGGGCAAACAATTGCGATTGACGCATCATCGCCCAATCTTACTGAAAAAACGGTTAATCCGCAACTAAATTTTTTATCGTGAGATTAATTCTACTTCGGCCAAGCGATTTTCTAGACTAGATAATTGTTCAGTTACTCCCCGCAACTCTTCTTTGGTGGCCGTTTCTGCAAAACCCTTGGCTGTAGCTCGGGCTAAATCCTCGATTGATTTATTTACTTCTTTAAATCCCTTAGCCATAGTGGTGCTTAATGTCGTTACTTTGGTAGATAGGGTCTCTACTTTTCCGGCCAAACTTTCTAGTGTAATTTTTTTCTCGGCTTTTTTCATCACTTTTATTATAACTTAGCTTACGAGGCGCACAATGTCTTTGTAAGTTACGGCGAGCATGAGCAAAATAAGCAAAGCGAAACCAATCAGGTTAGCGGTATTGGCGACTTTTGGCGTGATTGGTGAGCCTTTTATTTTCTCGATTAAGAGGAAAAGGAGGCGACCGCCATCGAGCGCCGGAAAAGGAATTAAATTTAAAATAGCCAAATTGATCGAAATTAAGGCGGTAAAAGAAATCAAATAAGCCAAGCCTAAGCCTTTGGCATCGCCCACCATACCAGCGAGGCCCACTGGGCCAGTAATTTGGCCAAGAATTGTTCGATCACCCTTAATGAGACTAGAAATTAATTGATAAAAACCGCCCGCGGTGCCGAGAGTAAGATTAAGCGTGGCGCGTGCACCCTCGATAGGCGCGAGATAGAGTGGTAAGCGGAGCAAGCCCACGCGCTCAAGGCCAATACCAATGGCCGGTTTTTCTGGTTCATTAGCAATTAGGCCGGGGGTGGCGGTTACATTTACCTCTTTGATTTCGCCGTTCGTCGCTTCATACTTAAGACCAATTGGTCCGGTAGATTTGGCAATAAACTCACGCGCCACTTCGCCACTCGGTGTTTGGAGCACCTCCACGCCATCGCTTGAAGTGAGAGAAAGAATTTTGTCGCCTGCTTTAAGCCCAGCCTCACTGGCTGGTGACTCGGGCAAAACCGCCGTCACCATCAGTGCGGCGTTTTTAATTTGGTATTTATCACCCACTTCGCTCTCGGAGGTGGGCAGGCCCACGGTGGCAAAGCCGAGCGTCATTAAGAGCCAGGCGAGAATGATATTGCAGGTTACTCCCGCCACCAGCACAATCGCTTGCTGATATTTGGGTTTATACGCGAGACTCCTGTTTTGTTCTTGAGGATGTCTGACATCCACAGGTTCAGGATCCTCGCCAAAAATTTTCACAAAACCACCAAACGGTAGCCAGTTGATAGAATAAATAGTTTCGCCGCGCTTTATGCCCCACACGCGTGGCGGGAAGCCGAGGCCAAACTCATCTACGCGCGCCCCTACCCTTTTGGCCGCCAAGAAGTGCCCCAACTCGTGAGAAAAAATGAGAATCCCGAGAATGATGATAAAAATAATTATAGACATTTAGTTATTTAGCTATTTAGTTTTTTAGCCCCTAATTTCCGTCTCTTTAGTCGCGGCAACTTTCTCCAATCCGGCATTGGCTTCGTCAACTAGTTTTTGCAATTCTGTTTTGCCTTTAAATTTGGCATCTTCACTAATCTCCCCCGTTTTTTCTTTGTCTTGAATTTCATTCCACACTTCTTCGCGCTCGCGGCGCAAACTGATCCGCGCCTCCTCTAATTTTTTACTCACAAGTTTGACCAAAGTACCGCGATTTTCTTCTGTGAGCGAGGGGAAGATGATGCGCAAACCAGAACCATCGGCCGCCACCGAGACCCCGAGATTGGCTGTTCCAATGGCGATTTCAATTTCTTTCACTTGCGCCTTATCCCACGGGGTTACGCGCAAAGTGCGGGCATCCTCCACCGCCACACTCGCCAAGTGAGAGACAGGCAAACGCTCGCCGCCATAAGCCTTAACCATTACGCCGTCCAAAATAGCCGGCGTGGCGCGACCGGTTCTGATCCCACTAAGCTCCCGCCGGAGCCAATCTTCTACTCCTTTAACCTTTTCTTTAAATCCACTTAAGCTGTGCATGCTAGGTATATTAATATAGTTTTGTAAAAAGAGAAAATGTGCTAACATTGAAAGCGTGAAAAATGCTTTATTGGTTAAAAAAATTGCGATAGCTCTCGAGGAATTTACTCCTGCTGAACGGCGGCGACATGAGCGTGGATTGACAGAAATCAACTGCGGTAATTATGTATCTTTAACTCAATTAAAAAATGAGTTGGCTAATTCACATCGCCGATCAGGCTCAAAAAAGTCTAAAGCGTTTGCCAAAAAGTAGTGCCGGCAAAATACTTTTAGTTTTGGAGGATATAATAGAGGATCCTTATTTTGGTGACATCAGGAAAGTTAAGGGCGAAATCGACACTTGGCGCCGCCGTGTTGGTGAATACCGAATTACTTATGTTGTTTTGGTGAACGAAAAGTTGATCAAAGTCACCGACATTGAGCGAAAGTCGGACCACACTTATCGCTAAGCAACTAACCACTCTGTATTTTCGGTGCGGAGTGGTTCATTTTATCTTTTTTGAGACAAAAAAATCCCCCGCAGTCCGCAGACCACGGGGAATTGTTAGGAGTTATTGTGTGTTGCGTTTCATCACGCTAAGCGGTTTTGTTTTTCACGATCGGGTTTTCATTGTCTGGTGCCGTGAGGGCGCGAAACCTTGATTTCCAGTCGTTCAAAGCCCGCTCCGCGCTTTTGCGCATGTGATCAACGTGCTCAAAAACATCCTCTGCTTGTTTGAACGAGATGTCCCCATCCTGAACTTTTTTCAAAAGAGTTCGGAACACATTGGCGTTGCGCAAACTCAAGGATTGGTGGCTCCTGGTGAGTCCCTTCTTGACTTCTTCGATGGCATTTACCTTTTGCTTGCGTTTGTTGCCAGATAAGAAATCGCGAAGTTTTTTTTGATCAACCCCGTGATTTTCTGCCGCTTGAGGAACATTGAGACCGCCTTGAGTTACCGCCTCCACCGCCCTCATCAGTTTTGCCCGATTCAGACGAGATTGCACATTGTCCACATACCTTTTCGCTAGGTCGGGAGGCATTGAGAGTAACTCCCCAATTTGCTTTTTTGGTACTTGGCGCTCAAGCAACAAGCGGATGGTGTGCTCCGTGTCAGCGACGGTTGGGGGTAGGGCGCCACCCACATTGGCGAGATACGCCCTTCTAATGAGGTCAGTCTCTCCTTCGACCGTCACCACCTCTGCCCAAATATCAGTTTGGTTATTGATTTTGTGCGCTTCGATCCTGTGGCGACCATCAACCACCACCAGACCTTCTGTGATTTGAATGGGTTGGAACTTCACACCATTCTCCATCATGAGAGCGATCTTGATGGCATGATCGTGGTCCAATGACTCTCGCACAAAGAGGTTGATGTCCAGATTGTCGATCCTGACCTTGATTGTTCGACCGGTCTTTTTCGTTTTCATCCCTGCATTCCCGTTCATTCGCTGTTTTCCTTTCTCTTTTCTGTTTGCTGATCTTCTGGTGTGAAGAACCGCGCTTGTTCAGCACGCCAACCGGCGCGCTTCTTTCGAACACTCTGAAGAATTACCAGACTACCTGCGTCTGGAGTTTCTTTCTCTTTCCAAACTTTGTGGTCTAGGGAAAAGGTGATTTTGCCCAGTTTTTTATGTGTAGCAACGGCATATGAACCATGTTTACCGTTCGCGATCACCTTCTCGACCATTGCTTCATACTGCTGTTTCATGCACCACCCCCTCATCACTGGTAATCAGTTTTGGGGGGTAGAATTTTTCCACCCCCAGAGATTCCGAAGAAAACCTGTTCAGTTGATCATGTAATGAAGACAACAAAACGCGATCTTCTGCGGAAAAATCTGACGGTTTGCAAAGCTCCAATAGAGAGGTTAGTGCGGTCGCCGTTTTGGCCGTTGCGATGGCTACCGTGTTTGGCTTTAAGGCGTCAAGGCCTAAAAGTACGAGCCACTCCTCTTTTTTGGTTTTCAGTGCCTTTTTGTTCTCAAGCCAAGTTTTCCACATCCTTTCTTTTCGTTCTTGGCCAACGGACTCTCTGCCGTTAATGACCCGAAACACGGCGTGGTCCATGACATAGGCAAGGATTCTTGTGACCTGAGCTCTATCTAAAACTCCATACCCCCACAACTCTCCAAAGTGGCGAATAGTTGGCTCGAGATTTTCGAACTCAACTATTCGGTAGCCATGGAGATCGAGAAAGCAGGTGGTCTTTAGGCGGGGCTCTCCTGTTGGGCACGTTTTTCCCCTCAGCCAATTATAGACACAGCTGACTTCTACAGAGCAGAAGTTGGCTAGAGGCCTTCTTGCATCATTGGCTTTGTTGGAAAACTTTGGTGCCTCCTCTTCGATACCCCGACTGTAGTGCTCAAGGCATTCCTCAAAAGACCCTCGAAAAATTTCTCGCGTCCTTTCTTGGTTTGTGTTCACACAATTTTCTCCATTTCAAAGAGCTAAATCATTTTGGGATATACACAACCCCAATGCGAGACAAGCTATCATAACGCACCCCTCTTGTCAAGGGTTTTTTGTCGATTTTAGCAACTCACCGCTAAGTGTTCTAGCAAGAGTTTGTGGCTGGCGCCGGGGGTTCGCCAGTGACGGCGGGCGAGGGTGAGGTCAGGCCATGATTTAAGGTCGCACCTTGAATTTTGGGTTTTTAAGGTGCGACCTTGGGGTTTGAACATTGCCACTTCGAGCTGGTCGAGAAAATTGTTTGGTAAATCGGTATTTTTTAGCCATTCGAGGCGTTTGGCTGGGATCAGGGCGAGGAATTCTTGGGCGGTTTGGGTATTAAGGTCGCACCTTGGGTCTTTAAGGGTTACCCTTAGGGTTTGGAGACGGGAGCGGACGGTGGGGAGCAAAATTTCGGCATTTGGCACGATGAGGAAAAAGTGAGTTTCGGCCGTGGGTTCCTCTAGCATTTTTAGCAAAGCGTTTTGGGCCTCAATGGTGGCATCATTAATCTCAAGAATAAAAATTTTTTTGTGCCCATGCCAATTGGTTTGGCTTTGATCCAGCGCGAGCGCGCGACTATCTTCAATCCCCAAGCGCTCAAATTTTTGATGATTGGCTTCGGGGTAGTCTTTTTTTAAGTCGGCAATTAAAGTTGTTTCCTCCGCACTGATTATTAAATAGGCATGATGCTCGAGTTTCATCCTTAGCGTTTTTTGGCCAAAATGCGTCGCTTGTAAGTGCCCAAGTGCTCGAGGGCCACGCCGGTACCTTTAACGACGCAAAAGAGGGCATCCTCGGCCACCGAGGCCTTAACTCCTGTGCGGCGATAAACCAGTTCGGGGAAATTGCGCAAGAGAGAAGAACCGCCGCTCATAATAATCCCCTGATCAATAATATCGGCCGATAATTCTGGCGGTGTTTCTTGCAATACCACTTTAATGGCTTTAATAATCTCTTTTAATTCTGGCTCTACGGCACGGGCAATCTCATTGGTTCGCACTTCAGCAAAGCGCGGTAGGCCACTCATCAGGTCGCGGCCCTTAATGGTGTGCACCAGCTCATCCTCAAGCGGCACCGCCGAGCCAATCTTAATTTTTACCTCCTCGGCGGTTTTATCACCAATCGCGAGATTAAAGGTTTTCTTGATGTATTCCACGATCGCTTGATCCAATTTATTACCCGCATGCTTCACCGAGGTGGCGGCCACAATGCCTCCCAGCGAGATCACCGCCACATCGGTGGTACCACCGCCAATATCCACAATCATATGCCCCCGCGCCTCTTGGATGAGGACGCCGGCGCCAATAGCGGCGAGAATCGGTTCTTTAACCACATAGGCACTTTTTGCTCCCGCCTTAATTGCCGCCTCAATGACGGCGCGGCGCTCGGTGGAGGTTACTCCGGCTGGCACCGAAATCATTACTTCTGGCTTCCAGATATTAAATTTGCCGAGCGCTTTATTAATGTAATAACGGAGCATCGCCTCCGTGACGCGATAATCGGCAATCACGCCATCCTTCATGGGTCGATAAGCGCGGATAGTATCGGGCGTGCGGCCAATCATCTCTTTGGCGTCTAAGCCCACAGCCACAATCCGGTTGGTAGTAAGGGAGATCGCTACGACCGAGGGCTCATTGAGCACAATCCCTTTGCCGGGCACAAAAACGAGAGTGTTGGCCGTCCCTAAATCAATCCCAAGCTGACGGATAAATAAAGACATTTACTCTTTGCTAATTGTTACTCCCACGCCGCGTAATTTTGCTTCAATTTTGGCATAACCGCGATCCACATAGTGGCCATTGTGCACCACCGTTTTTCCTCGAGCGATAGTCCCCGCCAGAATATAAGCCAGACCGGCGCGGAGGTCGGGGCTTGTGACCTCTTGCGCTCTTAGGGGGGTTGGCCCCTCAAGGCTGGCTTGATGCGGATCATGAATCCAAGCTTGAGCGCCCATCAATTTGAGCGTTTCGAGATAACCAAGTCGACCCTCAAAAATTGTTTCGAAGATGGCGCTCCGACCAGTGGCTTGAGTGAGGAGCACGGCCATGGGCGCTTGGAGATCGGTGGGGAAGCCCGGGTACTCATGGGTGCGGAGATTGATGGGTTTAAGCGTGGTAGCGCGCTCGAGAATGGTGATGGCGCTCGTCTCAATTTTGAGCTTAATTCCCATCTCAAGGAGAAGGCTGGTGAGCGACTCTAGGTGCTTTGGCTCGAGATTGGTGACGGTAAAATTTTTCCCCGCCAAAGCGCCTAAAATGACAAAACTCCCCGCTTCAATACGATCAGGAATAATTTTGCGCGTTAATTTGGCGGCTGAAAGCAATTTGCCACCGCGGCCGGTAATCTCGATGGTCGAACTACCCAAACCCTTAATTTTAGCTCCGGCTTTAATTAAAAATTCGCCTAGCGCCACCACTTCGGGCTCCATAGCGGCATTTTTGAGCACGGTTTTGCCTTGAGCAAGCACGGCGGCCATCATTAAGGTCTCGGTCGCGGTAACAGTTTGATGTTTGAAAAAGATTTCGGCGCCGTGGAGACCTTTGGGTGCGCGGAGGGCATAAGAGTGATCGCTTTCGATAATTTCTGCCCCCATTTTTTGGAAGCCGGATAAAAAGAGGTCAATCGGTCGCTCGCCGATCACGCAACCGCCGGGATGAGGAAAAATTACTTCGCCCGTTCTCGCGAGCACTGGACCAAGCAGAATCACCGAACCACGGAAGTGCTTGGCGATATCTGGTTCAAGAGTAGCGGACGGACTTTTGCCACTAAAGAGTTCCCATCGGCCACCTGCTTTTGGCTCCGTTTTTACTCCCAAAACTTCAAGCAATTTAGCCATTGCTGTGATGTCAGAAATTTCTGGTACATTGCTTAGTTTAAGAGTATCGCGAAAAAGTAGGCTGGAGGCAAAAGCTGGCAAAGCGTCATTTTTGGCTCCGCTGACAGCAATTTTACCCGTCAAAAACTTTTGCTCGGTAGGCAAATTTAGGCCGTCAATAATAAACCGCTCATCATTTGGCATCACGCCATTCTAGGCTCTTTTCGGCAAAAAGACAAAAGAAAACCCGCCGTGGATGTGTGACATCGGATGTCAAACATCTGGCGGGTGGTTGCGGTCGCTCAAATCTTGGTTTCGATCATGCAAAGGGCGTAAGCGATAACCAGCGTTCGATCTCGCCTACTTCCAGACCGCATTTTTCGAAAACGAAAGGGCGTCTTTTTGTCTCGAAAGAGCTTGTTCAGCTTTGCACTGGGTTGACTGTAGAAGTAGCAATCGAGCTTGTTTGCTATGAGTTGTTCCTTTGTCAGTGGTCAGTTGTCGTTTTCGACCAACAAAGTAATTAACTTTTTTTCTACGTCGATGAAAGGAAGACTAAGGATTTGCGTCACCTCACTTTCATTTAAGGGGCGATGTACCAAGCTAGTGCCATCTTGAGATCGATTAGCAATTTTGAATGGTGGCAGACTCGCTTGGAGTTGCTCGCTTGTTTTTACCACCACCAACACCTCCACCCTAGATGTGCTGGGGATTAACCCGGTTGTTTTTACCCAAGCGTCCATTTGTCTTTGCAACTCTTCCTTCTTTTTCTGCCAAGGATCTTCTTGCACGAGAACACCTCCTTTCAAGGTCTCTCCAGAGACTAATAAACACGGGCTAATAAGTCAAGTCTTGGTCGAGGACGCCTTTGGGGAGATTCATCGGTGGCGTCTCGAGGACTTTTTTGTAAGAACCGTCATCTTGTTTTTCTTCAATCGTGAAGTAGTACTCGCCCGGTGGCGTGAGAAGGAAGAAGCGGCCGAGAGCGTCGGCCACCACCGAGCGCACCTGCTGATTTACTTTGGGTAAAAAGGCTTTGACGATGGCATAAGGCGAGGGCAAGCCGGTGACCAAACTTTTTACTTGTTTAATTGGTCGGCGGCGCTTCCACCAAGCGCGACCTAGGGGCGTGGCGAGGTAGAGCGTGGCGGCAATAATATTGAGCCAGTTTGGATTAAATAAAAGATGATAAGTGGCAAAAATTAAACCAGCCAAGTAGAGGGCGGCCGAAATTCTGGCGCGCCTTTTTTCTTTTTTGGTAGTGAGAACAAAGAAACCCTGTTTGTCTTTGGCAAACTCGTTCCAGTCGAAGGCGATGGGGTCAAGTGGGATATTGCGATTAATTACTTCCCCTTCGGCGGTTTGCATTTCGCCGCCGTGATAGAGATTGTCGTAAAGTTCGTCATTGGTTTGGCCAGCGAGACGAACAGAAGGGAATTGATAGTGAGTTTTATTGGCCACCAGTTCGTAAGCACCGGGAGCTAGCAAGAAGCCATATCGGCCATCGAGGTCGGTGATGGCCGTATTTACCTCCTCGCCCTTTCTTTGCACCACCACATAAGCGGGGTCAAGCGGCCGCTTGGTAACCGAGTCATAAACTGTGCCCCAAGGTTTAACCTTGCGCCGGAAGCCAAAAACGCGCGCCAGCACATTAAACAGGTGAATAATAATCCAGTATAAATCAGAAAATGATTGGATATGGCCGAGCAGAGAAAAACTTTCCGCCAAGCCCACCGCGAGGCCAGTGGTGATGAATATTGGCGTGGCAATTCTTCCCGCTACTTCGGTAATTCTGCCGGTCCCCAAAGCGCCAGCCGCCGCCACCAGCAAATTGCCTTGCAGGCGTTTGATACTTTGATTTTCGAAATCCACAATGGAGATAAAAATGGGGTAATTACCACTTTTGCCTAGTGGCGCAATAGTGGCGGTGAAGGCGGTATTAGTTTGATTGGGTTTGAGGAGGAAAGAAAAAGTTTTTCGCCAATTTTGCGGATCGCGGAGAGTGATAGCGATCGTTTTGAGATTGCTTGGCACGCGACTAGCCTCAATCAGCACGGTGAGATCTTTGGCGCCATTAATTCTCACCGTGCTCCCTGAAGTAAAGTATTGTCGGCCCTCACCGGGTTGGATAAACACAAAATCGCCAAAATCTAATTGTTCTACAATCGGGTCAACAATCGGCGCTTGGGGTAAGTTTTCGAAAGGATCCGGCGTTTCTTCTTCATCCGGAATTCCGTCATCGTCTTCATCGGGTGGCAGTTCTTCGTCTGGCGGAGGCTCTTCCTCCTCTGGTGGCGGCTCGATTTCTGGTACCACCACGCTAGCCAAAGCGCCAGAAGAATAGTCACCAGTATTACTCCGAACGAAGGCGGCGTAATAATAAGTGTTACCCGGTGTGACATTATTATCAACCGCGCTTTCGCCCGGGCCGCTATAAATTAAAATGCCATCAGTTGGCCCAGTAGGAAAAAAGCCGTTGCCTCGGATAATTCTGATTGAATCAAATTCAGCAAAATTTGGATTGTTCCAGCTTAAATTTATTTCTTCATTGGTTTCATCATAATCACCAGTAAAGCCAGAAACATTGGGCACCTCATCGCTGGGGTAGATGCAGGAGCCATCATTTTGCGTGGCGGCAGAATTATAATTACTGGCACTAGGATCAGTGCAACCGAGCACCGGGTCGGGATCAGGTGGCGGATCTTCTTCTTCCTCCCCGCCTCCGCCGCTAGATGAAGCGCAATTATCTTCCGGACAAGAGACTTCTACACTGATATCCACATTGTCGGTGGCGGCTAGGGCTTGAAGGCTGAAGGCGAAGATAATTAAAAATAAAATTTTTCTCACGGAGTTTATTGGGCGGTGGCAGTAGCAATAATGGTGGCCGCATAAGTGCCGTCGCTTGGTTCTACATCAGCGCCAATTTGTGCTTGGAGCTTGAGGGTGCTCGCGGTGCCGGTGGGAGAATTACCGCTCGCACTACTCGCGACGGTGGTGTTACTGGTAGAAAAAGCGTCCCAACAAGTATCGCTATTATTACTGGCGCCGGTATTGCAACTCGACCCATTATCGAGATAACGCTGGACCACATGAGTGCCCTCGGGGCTAAAACCAAATTCGCTCCCGCTCGTCCCCACCGACCACGCATAGTCAGGCGCCGCGCCGGTTGGAGTATAATCGGCAATGGTATTGCTACCAGAGGTCAAGGCCGGATTAGTGCTTGAGCGCACGGCTAGGATGTAGCCAGCCGAGTTGTCGGTAATCACCGTCCAGGCTACTGAACCGGTCACACTCCCTCCGGTAGTGCCATCAATAGAACCCAAACTCACATTGCTTGGAGCCGAGATCGAGAGAGAACTCGCGAGCATTTGCTGGTAACCGGCCTTAATTTTGTAATTAGTGCTTTCTGATTCCCCCGTCGCCACTTCTCCCGCCGTGCTCTCAATTTCATAATTAGTCGAACTAGAAAAACCGCCGCCAAAATTTACACTATCGCTCTCCAAGCGATAATTGGTGCTGGAGGCCACATAACCAGAAGCCATTCTCGCTCCCAGCAAACAGATCAAAACTATTAATCCCCACCCTCGATTCATTGCCTAAATTTTACCATGTCGTAATAACTTTCGACCAAAGCCGAACAAAAAACCCAAAAACAAGAGACCAACCAAAATCAGCACCCATGTTGGTGGTAAAACCCAAAAGGTGATGGCGCGGGTGTCGATAATATCTTGATAGCCGCGGTTGAGCGAGACTTCGGCTCGATAATGGCCGTAGCTCATCGATTGAGGTGGATAAGTAAGCCCGATTTCTCTAGTCCGCGTATCGCCGGGGAGCACATACCAAGGGTCAATCGGAACAGTAAACTCTTTTCTGGTGTCCCTTCTTAGGCTAAAAAAACCTTGTTGTTTGATGGTAATTACACCATAAGGATTAAGATAAACATTGCCGGTGTTTTGGAAGGTCAAATAAAATTGACCCAATTTCCCTTGCCCCGCGAGTTGACCAAAGTCGATTAATTCCCCCACTTCTTGGGTTTGACCCGGAACTTTCACAAACAGGAGGCTGGCCAAACGGCTTTCGGTGGAATTGGCACTTTCTCCCGCTTGACGGAAACCAATCACCACCGAGCTGTAGAGACCGCCCGGGCCTTGATCGGCCGGTATTTTGATCGTAAGCGGTAATTGGCGCGTTTCGCCGGCGGCGAGCGCAAATTCTCGAACGGCCGGAATTAGAAAGCGATTTAGAGAATATGCTGGTGGGCCAAAATCCTCGATTAAAACTCGGCCCAGCAAATCTTCTTCGCTTTTATTGGCTAGAGTAATGGTGGCGAGGAAGTCTTGGCCCGGGGCAACACTAACTTCGAGTTTGGCGGGAGTGAGTGTGATCATGGGCCCGTTTGGATGGGGGTAATAAGGAAGAGATAATTGCCGTTATTGGTGTTTTGGAAAACGGGGGTAATAATTCCGGCTCGGCCGCTAGAGTCTACTTGGAGCGAGATTTCGCTGGAGAAGGCTTCTTTAATAATTTCTTGAGTTAAAGCGTCCTTTTTTGGATCACCGGTGGAAGGAAAAACGACCAAACCTTGATTATTGCCGCCATCTGAGTTTGGTGGCAAATTACTCACCCGCTCAATTTCGGCCAAAAGCTCTTTTTTGATTTCATTTTTAAGAGTTTCTTTATCGGTTACCGTGGTATTGGGATTAAGGGTGATGGCGGTTACGGCTGGTGGTTCTTTTTTACCACCAAAATTACTCCAAGCTGTGCGCAGGCGATAGTTGTAGTAAAAAATTTCGCTCGAAACAAATTTTAAAAAATCTTGCCACTCACCATAAAGATCGGCCAGAGAGAGGGTGACGCGCTCAAAGACCGGTTCGGCCGCGGCGAGCATTACTTCTGGTCCCACCGGAGCCTTGGGGTTTTGCCAACCTTGAACTTGCCGGAGACTGTGGCCAAAAAGCCAACCGCCGCCTAAAATAAGCAAAATTACGGTCGCGCTTTTGGCAAGCGGGAGTAAATCCGGAAAATTGAAACCACGAGCCAATTCTTGAGCATAGCTTAAGTCATCGGCCGCCAAGAACCACTCTCGCTTCAATTTTTTGGCATCAAGTTTGCCTTGAACGCAAAGTTTCTCTAATTGACGCAGGTCAGCTTGATTTCTGGCCGCGTGCTCAAGAGGAATATATTTTTTATGAATTTCTTCTGCCACTACGCTCTATTTTACCAAATGTGGTATCTTCTACAACGATGAAAGTGGTTACCGTTATGCCTATTGCCAAAGGAGTTTTTTTGGAGGAATTAACCTATTTTTCGGCGGTGGCGCCAGAAGTGGGAACTCTGGTAAAAGTGGCGGTGCGTGGACGGGCTATCCCCGGCCTGGTTTTAAGCGTGGTGCCAGCCGAAACGGTTAAAAGCGGGTTGCGTCAAGCTGGTTATCCGTTAAAAAAATTGATGTTTAAGGGTGGTTCAGATAAGAACTCGGCCAAACATCTTTTTTCGTCTGTCTTTATTGAGGCGGTTGGCGGCGCGGCGCGTCATTTTGTGGCGGCGCTTGGTTCTACCCTAAAAAGTGTTTCGAGTCAGATTATCCTTAATCGTTATTTAGAACCAGCCACTATTTTGCCGGTCGACAAAAGCGATGCCGCTCAAGTGCGCCCGGATCGCGTTAATAAAATTGTGTTTCAGGGCACAGACGAGGATCGCTTGGCTTTTTATAAAAGTTTGGTGAGATCGGAGTTTGCTCGCGGGGCGTCGGTTTTTTTGGTTTGTCCTAATGCTTTAGAGGTGGAGCGCGCGGCTAAAACTTTGGCCAAAGGGATTAACACCTATCTTTTGATTTTGCATCACAAATTGAGCGAACGGGATTTGTGGGATAATTGGCGGCGAGCACTAGAATCAGTTCATCCGGTATTGGTGATTGTAACGCCCACTTTTATCTTTTTGCCGCGACGAGATATTGGGGCAATTATTGTGGACCGCGAGAATTCTAGTGGGTATAAGGAAATGAAGCGGCCCTATGTCGATTACCGTAAATTTGCCGAAATTTTGGCCGAAGCGGGCGGTTGGAAACTGGTTTATGGCGACACCGCTTTGCGGGCAGAAACTATTTTTCGCGCCGAGCGAGGCCAATTTTTTGCCGCCTCGCCGCTTAAACCGCGCTTATTCTCGGCGGCGCGACAAGAGCTAGCGCCGGTGATTAGAGAAGAAGATTCAGCCGATCGCGAGTTTAAAGCGCTGTCGCCGCGTTTGAGTGCCTTAATTGCTCAAGCCGCGCGGCGGGGTGATAAAACCCTGATTTTGGTTGGTCGGAGAGGTTTGGCCCCGCTCATTTTGTGTCAAGATTGTGGCGAGGCGGTGATGTGTCGGCGTTGTCGCTCTCCCCTTGTTTTACATCGAGTACGCACCGACACCAAGGGTGGCGCCGGTGATTACTTGCTTTTGTGTCATAAGTGTCAGGAAACGCGGGCGGTAGAAGAGCGTTGTGCTAATTGTGGCGGTTGGCGCTTGGAGCAATTTGGGATTGGGATTGAGCGGGTCGAAAATGAATTAAAAAAGATTATTCCCGAACCAGCCTTGTTTCGTTTAGACAGTGATGTGGCCAAAACTCCAAAGCAGGCTAAAGCCGTGGTGGCCAAATTTTTGGCGGATCCTCAAGGCGTACTTTTGGGTACGGAGCTCGCGCTTTATTATCTCGCGCAAAAGGTCGACAATGTGTTTGTGGCGGCGATTGATGGTTTGTTTACTCTCCCCGACTTTCGGATTAATGAGCGTTTGTTTGGTTGGTTATCGCGAGCGCGATTATTGGCCGAGCGACAGTTTATTATCCAGACCAAACATCCAGAATGGCCGATTTTTTCTGAAGTAATTCGTGGTGGTTTGCTCGAGTTTTATCAAAAAGAAATTATTGACCGCGAGCGCTTCGGTTATCCGCCGTTTAAGCAATTAATCAAGATTACCCGTCGAGGCAAGCGCCAAGAAATTATTTTGGAAATGAAAAAACTTGAGGCCTCGCTCGCGTCTTATGAGCCAGAAGTTTTTCCTGCCTTTACCTCGGAGGTTAAGGGGCAGTTTGTCATGCACGCTTTGCTCCGACTTAATCCAGAGCGGGGGCCGGATGAGGAGCTTTATCGCTTTTTGCGTAATTTGCCGCCAAGGTTTATTGTTAATGTTGATCCAGAGAGTATTTTATAACCATAATGACTAATCAAATTTTACAAGCTGAAGCTCCAGTTTTGCGGGCTACGGCCGCGCCGGTGGCCGCGGCTGATTTTGGTACTCCGGCCTTGATTGATGAATTACGCCGGATGAGTGCCGCGCTTGGGGCTTGTGATGATGGGGTGGCTCTCGCGGCGCCCCAAATTGGTTTGAGTAAAAGAATTTTTGTGGTTTCGGGAAAAGTGTTTGGTAAAGAGGGTGAACCGCCGCCGCCCGATCAAGTGTTTATTAATCCAGAAATAGTTAAATTTTCACGGAAGAAAGTGGTTTTAGAAGAAGGGTGTTTGAGCGTGCGGCCGCTTTACGGCTTGGTGAAACGGGCCGAGAAAGTGAGTGTGATGGCTTATGATCAAAATGGGAAAAAGTTTGAACGACGAGCCGCGGGTCTTCTGGCTCAAATTTTTCAACACGAGATTGATCACTTAAACGGGGTTTTGTTTATCGATTTGGCCACTGATGTGCGGGCCGTAAAAAATGACACCTAAATTAATTTTTTTTGGTACCGATGATTTTGCCGTGGCGGTTCTCGATTATCTCTTAGCACAAGGAGTTAGACCAGTGACCGTAATTACCACTCCCGACGCTATCTCAGGGAGAAAACAGGAGTTAACACCGCCACCGGTCAAGACTTTTTGTTTGGCAAACAATTTATCTTTTATTCAACCTGACCGAATCCAAAGGACGCACCTTAAAAACCCAGACCCAAGGTGCGTCCTTGAGACCCTCCCCGATCTGGCCCTCGTTGCTTCTTACGGTAAGATTTTACCCAAAGCTGTAATTGATTTACCTAAGCACGGTACGCTCAATATCCACCCCTCACTCCTCCCCGCCTTTCGTGGTCCGGCGCCAATTCAAAACACCATTCTTACTGGTGCCGTGCCCGGTGTAACGATTATGCAGATGGATGAAGAAGTGGATCATGGGCCGATAATAAGTCAAAAGGCAAAAATAAAAAGTCAAAATTTGGCGGAAGAAAAATCTTATCCCGAATTGCGAGACGAGTTAGCCAAACTTGGCGCCGAGCTTTTTCTCGAAATTTTACCGGACTATCTGGCTGGCAAGGTTAAACCTTCCGCGCAGGATCACACCCAAGCCACTTTTACCAAGAAAATTACCAAAGAAGATGGTCAGCTTGATCTAAACGCTGATCCACTTGAGAATTACCGCAAATTTCTCGCTTATCAACCTTGGCCCGGGACTTATTTTTTCACTCATCGTCACGGTAAAAACATCCGGGTCAAAATTATCGCCGCCCATCTCGCCGCTGACCAATTTATTTTAGATAGCGTGATTCCCGAAGGCCGTAAAGAAATGAGTTGGGAAGACTTTAAACGCGGACAATAAAAAAGCTCGGGCCTTACTTGGCTCGAGCTTGATCATATTGCCACGCGCACTGCTGGTGTTTTGGTTACGGATTTTCAGCCTTTGTTCCAGGGAGATCATATTCTCCCGCTTTGACCGCCCTCACTAGATCTCGCCATTCTTGATACGAGAACGTTTGTGATTTGTTCGGCCGATCAGACAACCTCAATCGAACACAATCCGGTTCAATCTTCACTTCGGGGCAACCGATGCCGCCAATGCAATGAGACGGCCTAACATATTTTTGTTTTTTATCCGAAGCCATGTTTTTCCTTTCGAAACAGAATCGCGGGAATTTGTACTAACGCCAGTTTAAATACTAATAATTTTGAGAAAAAAGTCAACAGGAATTAGTTACTTCACCACCACTTCTTGCAATGTGATGCAAAAAGTCGGATTATTCCCCGGTAAGGCGCCTTTTCTCTAGCGCTTCTTCCGTTTTCGCATAAGCCCTGGTCCAAGTGTTATCGAGAAAAAGACTAATCCCAGCACATTGCTCGGCCACTAACCTTGCTCCATCTAGATAGTTTCGGCGTTCTTCCAAGCTCCATTTTATGGGAGGATCCGTGGCAAGTGAAGTCACATTGGCAATCTGATCGGCGAGCTTGACTCGCTTTACGCCCGCACTTTTAGTGGCTACGCGCTCCGCCTGAAGAGCCTTTCTTTCCAAAAGAGGTAACCCCTCAAATTCTGGTGGATCGGTTAGGCCGTCAACAATTTCAGCAACAGTTTTGCCGAACAGTTTGCGGATTGTTTTGTGCATGCCAACTCGGTCGCCATTACTGGCGTCTTCGACGACATCATGCAACCAAGCGGCCGCAATTTGTGCCACTATTCTTCCTTCGGAAAGGCAAACCAAACTGGCCACTAATGCAGGATGAGCAATGAATGGCTCTTTTTTCTTCCCCAACCTGAACTGACCCTCATGTGCCATCGTGGCAAACTCTTTTGCCCTCTCAATGAGAGACTTGGTGTTGTCCATCAGCGCTCTCCTTAAACTTTCTTAGTTTCATTCCAAAAAACACATCCGGCCATATGTTTATCACCATCAACCCAATTTGTCTAGGTTTGTTGAGCAAAACTATTTCACCACCACTTCTTGCAAGATTACATCTTCGATAGGGTGATCGCCTTTGGCTTTGTCGGTAGCCACGGCTTCGATTTTCTCAACAATATCTAGGCCGGCCGTCACGCGGCCGAAGGCGGTATGTTTACCATCAAGCCAGGGCGTGGCCGGAGCGGTAACGATGAAGAATTGCGAGCCATTGGTATTGGGCCCACTATTTGCCATCGCGAGGACGCCGTTCACAATTTTGACATCATTAAATTCATCAGCGAATTTATAATCCGGCCCGCCGGTGCCGTGGATCGCCCAATTTTTTGGTTCACTCTTGGTGTTTGGATCGCCACCTTGAATCATAAAGTCTTTAATGACGCGATGAAATAGGGTGCCATTATAAAAGCCACTTTGAGCGAGTTTAACGAAGTTCTCAACGGTTTTTGGCGCTTTGTCGGGGTAAAGCTCGAGAGTAATTTCGCCGAGATTGGTTTTAAAAATTGCAGTATTCATAATAGGGTTTTCTTCTTTGGTAATTGGGGTTTTGGTTTCTTGTTCTTGGGGCGTGACAACTGGTTCCTCCACTGGCTGACCCCAAAAGAAAATTAGACCAAAAACCAAAATGATTAAAATAATAAAAACAATAATGACTCCTTTGGGCATGGCGTTTTTTTAATTACCTGTTAAAAGTTTTTTGGCCGCTCTCGCTCCCCGCTTAACTCGGGACTGCGCTTTGCTCCGGCCAGACTTAGTTTCTTGCACCAATTCATCTTTTACTTCATCAATGGCGGCATAGAGATCATTGGCGGTGGCTACGGCGCGTAATTGCTTGCCCGCAAAACTCAAATTAATTTCCGCCCTAAAAACCTCTCCGTGTTTATGATGCTTGGTTTCCTTACCCAGCTCGGTTTGAATAATGGCCCCTTCTTCTTTTGTTCCCAAAAGCTTTTTTAAGGGTTCTAGCTTGGTTTCTAAGTAAGATCTAATAGCGGTTGTTAATTCTATCCCTGTCGCTTTGATATTTATTTTCATATCAATTATAACACTAGCACAAGGAAGGTGGTGACGAGAAGGGCTTGGAGGCCAAGACCAACAATGGGCTTGTTTTTCAAACGCCACGAGGTGTGGATCCATTGATGGAAGCGCTGGAGGGAGGTTAGGGGTTCGCGCTTAAGCTTAAAATAAGCGAACTGGAGGAAGTCAGGCGCCATCCCGCCAAGTACGCCGAAGAGAATCGTTACCAAACTTATTTCGGGTTTTAACCAAGTTAAAATTAGCCAAGCGAGAGCGAGGCCAATTACAAAATCCAACCCAATTTTAAATAAATCCCCCACAAAGGCGCGGTTGAGCAGCATGTCATCATTTTTGAGATCACTGTGGTCCTCATAACGAGAGTTGAGTTGGTAATCCCAATGTGGGATGGCATCGAGCAAAAAGTGGCTGGCAAAGGCCAAACCAAACCCCAGCGCCGGATTTTGCGGCACCAAAGTGGCAATACCGGCACCAATAATGGCGTGGGTGGCAAGAATCATAAGTGGGAGCTATAATATCATTAATGTTTCCAGTAGTTAACCCCCAAGCTTATGTGTATTTGTGGGTGGCGGCGCTTTTGGCGGTGGCCTTACTTTCGATCGTTTTGGTTTATCACTGGTGGCGGTATGTGGTAAATCGGTCGACGGTGGTTGGGGTTACGCTGGTTTATTTTCTCGGTTTGGCCCTACTTATTACCTTATCCGTTTTTGCTCTCTATGGTGTTATTAAATAGTGGCGAAGAGGTGATTTGCCGAGCGCGACGGCACTGGTTTGTGATTTTTTTAGAACTCCTTTTTCTTTTGGTAATGGCGACGGCGCCCGCCTTGCTCCAGTCTTTTATTCCCTTTCTTGGTGGGTTGTTCTTTTTTGCCTATTCTTTGTGGTTGGTGGCGGTATGGATTCTTGGTTTTGTGGCGTGGACCAATTTTTATCTTGATGTGTGGATTATTACTAACCAAAGAGTCATTGATATCGAACAAAAAGGCTTTTTCCATCGCGAGGTGGCCAGCTGTCATCTCGAAGATGTTCAAGATATTACCACCAATATCGCTGGTCTCATTCCTACTTTGTTAAATTATGGTGATTTGCGCATTCAAACGGCCGGTGAATCCCGCGAATTTCTCCTCACTCTCGCTGCTCGCCCCGATTTTGTTAAACAAAAAATCAACGAAGCCAAACAAAAAGCCCGGGGTTAATCTACACCCCCTCTTCTTTGAGGGTTTCGGCGGCGAGACGAGCTTTTTTGGAGAGTTTGGTTGGAGTTTTAATTGTTACTCGAACCGCTAGGTCGCCCCGCTTATTGCCGCGCATTGGCACGCCACGATCTTTTATTTTCAAAATTTCACCAGAAACAATTCCTTCAGGAATTTTAAGATTTGATTTACCGTCAAGCGTTTCAATTTCATAAGTGGCGCCAAGCAAAGCGTCAGTGAGCTTAATTGGTAAATCCATAATTAAATTAGCGCCGTCACGGCGGAAAATGGGATGCTTTTCGATGTGCACCTTCACATACAAGTCACCCGGAGTACCTTTGGGCGAGGCCTCACCTTGACCCGTTAAACGGATCATTTCATCGGCTTCAATCCCCGCCGGCACCATCACTCTCACCTCCTCGGTTTTTTTCAGCGCGCCGTAACCACCGCAAGTCGGGCATTTTTTCTCCGGTGTTTCGCCTCGACCATAACACACCGTGCATTCGCGAGCGCTGGTAAATGAGCCGAGGAAGGAGGTTCTGGTTTCGTGTACGCGACCTTTGCCGGCGCAAGTCTCACATTTTTTATTTTTACTGCCCGGGGCGCCACCACTCCCGCTACAGGTGTCGCATAAGCCGACTTTAGAGATAAGAATTTTTCTTTCGGCGCCAAAGACCGCTTCGGCGAAAGTGATGGCAATATCTACCGAGATATCCCGACCCCGATCGCGGCCTCGGCTACCGCCTCGGCCGCCAAAGAACTCACTAAAGATGTCGCCCAAATCAAACTGGAAGCCATCAGCGCTGCCCGCATTACCAAAACCAGAAAAGTCAAATCCACCGAAGCCTTGACCGAAGCCCTGTCCCCCGCCGCCCGCATTACTAAAGGTGCTACCGTAGGCGTCATATTCGGCGCGTTTTCTATCATTGCCGAGCACTTGGTAAGCTTCATTGATTTCTTTGAACTTGGTTTCGTCGCCCCCAGATTTATCGGGATGATATTTGTGAGCGAGTTTGTGGAAGGCTTTTTTGATTTCATCCTGACTCGCGCCTTTGTTTATGCCCAAAATGTCGTAATAATTTTTAGCCATAATTTATTGTTGGGGCGGTGGTTCGGTGGGATTTGGTGGTTGTTGGTTTGCCTGATTCATGGCTTGACCGATTTTTTGTATTTCGTTAGATAGAGCCTCGGTGGCCGCTTTGATCCCTTCGGTGGTTCCAGACTCGCGCGCCTTTTTTACATCAGCAATTTTTTGTTCCACGCTCGCTTTCACATCGCCCGGCACTTTGTCACCGGCGTCTTTTAGCGCCTTTTCGGCGGTGTAAATTAGTTGATCGGCAATATTGCGAGTCTCGGCTTCTTCTTTTTTCTTTTTATCTTCTTCGGCGTGAAGTTCGGCGTCCTTTTTCATTTTCTCGATATCTTCCTTCGAGAGACTGGAGCGAGCCTCAATGCGAATTGATTGCTCTTTGCCGCTCGATTTATCTTTTGCTTTTACATTCAAAATGCCGTTGGCATCAACATCGAAGGAAACTTCAACCTGCGGCATGCCGCGCGGAGAGGGTGGGATGCCGTCAAGAATAAAGCGCCCCAAACTCTTATTGTCGGTGGCCATTTGGCGCTCGCCTTGAGTAATATGAATCTCGACCGAAGTTTGATTATCAGCCGCGGTAGAGAACACCTGCGAGCGCGAGGCGGGGATGGTGGTATTACGCTCAATGAGCTTAGTGCTCACGCCACCCAAGGTCTCGATCCCGAGCGAGAGCGGGATCACATCAAGAAGCAAAACATCCTTCACATCACCTTGGAAGATTCCCCCCTGAATGGCGGCTCCCACGGCCACCACTTCGTCCGGATTAATGCTTTTGTTTGGTTCTTTACCGAAGAGCTTTTTTACCGCTTCAACGATTGCCGGCATGCGAGTTTGGCCGCCAACCATAATCACTTCATGAATGTCAGAAAATTTGTAACCAGAAGCCTCCATGGCGCGCTTAGTAATCTCTATCGAGCGATCAATAAACTCGGCCGCCAAACTCTCCAGCTGACCGCGCGTCATTTTGAGCAAAAGGTGGCGCGGGCCGGAAGCATCAGAAGTAATAAACGGGATATTTATTTCTGATTCTTGGGTGGTGGAGAGTTCGTGTTTGGTTTTTTCGGCGGCTTCCTTCAAGCGCTGTAAGGCCAGAGGATCGCGAGTTACATCAATCCCCGACTCTTTCTTAAATTCATCCCCAATCCACTTAATCATTTTCTGATCAATGTCGCCACCGCCCATGTGCGAGTCGCCGTCGGTTGATTTTACTTGGATGCTTTGTTCACCATCTTCACCCGTAATTTCGAGCACCGAAACATCGAAGGTTCCACCCCCAAAGTCGTAAACTACAATTTTTTCTTCCTTTTTCTTGTTAAAGCCGTAAGCGAGTGCCGCGGCAGTGGGCTCATTGATGATGCGGCGGACTTTGAAACCGGCAATTTCTCCGGCATTTTGGGTCGCTTTGCGTTGCGAGTCGTCGAAGTAAGCCGGTACGGTAATTACCGCTTCCTCAATTTTTTCCCCCAGCTTAGCCTCGGCATCATGCTTGAGCTTTTGCAAAATCATCGCCGACACTTCCTCCGGTCGGTAAGTTTTATCGCCGAGTTTAATCTTGATCCCGCCATCCTCACTTTTCTCAATTTGGAATGGGAAAGTTTGTTTATCCTTCTGAATATTCGGGTCGTCGTAGCGGTGACCCATTAGGCGTTTGACTTCAAAAATGGTGTTTTGCGGATTCGTTACCGACTGACGCTTGCCGAGCAGGCCCACAATTCGTTCACCACTCTTCGAGAGCGCCACAATAGACGGCGTGGTGCGCGCGCCTTCAGCGTTCTCAATAATCTTCGGACTCCCGCCTTCCACATAGGCCATGGCGGAATTGGTCGTCCCCAAGTCAATCCCCAAAATTTTTCCCATGGTTTTTATTTTAATTATTTTCTGCTAATTGCCAACTGGCCACCTTCACCTGCGCTGGCCTCACCACCTTATCGTGTAAACGGTAACCGGATTGAACAACCGCCACTATCTTTCCGTCCTCGGGCTCCTCGCCCGTTACCACTTTTTCCACGGCTTGCTCGCTCTCCGGGTTAAACAAGTCGCCAATTTGAGGTTTAAATTCTAGCAAACCGTGATCGCGAAAGACAGTTTGCAACTTCTGATAAATATATTCTACACCCTGACGCCAGTTTTCCGGCACGGCCTTGAGGGCTTCTTGATTCCCCAAGGCAAGCGAGAAGCTGTCGGCCACATTGAGGAGTTCAAGAAGTAAATCAGCGTTGGCCCATTCGCGAATCTTGGCTTTCTCCGTTTCACCTTCCTTTTTTAAATTCAGATAATCCGCTTTCAGCCTTTGCGATAAGTCAAGATACTCCTGTTTTTCTTCTGTTAGGCGCTTAATCCGCTCACGCAACTTTTTAATTGCCGCTTCACCCATGTCACCTTCTTCCCCCGCCTCGAGTTCGCTCGAGGGCTCGGGTACAATTTCCTCGTCTTTTTCCTCACTATTCATTTTGAACCATCAATCTTACGCCGATTTTTAAAAAAGTCAAACAAAAAGCGGCTGGAGTAATCCACCTACTTTCTAAAACTTACTATCCAACAGTGTTTTCCTGAGGAGATTAACGCTTACTCCACTGTGGGGCTTTTCGGGCTTTTTTGAGGCCGAATTTGCGGCGTTCTTTGGCTCGCGGGTCGCGACGGAGCAAACCGAGCTTTTTTAGGGCCGGGCGCAAGGTTGGTTCGTAGCCAATTAGCGCGCGCCCAATCCCATGAACCACCGCTTCCACTTGCGAGTGGGTGCCACCACCGCGTACTTTTACGGTCATGTTAAATTTTCCTCCACCGGCTTGTAGGGCGGCCAAAATTTGTTCGCGCCACGGGGCGACCTGAAAGTAGGTTTCAAACGATCGTTCGTTAACCACGATATCTTGCTTGGTAGCGGGTGTAAGGCGCACTCGCGCAATGGATTCTTTTCTCCGTCCCACGCCTTCGAAGTAATTTTTAACAGCTTTTTTGGTCATGATTATTCGGTAATTATTAAATGCTTCATGATTTTAGGTCGGAGTTTATTCCGCGGAATCATGCCTTCGATCGCTTCGCGGATTAGGTTGCCCAAACCTTTGCGGGCCACAATTTTATTTAAAGTTGGTCGCTTTAGACCGCCTGGGTAGCCGCTATACCGTGCGCGGAAGTCTTGCTCCAGTTTGTTACCAGTAATGATCACCTTAGAAGCATTGGTGATTTTTACTTTGGTTTCGGGTAATTTATTGGGCGTAAAAGCGGGGCTATTTTTACCACGCAAGTGTTTAGCCGCCTCGCTGGCAAGTCGGCCTAATTTTTTTCCGGCGGCGTCAATAAGTAGTTCTTGCATGGTTTTTTTAAACAAATTCAATAATCGCTTTACGCGCCCCATCGCTTAATCTGGTCGGCAACTTAATAATTCTGGTATAACCACCAGCTCTTTTGGCATAACGCGGCCCAAGAGTTTTGATTAAGGTGCGAACGGCGCTGACGCTGGAGAGTTTAGACACGAGCAGGCGGGTGGCGGCCAAGTTCCCAACTTTGGCTTTGGTGATCATTTTTTCTACTATTGGTCGAAGGGCCTTAGCCTTAGCCTCGGTGGTTTCTATTTTGCCTTTGAGGATTAGGTTTCTGGCCAAAGCGCGCAATAAAGCTCGGCGTTTACCCGCCTCCAGACCAAACTTTCGATTTTTATTGTGGTGGCGCATAACTATTCTTTAACAGCCAAATCGTGTTTTTGCAAGACTTTTTTAATTTCTTCAATCGCTTTATCGCCCAAACCCTCAACTTCTTCTAAGTCAGAGGCTTTTTTGCGAGCCAGACCGCCCAAGGTGCGAATACCTGCGGCGGTAAGAGCCTTCACCGCTCGCGAAGACAGGTCAAGATTATCAATTCTGGTTTTAAGGATATCTTCACTCACTTTTTCTTTTCCCTCATGTTCGGTGTCAGTTTTTTCTTTGGTGTCTTGACCCACTTCGCCACTTAAAGCGGCGGCGGTCTCTTCTTCTCTAAAGCCCACAATCGCCGAAAGTTGACGGATCATAATTTTAACTGATTGTTCTAGAGCCTCGCGAGGAGAGATGGTGCCATCAGTCTCAATATTGAGCCGAAGACGGTTATAGTCAGTGCGATCACCCACACGCATGTTTTCTACCTCATAGCTAACGCGGCGGATTGGCGTAAAGGTGGAATCAAGCACAATGTTGCCAATTTCATTTTTCTCACGGCCGAGCGCCTCTTTGGGCAAATAACCAAGACCGCGCTCTACCACGAGCTCAATTTCTAGCTCGGCGTTTTTTTCGGTCAGCGTGGCGAGGTGTTGCTTGGGATTAGAAACTTCGAGTTGACCCGGCAGATCGAGGTCACCGGCGGTAACGGTTTTTACCCCCTTTGCTTTAAGCGTAACGGTGTGGGGACCATCGTCAGACATTTTGAAATGAACCTTTTTTAGATTCAAAATCAGCATAATCCCATCCTCTTTAACCCCCGGAACAGTAGAAAACTCGTGGCTCGCCCCCTTGATTTTAAGGGAAGTGATGGCCGTGCCAACCATTGAAGAAAGAATGATTCGACGCAAAGAATTACCCAAGGTTTGACCATAGCCGGGATACAAACCCTCAATCTCATAACTACCCTGATTCTCGTTCTCGGAAACGACGCGGGGCTTAGTGGGCAAAATAATATTTAAATCACTCATATTTTTTTTAAAAACTTACACTCGACTATAAAATTCAATAATAGTGCCAAAATTTAAATTGAGTTCCCCGGCTTGCTCGCTCGGTAAACTCGCTACTTCCCAACCGCTCGGATCACCCTTAAGCCATTCTGGGACTTGCTGATTTTTAATCTTTTCTTCTAGATTTTTAAAGGGTCCAAGTTCTTTGCTTCCCGCGCGAACTTTTATTTTATCACCCGGTAGAACCTGATAAGAAGGAATAGTGACTCGTCGGTCATTGACCACAATGTGTCCGTGCGAAACTAACTGTCGCGCAAAAAGGCGAGAATTAGCCAATCCTAAACGAAAGACCACATTGTCTAAGCGCCGCTCAAGGAGGCGATAGAGTTCGGCGCTCTTATTGGTGCCACTGGCCTGCTTCACCTTTTTTACATAGTTTGAAAATTGTTTTTCGGTTACCCCGTAGGTGTAACGCGCTTTTTGTTTTTCGATTAATTGTTTACCGTAATCCGACATGGCTCGAGGTCGGCCGCCGCCGGCTCTTTTTTCACTACCAGAAATCGCAAATTTAGAAGTTTGCGTTTTGGGAAAAATTCTTTCTCCTAAGCGACGAGCAATTTTATATTTTGGGCCAATTTTCATGATTATTTTTTATACGCGGCGGGGTTTGCGGGGTTTGGGGCCATTGTGCGGGATCGGGGTGGCGTCTTTAATCCCCGTTACCCCAATGCCCTTGGTGGTAAAAGCGCGAAGAGCAGATTCACGACCCGATCCTACCCCACGGATTACCACTTCAACCTCATTTACCCCCATCGCGGTGGCCTTATCGGCAATTAACTCCCCGACCTTACCCGCGGCAAAGGTGGTGCCTTTTTTTGCGCCTTTAAAGCCAAGGGAGCCACTTGAGCTCCAAGCCACGGCATTGCCACTTTTATCTGTGAGGACTAGGCGGGTATTGTTGTAGGTTGATTGGATATGCAAAATACCTTCACCCAATTTGCGCTTGGGTGTTTTGGCCATAGAGCGAGCCTTTAGCCCCTCATCCACACTCCCCCCTTTTTGTTTTACTACGCGTTTTTTTCCCATAATATAATTATTTCTTTTCTACTTTTTTGCGCCCAGAACCCATGGTCTTTCTAATATTGCCTCGGCGAGTGCGAGAGTTAGTTTTGGTGCGTTGGCCTCGTGATGGTAGGTGGCGTTGATGTCTGGATCCTCGGTAACTTTTTATGTCGATTAAGCGTTTTATATTACCGGCCACCTCGCGTTTCAGCACCCCCTCCACCTTTTGGGTCTCCACAATTTTTCTGATTCTGGAATCCTCGGCTTCGGTAATTTGTGGCGGTTTTTTGCTGTAATCCACCTTGGCCTCGTCTAAAATTTTTTGAGCCAAACCGCGCCCAATACCGTAAATCGCGGTGAGGGCGATTTCTATCCGTTTATTATCGGGTAATGTAATGCCGGCTAAACGCATGTTTTAAGCTTGTTTTTGTTTATGCTTCTTCTTGTTTTTACAAATGATGTAAAGATGACCGCGACGCCGCACCATTCGGCAGCTCGCGCAACGTTTCATAATAGCTGATCTAACTTGCATGTAAAGAAAAAAATAAAATTTCGCTTTAGTTAGCTTGAAATCAAGCTTTATAAGCGTTTTTGAATTCGCCCCTTGCCACCATAAGCATCGAGCAAGACCTCTACCCGATCACCCACCAAAACGCGAATTCGGTGCAAGCGCATTTTGCCAGCCAGATAAGCCAAATTTTCGGCACCATCCTCAAATTTAATTCGAAAAAGGGTGTTTGGCAAGGCTTCAATAACGATCCCGACGGCCATCTTGGCGGGTTGGCCTTTTGCCGTTTGCTCCTGATCTTGCTCGCTCATTCTTTTGGGCCAGTCAATGGTAGCAGAAAAAGGTTTTTCTCGTCAAGGTTTAGGGGGTATCTCGACCTCAATCTTGGTTGTTTCTTCGGGAAAGTGTCTAATCCATGGTGGCCGGAAGATTACTTCAGCTCGGGTAATTGCTGGGTATTGAGCGAACACTGATTGATAACCATCTTTCGATAAACCACTTAAATTAGTTTTAAGTTCTTCGGCCGGAACTTGCCATACCGCTCTAGCTTCTCCAGAAAGAGTAAAGTTGATTTCGGCGGTGTTTTCTGGGTCAAAATTAGCGAGGTTCTTGAGTTCAAACTTTAGCGTTTCTAGGTTGGTAACCAAGATATTGGTTTCGTCGGTATTTAACTTTAATTTGGCTAATTTTTCGCTTAATTCTTTTTGGTTAAAAATTAAAACATGGAGTTTGGCCGTTTGGGTAAAAGGAATCTCTGTGCTCGTGGTGTTGTTGGCGGGTAAAGAGTCGCTAAATTCCCAAAACATGCCAGAATCAAAATAATTGAAACCGGGAGGAATTCTCGTTTTTACTTCGCCCAAGAGGCGGTCTTTGAGGATTTTTTCGGTGTCATTTTTAACCCGAGCTTTTTCTTCAGGGGAAACGATGCTTAATTCTCCCTCCAAACCGCCTTCTAGAGGAGTAATCGATTTGGCCGAAAACTTAGTAAAACGAGGTCCACCACGGAAACCCGGGATAGTAAACTCGGTGACCGGCGAATTGTATTCTGGGCCGGATTTATCGGCATAAATTATGGCTTCTACTGACCCGGGGATAATTTCTTCCCCTTGTTTTTTGTATCCGGGAATAGTTACCGCCCGATCAATTCGATAAATTTTGCCCTCTTTGGATTCGAAGCGGGTTTCTTTGATCAGTGATTGACTTGTGGCGCTAAAGCTGTTGTAAATAGTGATTTTACCCGAAGCTTTCTTCGAGACTTTCTCGGTTCCTGTGGCTTTAACTGGTCGCGTCTCGCTTGATTCTAGGGTCATGGTCTCGAAACGGAGACCTTTCTCGGGATTACTTTTTTGGGCCGAGAGTTCATCACTTAGATTAAAAGAGGTTTCTTTGGGTGTAATTCGCACTGTGGCTTTAGCCAAAACACTAGAAATTAAAACAACCATTACCACCAAGCCTAAAACGGTAGTAATAATTACCCATGGCCGACGGGAGCGTTTTACCGACCGGTAACTCTTTTCTGTTGGCGGTGGAGGGTTGATTGTATTTGGCTCGAGATCCTGCTGAACGCTCTGATTGACCCTTCTGATTTCTACTGGCGTGATTCGAGCGGCGGTTTTTTCTTTAGGTAAAACCTCTTTTAAACTTCGCTTGGGTCTTTTGATGTCTTGAATGACTTCGCGCATAAAATATTATTCTAAAATTCTAGCACAAAAAAGCGCGTCCATCAGCAAGAGTTCGTCGGGGAAATCTTGGTTTTCTTTAATTTCGCAAAAACCCTCGTGTAGTTTGGCGGTTAGTGGCTCTACCCCGAGACTTTTTTTCAGAATCCCCACTTCGGCAAAGCTTTTATTTTTAAGCCAAGTGGAAAACAGACCCAAAAAGCGCTCATCTCCAAGGACAAAAAGACGATTAGCCAAGAAATGTTTTTCAGCCAAGGCGTGTAAAAGTTCAGAAAAGATGGCTAACCACTTAAAACGCAATTCTTCCATCGTTTCGTTAAATTTTTGTTGTTCGGCCTCACGCATCCCTTCTTTTTGACCCAACTTAATGAGAGAAAGGGCGGCGGCGGGGGTTAGGCCAAGTCGTGTGCCCAATTCTCGGAGCAAGAAGTTGAAGCCTAGAGGATAAGAAACAGTTTCCAGTAAAATGCCGCTGTGAATTAGTGAAAGTTCGGTAATTTCCCCTCCTAATTGAAGAATGAGAGCCGCTGGGGTATTGGGGAAAAGAAGGCGAAAAGTTTGATACATTGCTACGGTTGAAGAATGAAAAATTAGGTTTTGACGGTGGAAAACTGGCTTAACCGCCTCATTAAGCTTGTCGATCACCGCCGCCTCCCCCCAACTTAAAAAAGTGGCAATTTCGACCTCACGAGCAGTTTGGTGTTCGGGTTTTTTGGTTACATAGCGATTTAGTTTGACCTGCATTACCAGCTCATCAATCAATTTACCTTTGGTGCCATCGGGATCGCCAACCGATTGGAGGAAGCGAGCGCGTTCTTGATTGGCTAAGTCGCGTAAAACTGCGCGGTTGACGGTAAAGTCTTTTTCTTTATTTAAATGACTAATTCTAGTTTGCGGCGCATAAAATGGCGAAGCCAAAAAACAATGGAAACTTTTTGGTTTGGGTTGATTGGCCGCGACCAATTTTTGCGCCACTTCTCCCAAGGCTTTGGTGGCGGCAGACAGCAGGCGTTCGGGGTTGAGTTCTTCTTGATATGGTAAATCGAGCATGGTGGTAGTAGAAAAATTGACACACTGATTAGTAGCGTTTGGCGCTACTAAAGCCGCGGCCACTCGATCGGTAGCAATATCAAAAATGGCAACCACCTCTTTACTCACCCCAAAATTATATCATGAGCGAAAAAAAGAAAAGCAGCCGGTAACCCACAGAAGGGAACACCGGCCGCAATAAAAACAATGTTACCTATCTCACCGCCTCCAGTAAGTTGTCTGGCTTGCGATCCCGGTCGAGGGTAAAAGCAATCCCCGACGCCAGTTCACCAAGATACCCGGAGGGAAAGAAGGTGCTCTTGAGACCGCTAACGACCAACGCAGTAGCTAGCGCCACACCGTCTTGCACCGTTTCACCAATGACTTGTACCACTGGCCTCGCTTCTACTGGCCGGTGTGTGGCGGCATCTAATCGATCAAGTATCATTGGATGAGAAATGGGGTGCAACAGTGATGACTCGTCAGCCGTAAACTGCTTGAGGGCGTCGTGTACGTGAGTTCCCTCACTCAAACTACCATGATAGTAGCGGTTATTACTGTGTTTGCCGACGTACATTTCAATGAGTCGTGCCAAGGTTTCCTTTGTTGCTCGAGGTGACGGGACCAAAACCCGCAAGGTCTCACCCTGATCGTTCTCGAAGAAAACAACTGAACTCATGTCGAGCAGATCAGGCACGGCAAGTTGTTTAATTTGTGCGTTCACCCGTCCATCGCCCATAAAGAACGATCTGACATCTAGGCAAACATTCCCGGTGATATCACCACGCAAGCTCTGACTGACGAAGTGTTCAACCTTGAACGCTCGCCATGATCCTGTGATTGCACTTTCGCGCAATGGAAATTCATCTGACCGTACACCAGCGAATCGTGGAAAAATTTGCGCCCGGAGACATTCGGCCTGCGCATAGTCGGTTGAGTTTTCTTCCAAAATCTTCGCTTTCCGTTCAGGGCTTACAATGACATGTCGGCCCCAGATAATAATCATCACGACAACAAATAGTCCGCCCACTACCCCAACAAACATGGCAAATCCCCGACCGTCAAACGGGATCGATCCTCCCTTTGAATAAACCATTGCCACGAACATCAGGATCGCGAGGAAGATAACGGGCATTAACGCTGTTACAGTCACAACATCCTCTCTTATATCCCACAATTTCTTCTTGGCATACCCCGATAACGGGGCGCTCAAAGCCATCTGTTGAGCCATTTCAAGCCTCCTTCTTTTTTTAGAGATTAGGTTTCATTTCCAAGGTACAAACTGTGTTAGTCTTAGCATAAAGTGGGCGGGTTTGTCAACACCGCTTTTATTCGCCGCACACCAGCCGCGACCGCTTCTTCTTTAAGAATTTTAAATGTGCCGAGTTCGCTGGTGTTGGCCACATGGGGACCGCCACAAAATTCTTTACTAAAAGCTTGCCCTGACCCTGCGTCGGGGTCGCCGATAAAATAAACCGAAACCGCATCACCATATTTCGCGCCAAATTCCATCTCCGCGCCAAGCTTTTCCGCCTCACTCTTAGCCATTTCTTGCCTTTTGACTGGCAAATTTTCGCCAATTTTTTGATTTACAATTTCTTCGACGCGTTTTTTCTGTTCTTCAGTCATTTTTTCTGGCCAAGAGAAATCGAGCCGCAGGCGTTCTTGGGTAATATTACTCCCCTTTTGCTTCACTTCCGGCCCGAGCACTTGCTTCAGCGCCGCGAGGAGCAAATGATGCGCCGTATGCAACTTAATCGTCGCTGGTTCATGATCAGCCAGACCACCAGCGAATTTTTGTTCCGCCCCAGTTCTTGATAGGGACTGATGATCAGCCATCTTTTTTTGAAAATCATTTTCATCAACCAGTTGTCCTTTTTCCTGCGCTAATTCCTTAATAAGTTCAAGGGGAAAACCGTAGGAAGTGAAGAGAATAAAAGGGTCAATACCTTTTTCAAATTCTTTCAGGCCGCGTTCGAGAGTTTCGCGGAATTTTTGCTCTTCTTGTCCAATTTCCTTTTCCACCATGAGGTGCTTGTCTACTTCTGGGTATACCTTGGCGTATTTGCAAACCACTGCCGCAGCTACATTTACCAGTGAGCCCGGCTTCATTTCGAGTTTGTCGGCATAGCGCACTGCTCGGCGAATTAAACGGCGCAAAATATAGCCCCGACCGGTGTTAGAAGGAGTTACGCCGTCAGTAATAATGAAAACCGCGGTGCGGATGTGGTCAGCGACGATTCTTTTGGCTTTCAAATCATCTTTTGTGGCCAGCTGATTAATGGTTTCGATGATATTAGAAAATAAATCGGTCTCAAAAATATTATTTTTCCCTTGCAAGGCCATTGTTAGACGCTCAAGACCGGAGCCGGTGTCAACATTTTTTTGTTTTAGTTTACCGATGACTTTACCGTCTCGTTGCTCATATTCCATAAAGACATCGTTCCAAATTTCCACCACGGTTTGCTTCTCGTCCGCTATTAAATACGCCTCTTTTGTTTTGAGATTCTGCGGTTCGGATGCCAAGTCGTAAAACATTTCGGTGTCTGGACCGCAAGGGCCATTTGGCCCGGCACTCCACCAATTATTTTTGGCTGGCAAGAAGTAGATATGATTAGCGGGCACACCAAGGCTTTTCCAGATTTCTGCCGATTCTTCATCTCGAGGCGCGTCGGTATTGCCCTCGAAGCAGGTTACATAGAGTCGTGCTGGATCAAGACCAAAGCCTTCCGTTTTGTCGATCAAAAGCTGCCAACTCCACTCAATTGCTTCCTTTTTAAAATAATCGCCAAGCGACCAATTGCCCAACATCTCAAAAAAAGTGTCGTGGGTGCTGTCGCCAACCTCTTCAATATCTTGAGTGCGCACACATTTTTGAATATTTACCAAGCGCTTCCCAGCCGGATGCGGTGTGCCAAGTAGATAAGGAATAAGTGGTTGCATGCCGGCCGTGGTAAAGAGCACCGACGGATCATTTTCGGGCACGAGCGAAGATGAGGGCACGATTTTGTGACCTCTCACCTCGAAGAATTTAAGAAACCGCTCGCGAATTTGCGCCGAATCCATAATTAGCGATTCTAGCATGAAAAAGCCCGCCCGCTAACACCTTAGTGTCGCGCGGACGGGCGGATTCTGGTGAGTTGACACTGTGGTTTAATTTGCCATCTCCACACCATCAGGGGAAACTTTCCTGATAATTGAAGCAAGGGCGCTATCGACCCCTTTGATTACCGTAGCAAAACCAGTGTTTGCTTTGGCCCAAGCGTTTTTTGTGGCTTCATCAGAAAATAAGCACAGTGTTATCGATGTTCCTTCTGGTAGTTTGATGTGTTCTGCTTGGTCTCCGATATACCAAACAGCAATGGGCACCCCCTGTTTTGTTAGCCTTTCAAACAATTGAGAAATGGCGTCAGAAAAACACACCGGCTTAGTTAAGAGAGTCATCACAACTTTGGGAACCTCTTTGGTTCTAACGCTCGGCATGTTGACTGGAAATCTGTCGGTTTGCCAGCCTCGTCGTTCAATCCCCACCACCAATTCGTCCACCAACTCACCACAAGTGTCCGGATCAACGAAGACCCACATCTTCTTAACCGAATTAAGCATCGTAACCTCCCTGAAAAAAAGAACTCTATTGCCGAAATAATTTTAGTTTTTTTTAAAAAATTAAGCAATCACGCCGCCACCTAAACAAAGGGAACCGTCATAAACAACGAGCGATTGTCCGGCCGCGGGAAAATCGGGTGTTTGCTCAAATAAGACCAGCCAATTTTTACCTTTTTGCTTCACTCGGCAAGGATGCTCCTTGCCGTGATAACGAATCTGGGCTTGATAAATTTGGTTTGGTTTTGGTAATTGATGCCAATTGGTATTGGTTAACAAAAGTTCACGGTCGTGAACTTTTGTTTGCGCGCGAGAAGCCACGGTAAGCGTGTTTTTCTTTAAATCTTTAGCAATTACATAATGTTTTTCTTCGTTTGGTGTTTGCTTATCAAGGATAAAACCATGGCGTTCGCCAAGGGTGAAAAAGGTGGCTCCCGGATGTTTTCCTACCACCTCCCCCTTTTCGTTGAGCACTTTTCCCGGTTTTTCTTTAATAAAATTTTTCAAAAAGTCTTTGAAATCAATTTTGCCAATAAAACACAAACCTTGACTATCCGGCTTCTCGGCATTGGGTAAGCCAAGGTTTTTCGCCAGTTTTCTCACTTCAACTTTTCGCAAATTACCAATCGGGAAAATAATTTTCGGGAGCAATTTCGGCGCAATCGCCCACAAGAAATAACTTTGCTCTTTGGTTTTATCTTTCGCTCGGTAGAGTTGGCCTTTTTTGCTAATTGCATAGTGACCAGTGGCAATGAAGTCTGGTTTTATTTTTGCTTTAACGGCTTGCCAGAAAGCCCCAAACTTAATTTCTTTATTACACATCACATCGGGGTTTGGCGTCCGCCCCGCGCGATATTCGGCAATCATATAATCCACCACGCCTTTTTTATATTCTTCACTTAGGTCGAAGGTGAGAAGTGGAATCTCAAGCTTGGCCGCGGCGCGCATCGCTTCTCGGCGTTCGGCGCGCCAATTACACACGTCAGCCGCACCACCCCAGCCTTTTGGGGGTTCCCACACCTTAATAAACGCGCCCACCACTTCATAACCTTGCTCTTTAAGCAAAGCCGCCGCCACCGAGCTATCTACCCCGCCCGACATAGCCACTACCACTCGACCTTTATTTTGCACCGGTTTTTTTTCATGCTAACATTTGTTTAATGTTTAAGCCAAGTTTGGAGCGGGCGGCTTATTTGCGTAATTTTGTGTTTGGTGTTGAAGATAGTTTAGTTTCTACTGTCGGCCTGCTTTCGGGAATTGCTTTGGCCGGGCTCGCTTCTCGAGCCATTTTTTTGACCGGCTTAATTTTGATTGTAGTGGAGGCTTTCTCGATGGCGGTCGGCAGTTTTCTCTCCGAAGCCTCGGCCGCCGATTATCTTAAAGGACGAGAAGTCACCCCGCGTGGCGCTACCACCGATGGTTTGATTATGTTTTTTTCTTACTTAATTTCTGGTTTAATTCCTCTTTTGCCCTATTTGCTTTTGCCGGTAAGTTTGGCTTTTCGGGTTTCGGTTATCCTTTCTTTGATTGCGCTCTTTTTGCTCGGTTGGCTTGGCTCAAGGTTGGCGGGTCTCCATTCTTTTCATCAAGCGTGGCGTATGGCTTTGCTCGGTGGCTTGGCAATCTTGGTTGGTATTTTAGTTGGGCGTTTGGGTCAAAATTTTAAAATTTAAATCATGCCTGTTAATTATTTTTATGCTTTTGGTGGAGTTTTTTTGGTTAGTTTAATTTCTTTGATTGGGGTTTTGGTGTTGGCGGTAAATACCAACCGCCTAAAAAGAGCCATCTTCTTTTTGGTGGCTCTTGCTACCGGCGCTCTTTTTGGCGATGTGGCTTTACATCTTTTACCAGAAATTTTTGAATCATCGGTTGACCCAGCTAAACTTTCTTTGGCAATTTTGGCGGGAATTTTACTGTTTTTTGCCTTAGAAAAATTTTTGCACTGGACGCATTCGCATGAACTCGATGAGTGTTTAGAAGCCGATCATCATCACCCCACTATTAAGCCACTCGGCTACCTCAATTTGGTGTCTGATGGGCTCCACAATCTTATTGACGGTTTAATTATTGGTGTAAGCTTTTTGGCTGGAATTGAGGTGGGGCTCGCCACCACCTTGGCGGTGATTCTTCACGAGATTCCGCAAGAAATTGGCGATTTTGGTATTTTGTTGCACGCCGGGTTTAGTAAGGGCCAAGCGCTGTTTTTCAATTTTCTTTCGGCGGTCTTAGCTATTTTAGGCACAGTAATTGCCCTGTTTTTTGCCTCGAGGGTAGAGTCTCTCACGCCGCTTTTGTTGGCCTTTACCGCTGGCGGCTTTCTTTACCTCGCCGGTTCTGATTTGGTGCCCGAACTCCACAAAACCACTGAACCGCGTCGTTCTTTAATCCAATTTCTTGCTCTCCTGCTCGGCATTTTTCTAATGCTGGCCCTCCTGTGGTTGGAGTAATTAAACCCCGAGGAGTTTTTTGTAGAGTTCGAAGGTGGTGCGAATATCGGCGAGAGCGGTGTGAGCACGATCGTTTTTGAGACCAAAAAAGTCAGCGAGGGCCCCAAGACTAAAGGCTTGCGCTCTGTCATCGTGATAGAGTTTGGTAAAAGCCATCGACATGGTATCGATGCGATGATAATGCATTTTGTTTGGAATACCTGTGGTGCTAAAAGCTTTGTTCAAAAAATTCCAATCAAAGGTTACATTGTGTGCCACCATCGAAGCACCAACGGCTTTATCGGACAGAGTTTTGAGCACTTGTTCCAAATCGGCGGCAAAGAGCCAGTCGGCGTCATTGTAGCCATTTTTGTTTAAGGCCATTTGTTCGGCGGTTTCAAGGTGTTTCGGTTTAATTTTAAATTCGAACTCTTCAATCAATTCAAGTTTTGGTCCCTTGCCCGGATTGGGTATTTGTTTTGCCAGCAAGCAGGCTAACTCAATAATTTCGTGTTTTTCTGGATCGAGACCGGTGGTCTCAAGGTCAATGAAAGCCAAGTTGTGTCTTTTCATAAATTAGCGCAAATATTTTCTTTTGTTGGCCACATGATCGTCAAAATTGGCCGCATAATGCATCTTACCGGAAAGATCGGATAAGTAAAATAAATAGTCGCTTTCGATTGGTTCTAGGGCGGCAATAATGGCATCAAGTCCGGGATTAGAGATTGGCCCGGCGGGTAAACCGGCGTATTTGTAAGTGTTATAAGGAGAATCGGTAGCCAAATCGGCGCGAGTGAGTTGGAAGGTGTTTCTCCCAATAATATAAGGGAAAACAGCATCTACTTGTAAGGGCATTTCCTCCGCAATTCTTCGCCAAAGAATCCCAGAGATCACGCGGCGTTGCTCGGGGTTTTTGGCTTCTTCTTCCAAAAGTGAGGCCATAATAATGATTTCTTCTAAACTGTGGCCAGAGCGAACAATGAGTGGTGCTAACCCATTGGTTTTTTCTTCGAAATTGCCGCGCATGGTGGCAAAGGCTTCGGCTGGCGTAATGGCTGGTGAGAAAAAGTAGGTGTCGGGGAACAAGTAACCCTCCGAATCTTTGATTAGTTGATTGAAGGTTTTGCGGTCAAATTTAGGAATCGCTTTGGTGATGAGTAAACCCGCTTCGATCGCCGTGGCGCCTTCTGGAATTGTGACCCGCCGGTACTCGATGCCGAAGTCGCCGCGCGCCAAGCGCTTGGCGACGCTCCACAGATTGGTGCGCGTGGTAAAAAGATAATCACCGGCAATTACGCCAGCGCGCGGCGATTGTAACCACACCAAGACTTTAAAAATAAAATCGCGCCCAATAATGTTATTTTCCTTTAATTTTTCGCCCGCCTCACTTAAGGTAATCCCTTTGGGGATTTTGATAGTTTCTCCCACGGGGAAAGCGCTCGGAGCGCGCAGGGTGAACCACAAAACGGCGGTTAAAATAAAAGGGAGGGAGAAATAAAAGATGGTGCGGCGCGACATGGTTTTAGATTGGCAAATTGGTGGGCGACTCGCCTTTCTTGGATTCGATCTTCTCGAGAGTGGGCGTGCGCGCCACGGCGCCAGGGAAGTGATAAATGGTGGCCAATTCTTCGGTGCTTAAAACAAACGGCGTGCGCAAGTGAGGTTTATAAAAATAAGCTCGACGGAGATAAGCGTCAAAAATTCTTCTTTTGCGACGCTCCACGCGGATGCCCCTAAAATCTTGCCACGGGAAGTCCACTCCGGTTTTTTGCTTCCCACCAGAACCCGGCTTAAAGCCATTAAGGTTAGCTGACCCAAATTGCTTCCAAGAACTAAGTAAGCCAACGGTATTATAAACATTAAATTTATCTTTTGGTGCTAAATAGATCATTCGTATACCAGTATCAAAACCGATTTTAGCGATATTGCGTTCAATGGCCGTTACGGTTTCCCTTTCACCCGGCGACAAAACCTCAATCTTTAACGACTCGCCTTCTTTGGGCTTCTCGTCCCGCTTCATTAGTTTTCTAATCAAATCTTTACCCTCATCCTTCCAACCGCGTTTACCAAACCATTTTTTAGGATCCTTGAACCGATCTTTGGTGGCTTGAATCAGAATCTGAATCCAAATTTGCTCATGTGGCCCAATCGAACCCAGCAATTCTAAGAGCGGGGTCATCGGATCCACCTTAAACTCTTCTTTGAGCGAGTCGGCTTCAGTGAGATGATAATCCACATAAGTTTTTATGGGATAAGCGTCTTCTTTTGATAAAACGATTTCTTGCCCCCAAAGCGCCAAATCACTGCCGGGCTCACCATAACGCACCTTGTTGGTATAATCCTCAACCTCGCGCACCTCAACTTCAGGATATTGGGAATAAATTTGACCTTCAATTAATTTTTTGAAAAATTTTGGCGCCCGGATATAAAAGCGCACATCCCCACCCAAAGACACAAGCTCGAGAGAGAACCAGCCGCGCACAAGGCCTTGCCAGAATTGCGACCACCAATTACCGGCGTATTTTTGTTCGAAAATGCCCAACACCACCTCCATAGAAGATGGGTATTTATCAATTATTTTGGGTAATTTAATTTCAAACATTACCCACGGCGTTTTTTTATTGTATTCCGCTTGTTTGTAATCGTACCAAAGATGATACGCGAGAATACCAAGACCAAGCGGTAGCCACAAAATAGCTGACTGCCAAATTAGGTCAACAATAATCACCCTTTAATAATAACAGAAACCAAGCCAGAGTTTAATTGGCAGTGTATTTGCCGCTAGAATCCTTTTTGAAGTTGGGAGAATTTCGTAGATTAACTAGAACGGTGTTTTCTTTCACATAGCGCTCCTTAAGCACCCGATCGAGAATTTCTTGTTCCGAGAGCGGACCGTGCTTTTCGATCATGGCGCGGATCACATCGCGCACCACGCCACGAGAGTAGCCCCATTCGGTTAAGGCGTACAAACCGCGACCCACGAGTACAAAACGGCCGTCTTTAATTAATTCATTGTGACAAGTAGCGGGATTAGCCCGATGCTTGAAGGTGTTTTCGATCGCTTTGGCTACTTCGGTAAAGTGAAGTGGCGAACCGTGACGGCGCAAAACGAGAAAAGCGTAATCGCGGATACCGCGGAGCTTAATATTGGGAGAATGAGCTAATCCCCACTCGCCAACTGGGTTAACGCCAAGACGCTTGGAGATTAAGAGCCAGCGTTTGCCGCGCTCACGAACCAGCTCATCTTTATGATCAGCCTCTAACTTCTTAATTAAACGAGAGATTAGCTCCTCTTCGGCCAAAAGTTCATCTTCAGATAACTCCTTAACTAATTTATTGATTGCTCCGTGAACACGGTTAGCTAGATCGGTATTAACCGTCCAACGATGATGAAAATCATCGTCCTCCTTGAGTTTGGTAAAGTGGTCGCCCAAGACTAAAAAGAAGTTAATTTGATTTTGAGTGACTGGATGCTCGTGGAGATGGCGCAAAAAATCGGCCTCATGAGCAATTCCGCCGTAATCCTCTAGGGCGGTTTTGAGCTCTTCGAAGGCGTGTTCCAGACCAGCAAAAGCGTCTGACTTTTTGATCAGTTTGAGCGTGGCCTCTTCGATCTGGCGTACCCGCTCGCGAGTAATACCGTAGCTTTGGCCAATAGCCTCAAGGGTTAGGGCATCAGACTCATTAAGCCCGTAACGCCGGCGAATAATGTCTTGGGAACGCTCCGGCAACCCAGAAAGCAGGGTTTTAAGGGCATCCTTAGGCTTAAAGTTAATCATAATTTTAGCCATATTTTACTAATAATCTAATTTATTACCTATTTCTATCATTTAACCCTATTCCCGTCAACTAAACCTGTTTAAAACCACCCAATTTGACTAACTTCCATCTTAGCGGTAGTTTGGACTTTGGCAAGGACAAACGGCGCGTGACCGCTTGATAATTAACCTTTGTTCTTTGATACCGAACACCGAAAGGGGTGAAAAGATGTATGAAGGATTTACCGATCGTGCAAGAAAAATTATGCATTTGGCCAATCAGGAGGCTCAGCGATTCAACCATGAGCATCTGGATTGT
>ERZ1292629.167-Hain-H43-01um-R1-167-length-67490-cov-7_pt1 | contig 60891 bp, 74 predicted proteins | sample MGYA00564399_ERZ1292629 | MGnify/ENA primary metagenome ERZ1292629 (study PRJEB36523, sample SAMEA6512636) | groundwater metagenome | collected 2019-01-08 | study: AquaDiva: Metagenomics assemblies of 32 groundwater samples
AAAGCCTTCCGACCATTTGCCTGACTTGTTTTCGTTCTCTGATTTGAAGTACTTTTTCATAGCTATTTTATTGTAAATAATACTGTAAATTACCTTCAGATAAACATCCATCCCAAACTCCGCCATGAGGCAGGTCTTGATTTCCTTTAATTGTTGTATCTTGATGAATAGTAACCAAGCCGCCTTTTCTCATGTGTATTTCATTACAATAAATAATAGGTTCAAAAACATCTACTTTGTGAAATATAAATAAAACATCTCCAATTATAGGAACTACGTTTAAACTCCATGTTGTAGGATCATTCCAATTTCCGTCTTTAACTGTTTTCATATTATAGTTGTTAGATTTCTTCGCAAAAGCATAAAACACCGTGAACCGTACTCTCAGCAACGAAATACTTAATCCCGTTTTCTTTCAAATCGTGCCAAAGCTGATAGTTGTTATCACCCCGCATCTGTACCAACTGTTTTAGCTTCTCAGCTTTTTCAGGCTCACCAAAAAATACCCGTTCAATCTCCAATCCGATCTCATACGGAAATGTCTGAAACCCTAGTTCCATCTTAGCTTTGATGGTATCCAGAATGTTAGACATGGAGTTCATGCAGAAATAATCATTCACAATAGCACTCACTCCATTAATGATATACTTATCCACATCGGCTGGTTTGTGCGCTTCGTCTGGCACATAGTCCTCTGCCACCAGCTTGATGTTCAGGTTTACCTTAGTAACATCAAACGTACCGCCTGATACGGCGGTTAACCAGTCATTGTAGCGGGTCGTCATACTAAGTCAATGTCAGGGTATAGCTTACCTGTAAAACGTCAGAAACAGCTACAACCTTATCGCCACCGGAAAACAATCCTGCTGAAAACAATACACCGGAAGTGTTATTATTCGTTGCAACTGCACCAGTACCAAATACAAGAAATGCGCCCTTTACAGTTCCACCATTGGTTGCAATAGTAAACGAAGCAACAGCAGCCAATGACTTAGCACGACCTGAAGCGGCTGCAAAACTTACGGTTGCCCTGGCATTTGAAGCCGGAGTTGACCAGTTTGGATAATTCGAACCATTTCCGGCTTCTACCCATGTGGCATGTGATGCCATCGTATCTGCCACAACCGGGGTGCTGGAGTATCCAACAGAACTGATAAGACCCAAGAATGGACCAGCCACCGGACCAGCGTCAAAAGCTGAATCGAGAAGCAGGTTGGCACCTAAGTCGGTTACTACGTTGTTGATCGTATCTTCCCATTTCAGGTTGCCGTCTTTATCGTAGCATTTAGCCTGATAAGCGCCTTTGATTTTAACTAATTCGCCTATTCCTGACCCTTTTAATACGGTAGCATCAAAAGCGTCTTTTGCATTGCATTTTTCCATGATACTTTATTTTAAATGTTGAGTATTTAGTGTTTATAAATTAATCTTCAATAATATAGCTATAGGTATCCCTGTCTATTATATGATACGACTAATCTACTGTGCCTCCGGAGATAGAAAACAGGCCGCTTACACTTTGGGTAATGGTAAGGGGATAGCCATCTACTGCGGTCACATCAGCAGGCGTAGTATCCAGCAGGCAGACGCATAGAGGCGTATTGTTGGCAGGTGTTGCGTCAACATATTTGTAAATAACTGCGTATCTGGCCGTAATTGAGCCTCCTGATGCTGGCCATGCAGGGTTAGTCGTTTCACTCACGGTAACTGTCCCGCCCGATTCAACTACCGCAATGGTTACAGCTTTGGCTCCCTGCGTGTACCCATGAGCTGTCGCAATCTCATTAGTGATGTCAGCCATACTACTTATGGTTGCTTTGTCCAGGGTGTTCGCATTCGAGGTGCTTCGATACAAATTAATCCGGAATGAATCGGTATCCAAATCCAGTACGCCCGTAAAAATCTGCTCTCTGGCTATCTCATATACTTTCCAACGGCCTGCTGACATGGTACTTAATTTATTATATTACTCGGTTACCTCAACACAAACATGAGATGCGAACGAAATATTGAATGTCTTTAATGGAACGTCCGGTACTCCTGCCGATATTTCAAGAAGCCCTGTAATGGTATCCAGTCTTCCAAGCAGCAGGTTATAGAAAATCGTAGAACCGTCTATCAAAGTAGTCAGCTTGGTGTTCATTGACCCAAGCAGTCCATTTGTATCTTCACAACATGCTGCCGCATTATCGGTGAGCGTGTCCAGCTTGGTGTTAATATCCGAAAGCTGGGCTACAACCTGAGCATTTGATGCGGTCAGTGCGGCTACCAGAGCCCCGTCTCCCCCGCATCCTGAAGTAGGATCGCTAATGCAATTCTCTGCCATAATCGTTAGTTAACAAGGTGAACCAATACAATTATCTGACGTAATAAACCGGGTCATCTCTTTGACTTGTTCGTATAAATAGTTGATCATTGCCTGATCGGTAGATTCCTGGGCTAACAGGCATTCAATGATGAATACCCTGATGGTCGCCCCTCTGCGGACTGTAAGTATCTTATTCGCGCAGTCCATATTACCTCTCTTGAGCATGGTTATCTCACAGTTGGTCGTCTGGACAAGTTCTGATTTATAATCTGTCAGGGTCATATCTCGATTTATAACCAATAGAGGTTATGATGTAAATTCCTGTGTTGTACCGGTTAATTTATACAATGATTTGAGCAGGTTGATATACTCATTAATCAGGCACAAGCCCGATGCTATCCTCATCTGCCAGAAGAAATCCCACATCCTGAGAGTAGAATTGTTCTTCGTACATGCACAGTCATACATCAGTTCTTTCTTCCAGTCCGACTGTTTGGTCTTTTGATAAACGATGTTACTGATCAGCTTATGGAACCCTGTCGTCACTGAAGCAGTACCAACTACGTCATTATACGTGTAGGTGACAATAGCTTCATACATCCAGTCCGGGAAGTAGGCGTAATCGTTAAACGTAGCCTCTCCGAAATCCTCGAAGTTGAGGGTTAACCCACCCGTTTCAAACAGGTAATGGAAGTCAGTGGTGATGTCGAGGGTTAACTCATTCTCGCTATCATTAACCTTCCTGAATGTAAGCTCAATGCCGGTGTAGGTGTTCCAATCCTCCGACAGGTCATCGTAGGTCTGCTGGGGAGTATTGTTGGTAATACGGAACGAATACTCGTCAACTTGCGTCAGGCAAATGGTTAAGGCGCTCATACTGTCGTGGTTGTGGTTGTGGTTACTTCAACAAACTCATTATTCATCAGCAGGTTGAAGTTAGACACAAAATCTGCTGCTGTCGCATAAATAACGTATTCAGCGCCATCCCATAACGAGATTTGTGATACCAGGCACGAATTGAGGGCATTCCATTTTTTATACTTTCCCGAAATCCATACCCTGTCAAGAGAGTCAGCCCTTGCTACAAGGTCTTTGTCATATACCTGTGAATTGGCTCCATTATCATGGAATTTCACAGTATAGTCGTCAATTGAAGTGATGTAAAGCATAGTCTTTATTTTAATTGATCAAATATAGCTATTTTTAATCGTTTTGTTTTTGTTTCAAATTGTCCCAAAAAGTTCCCAGATGTGTGTGAAATTAATGGTTCAAATTGTTCCAAGCTAAATCAATCCACCCTTCCAACATTTCCCCTGTACATCCCGGTAGTACCTCTATACCTTCCAGTTTTGCGCCCTGCCGTTGAGCCATAGGCTGCATGTTTAATTAATACAACTGAATCCCACGTAGGTACTGTATATGAAGTATGATCTGCATTGTTGTCTATATCCCTGTAATTCTGATCTAGTATAACTGTTTTTGGCGTTGAAGTTTCGTTGTATTCAAATCTCAAATCAGATTCCAAACTAACAGCAAAAGGAGATTTTGTTGAATTAACATCCTTTCCGGAAAATACTTGCCACTGTGCCAAAGTCTTGTATTGCAAACCTCCCGTATAGGTATTCGGTTGTCCTATAAATAGTGTTCCTGTATCATCTATTGGCCTTGCGAATATGTTATTGTCAGAAACAATTCCCCAAGTATCAATATCATTTAATGCACTCCTTAATTCAAATGCAAAATCAGTTGCGGCTTTAGCGACAAAAACATTACCAGTAATTACTATATTATAAATGTTTTTTGTATCATCCCCCGTATAATTTGCAGAATAAAAACCAGCTTCACCATTACCATAACTCGTATTATTTATAATTGAATCATCATAAGATGAATAGTTTAAAAATATCCCATCATCTGTATTATAAGCAGTAGTATTATTTTTAACGGTAACATTTACAGAAGGCATATCTAAATAAATACCGTTGGCCAGAGTACTGCCAGTGCCAACTCCATCAATATTTCCAAGTGTATTTAGAACGACATTGCCGTCAATGAAAACTTTTGTTTTTGCACCTGCCGTATAAATTCCAGCACCATCAGCAAAAGTTTGGCACGAATGATCAATGAAGTTATTTTTTATTGTTAAACTTGAAGCTCCAACAAATATTCCGTCATATCCTGAATAATCTATTATATTATTTATAAACAATGAATTTGTGCCATAAATTTGAACGCCTGAAGTATAAAGTAATGTCATTCCAGCAAACATTCCAGATCGTTGAATTATATTACCGATTATAGTATCTGAATCACAGGTTGAAGTTGATAACAAAGCAGAATTATTTGAATCAGATATTGTACATCCTGATAACACCGAACTATCAATATTATTAAGAGAAACCCCTGTTTCTCCTGAAAACGTAATATCACAATTCAAAACCCTAATATTTGTTCCTGTAGCAAGACTAATAGCGTAAGTATTAGCTCCTGTAAAATTTATGTTTTCAATTGTAATATAACTATCACCGGATGATGTTACCAGATATTCAGAAGAAGCAACTTTAACATTAGCTGGCTGACTTGTACTATAAATCCTGATTTTTTTAGTAGTTGGATTATAATACCATTCATTTTGAGTATCCAAAGTTCTGACATCATCCTGAAAAAAGAATCCCCACCCATCTTGCGGTGAAAAAGAACCTGACTGTATATCAGTGTAACTAACTGTTGATGTCGTTTGGCTTGTAACGTTTGCCCTCTGCCAAATCCATCTAGCCTTTCTAATTACGACTTCAGCACCAGTCCAATCAGGGGTTCCGGTTAAAGCAGAACAAGTTATTGAAGCATTTGAGGAGTGTGACGTAACAGTATAAAGTGTGCCTATATTTGGAGTCCTACCCATCGGAGTATTAACACCATTTATTGATACAATATTGCAATCTGTAAGCGTTGACACCGCACTTGTACTTTCCCAAATGTTTGAACCTAAATTAGTCCACGCTGTAACTGTTGTAAACCCCGTTATTGTGGGAGTTGCACCCGTTCCATATACACCATATACAACCGAATCAACTGAAGCAATCAATGTTCCATACCAACCATCGCCGCGTTTGAATAAAATAGAATCGCCAGGCACGCCAAGAGCATTAACGGCGGTTAGTGTCTGTTTAGGCAAACTGGTTGTCAGACCAGAATTACTGTCGCTTCCGGTTGCAGAAATATAGTAAGTAGTCGCCTGACTTGCTAAATACTGTATCAGTAAAATCAGAATTAATAGTATTTTTTTCATGTTAGAATACAGTTACGAGATAACTATAGGCGGACTGTGTACAATCAGCAACTACAAAAGAAGCGGGAAGTGTATTATTACCCGTTGCTGTAACCCTGCCAGTTATAAATGAAGAAATGCCCCAAAATGATGGCGTATTGAACGCAGCATTGCCATTTGTCACACCATAAAGAATGGGTGCAGTGGTTTGTGCCGAACTATTGTACAAAAAGCCAACATATAAATCTTCATTCGCAGCAGCTACATAGGGCGTTGTAAAAGTAGCCGTTACGATTGTTGAATTGGCAGCCTCAAAAATATTGGGGTCTGCCGTGTCATTTGCCGTTGACGCTACAATTGTATAAGTCGTTCCAACCAGTTTAATTAAACATACCCGATTTTCATTATCGGGAGTATAATTTCCCGCCGTTGCAATAATAAATTTTAGTGAAGATAATGTTTGAGAATAAGGAACAGATTTTAATTTAGTGAACGGAATATAACCATCTGTTAGTAATGCCCCACCTGCAAATCCAGCGGCTTGCGCCCCAACGGTTAGAGTTTTAATGGTCGTATTCATTGCCCTGAGCGTTTCGTAATAGGTTTGTCCAAGTACTCTCATTGAGTCAATTTTCGGTTTAGTATAAAAAACAGTTTCCAAATCAGTTGTGTCGGGAATAGGCAGATAACTTGCATTGGCTTCATCTAGTGTTAGAATTTGCAAAATTCTTTTTAAAGACGTTGTGTCAACAAACGTTGTTGTTCCACCACGCCCAATCCTTAGACCTTTTTTAACACTCTCCTGAGAAAAGCCTTGTAATGTCAGGATTGTAATTACCAATAAGATTACTAATTTTTTCATTTTTATGATTTTTAATTTATTAATTTGACAATTTCCCAGCCAACGTTTTCAGCTCCTGAAAAACCTCCGGGAATCAATTCTTTTGTAATTGCCCACATTACAGTAGGCACGCCTGTGTCAGGATGATTAACTACAACAAGTCCATCTCTCCATTTAAGAGTAGGATCAAGGTCATCTGTGTATTGTGTATATTGTGCCATATCTTACGCTTTATTGTATTTCAGAAATGTTTTCCCAAACCGATTCTGGTCTTAGTATATCAATTACAAAAGCACTATTGCGTACCCCTTTTCTGGCAATTGTTGTTTCAAGTGTAAAAACCAGATACCTGATTCCGTCAAAGTATTGCCAATTCAAATATGATCCTTGCTGAACTGCACAGTAATCTGAATAATTACTGTATTTATATGCTCTTACCCTGTAATAATACACCACCTCTTCTACTGTCAAGCTATCTGTATATGTAGAAGTGGCTCCTGTTACTGTACCTATTTCGGCATAAGTAACCCCATCGGTTGATCTTTCAACACTATGTCCTTCCGCGTCCTGGGAATTTATAGTCCAGCCTAATTGAATAGAAGTCTCACCTTCAGTCAGCACTAAACCTGAAGGTGCAAGGGAATCAAATCCACCGGTAGCAACCTGAGTATTGAATGCTGAGACAAACTCAGCCGGAGTTGCATAAACAACATACGCGGTATCTACCCAGAGCGAAATTCCTGATACCAAACAAGAGTTTAATACATTAAAACCGTCTTCCCCATCCTCGTCCTCATAAACAGAGGAAATCCATATCCTCCCGTAGCCATCACTTCTCGCCTGAAGATTCGTCCCGTAGTTATTACCATGCCCGTTATTGTCGTGGAATTTTACAGTAAAACCATCTGTCAGCCTAATGTAAAGCATAGTCGTATTTTTTAAAGTTTCACGGTAAATCTGTTGATTCAAAGATACTCAAAAATTCACAACTTATTTTTTAAACGGCAGTGTTTTCTCTACCCCCCTGTAACGTATATCAAGAGCATCCTTTACCTGCTTTCCCCACTCTTTCATAATACGGGCCATTTCCACCCCGTCGGTTACGTCCTGAATACATTTCAGGCGTTCACCTTCCAGATAAATGTACTGCCCTTTGTTCACAAAGTTGTCGTAAACTTCGGTTTGCTCCATCTTGTTCAGATCAAGCAGTTCGGCCTTGTGTTCCAATTGTATTAACGATACATTCATCGACCATACAAGACCTACCATTGGAATGAGAATAGCCAGCATTATAGTACCGGCCAGATAGGTCACTCGTTTTAATAATCTGAAATGATTGCTGATTTCATTGTTTAAATGAATTACATTTTCTTGTGTCATAACTGTAAGAATAAGACAGGTATCAACCTGTGGTTTTTAATTGACAATTGACCAAAAAGAGATATATCAAATTTAGTAATAATTTTTAATTTAACAGTTACTTATTTTTATTGCGAATTGTCAAGTGGAAACTCCTTTGATTTTTTTAAAATATGAGTCTTAGCCTTCTTTGTTATGTCGTCCCATACTAACCGTAACTTCTCATTTACCTTCTCTGGAGAGCGTCCGGAAGCCTTCTGTTCCATGACTTCCTCTTTGAATAACTGTCCGAGTACCTTGTTATATTCAGTCCATAAAGCCTCCTCAGTATCACTACCTCCGGTTAATGGACGGTGAATCTTTGCACTGCCACCCTTTTCATATACGTTAAACTTTTCTGTATCAATATCGGGTATTGGTCTGAAGTACTTCACTTCTTCGGTTAGCCATTGCGCCAAATCGGATGTTTCTCTTCCTACATTGCTTTCGATTACGGCAGAAACCGGTCCCTTGACTTTAAACGGATCACCAAACACATCAATGGCTTCAACCTTCCCGGCAAAGTTTCTTCCGATAAACGGTATCTTATCGCTCATCTTTTCCATGAATGTTACTCCCTGTATGTCTGATCTTTTTGCCAGAATATCATACATGGACTCCATATCTTTTAATGCTCTTGGAGCCACATACCCACCGCCTATGTTTGTAAGGAGTTTTGAGAACTGCGTTCCGGCAGAGCCTACTTCGCCCTTGAAAATATTGGTCATAAGATCAAATACAGAGTTGAGCCCCGACATTGGAGTAGAGAATAACACCTGCGCCAAACTCACCCATGAACCTATAGCCAGATGCCCTAAGAAAGAGCCGAAACCCTTGTCTGCACCCTTATACAACTGCTGATCTCTTGCCCACCCAAACGCGCCAAGTATCCCGTTTAACGGATAGATATATTGATAGCTCATGGAGAAATCGCCAAACTGTATGCTGTACGGTCTCCACCCACCTGCCTCAAGCTGTTTGTTCTTAGCCCAGTCTCCGGTCCCATTTGCAGTCACACGAATCCATGAATCTTCCGGTTCGTCTCCGCCTGTTAATCCGTACAATATCGAGTATCCTGTTGCAAGAATAATTGCTTTTTTAACCAGCACTTTCTTTTCATGCTGAGTCAGTTTTCTTTTAAACCTTTCGTTCTGTTTGCCCATGACCATAAACCCGTATTGCCCCGATGCTCCTCTCAGCGCCATAATATATGGGTTCCAGTTCATAGCCCTTACAGCAATAGAAGTTATAATCCTGGTGAAAGGGACTACCTTAGAGAAAGGTCTTAGGGTCATGCTTTCTGTGGAAGAAAAAGTAAACTTAATCTTTCCATCTTCTCCCTTTATGAATAATGGGCGATAAACCTTAGCTCCAAAATTATTCGCAACGCTGGACACATAACTCATAAGCCATCCAAGCGTTCCGTAAGGCTGTATATTCCCAAGCGTCATCTGTGCTATCCTTCTGGCCTCCTCTACGAGTTCTTTGGGGCGCATCTCGTCCATTATCTCATAGGTTCGAAGCATTGCCTGATGTGGAGTGTATCCGGTCTGTTCTTCTCCAAGTTCTGCCTGAGTCTGCTTAAATTGCTCAGACTCTTCTTCAACCATCTTCTTAATGATCTCCTGATCTTCCGGGGTGATCTTTAGCTTCTCATCAATCTTTTGGTTTAATTCATCCTGATGCGCCTTGCTAAGTCTGTTCCACCATTTTACTCCGGCCTCCTTATACAAATCTTTAGTGACCAGTGCGTCAAGTATTGATTCGTATGCAACAGTATTCCACAGGGCATCGTTGGACATCATAAAATTAAAAACCCCGTTGCTGGCCGTAGAGACTGCTTTTATGCCCTTCCACGCCAATCTGTTTCTTACAAGGGCTTCTTTGGCATCAACAATGCGCTTTGCCTGCTTAGGAGCATCTGTACCAAACTCAAACGGGTGGTTCCCTGTCCTTAGCGTATATCTGGCATTACTAAGCCCTCTTCCTTTTAATGCTTTTAACCATGCTTTTCCCCACCTGTTCATCTGGGCAGGTTTAACTCCTGAGTAAAGGAAAGATTCAACCGTAGCGGCTGTGGCAGCATCTAAAATGTTTTTTGTCTGAGTCCCCATCCCGCTCAATACATTGGCGTACCAAAACCCATCAATGAGTGCATCCCAGTCCATCCCCTGCATGTTGGCAATATGGGCAAGTAGTTGCTGTTTATAGTCGTATCGAAGAACTTCGCTTTTTATCTTCTGTATTTTATTGGCCTGAGTGACTATGTATTTAATGTCAGCTTCATCTAAATTACCCAATCCCCATGCGTCAGCGAAGGCTTTTCTGAATTGTGCATTATCAAAGGCTCCAATAGATGCCAGATGGATGATTTCTTCCGCTCCTTTCTTCTGTTTGGAAGTAGTCTTTCTGGTAGCCTTATCGGTATATTTTTTAAGAATAGCTGAAACCCTATCGTGCATGAGTTTTGTGAAAGCCTTATCAATAGCATCAGCGAGAATTTTGGCTTGCTCTTTATCAAGTCCTGATTTTTTTATCAGTGATTCTGTAAGGTCTGCCTTGATGAGATTTTTCTGTTCGTAATGATCACGAACAATATCGCCAATATTCATCTCCTTTTCTGTTAGTTCTCCCTTGATCAGGTCGGCAACTATCTTTTCAGAGAAAGTAAATTGGGTGGCATTCTTGTAGGCAGCCTCAATTCGTTCAATAGCAGCCTCTTTTTGCTCATCAGAGAGCTTCTCGCTATTTTCTACAATAGTAATGGCAGCTTGCTTGGCTTCTATCCATACGCTTTTGTATTTATCTTTTTCTCTTATTGCCAATGCAAGTTTTTCAAGGTCAGACATTCCTTCGACTTTCTTTCGGTCAAGTTGTGTTTCCTTAAACTTGGAGAACAATGTTTTTACCATCCGGACAATAGGGTCTGAATCCGGGCTCTTCTTGTCAATGACATCACCAAATATCTGTTTAGCCAAAGACAAAGAGGCTTTCTTTAAATCCTCTGCCTGCTGGTATTCTTCGAACGGCTTGCCTTCGTATTCCTTTGGCAGCAATGTTTCAAGGTCTGAGTCACTTACTTTTATTCCTTCCTGAGCGAGTACGCGTTGGATTTTTTTAATTAATATTTTAGTTTGATAAAATTTTTCTTTGATGAATGACGCTGCAAGTTGTGGTATAAACTCAATATCGGCCTGAGTTAAACCAGGGACAACAGTTGAATAAGCAGCAGTCTTTCTTGCTTTCTTCCATTGGTCAATAAGTGAGCTGCGTTCTTTTCGTATCTTTTCAATCTCAGGGGAGACTTTACTTTCTTTTGGGTTGACTATTTTATCAATGACCTCTTCGACTATTTTTTTCTTTTCCTTTTCAACTTCGTTTTTGGCATGATCGGCAGTACGGGTAAACGACTTACGCTTCATTTGGTTATTACGGGACTCCTCCATGCCACGCCTTGCAAGTTCGGCTGTCTGATATGGACCGAGTAATTCCATGACACGGCTTGAGCCAAGGTAGGACATATCTCGTCCTATTTCTGTCGCATATTCATTCTGAATAAATTTATGAACTGCAATAATTTTATCCATAATTGGATCGTAACCAGCCTTATCTCCGTTTATAAAAAACGGAGTAGATTCTTCGTTGTACCTATTAATTAATTCAACGGCTATTCCTGTACGAATTCTGGCTTTAATATCGTTGTCATTCATAGCCGCCAGAGCCTCTTCATTGGTGGCGGTTTCCATGAATTTGTCCACTACTACATTTACTTCGCCGTGAGTTTCGGTTTTATAATTATAGAGTTCATCAACCTTATATTTCTCTTTTATTGGAGCCTTGGACTTCCCCCATGCTACCCTTGTGCCATAGCGTGATATTTCAGTCTTGCCACTGACTGACTTCACTTTTGGTTCGGCATATCCAAGGGCTTTGCCAGCCTTTCTTAATTCTGCATCCTTAATACCGGTATATCCATGCTCAGCAAAGAACTCTTTTACCTTGGCGACAAGGGCTTCACCGGTTAATTCAAATTCAGTCCGTATGTATTCAATTGATTCCTGGATAACCCTCTTCTGAATCTTTCTTTTTTCTTCACCGGTAATATTTGCCTTTCCGCCAATAAGTGTGTGTATGTCATCCAAAATTGTACCGAGCCTTGCTTTATTTTCTTCTTTTTTAACAGTCCATTTTTCTTTTGCTTCTTCTTCGGTAGCTAACGGTTCATCTTTTTGTAAACTTTCTTTTTCATTTTCAGGAATAAGTTTTTCTTTTTGTTTTTTTTCTTCTTGTTTATTTACGGCTTTCTCACTACCTTTATTCTTTTCATTTAATAACTTTTCAGTATGTTTACTACCAGATGCGCTACTTGTGGAATCGAGTTTCAAGCCACTGCCTCCCAAGTCTCCAGTAGTGGTAGATTTTTTTGTTGTAGAACTTGTAGTTCCGTCTTTAGGCGGAGAAACAACTTTGTTTTCTCCACTTGTAAGACTTGCGGGAATGACGTTTCGAAGTATGCTACTAGAGTCGGTAAAGACATCTTTTGCTCGATTGAATGCAGCAACATCTTTAAAAGCAATAAAATCACCATCACCTGCAAACAGTGCGGGAAACAATTCCTTGTTTCTCCCAGTGGACGCGGAAGGAAGTATTGTGCTTTGTACTGCAAGGCCGCCAGCCAAAGAATCAAAGAACCTCCCTATAAGTTTATCATCATTGGAAACAAGCAGGTCCTTGAGCATAGATTTGTCGGAGAGAAACTTATCGGCAGAAAAATCACCAGAGAAGAGACTGTTCATCACATCGACGGGAACAAGGGAAATAATGAGCCTTCTAATATTGCTGTCATCACCCGCTTCGAGCATGGAAGACTTCATGGAATTTTTAACATCCACGGAAAGATCATTAAACGGCTTATCTCCGAAGGGAACAGTTTTGAGTTTATCGGAAAGAAGTTCAATATTAGACCTGAATTCATCAGTGGATATTTCAGACCTTTGGGTATTAATATCTGAAATTATTTTAGGTTCCTCATTTAAAATGTTTGCATTTTCGGGAACTTCTGTTTCTGACTCTGGAGAAATGTTTTCAGTTGAACTTAATGGTTTGGGCTTACGCTCTTCAGAAATAAATTCTTCAAGAATGTAGATTCCAAGAGCTACATTTTGCCAATCCCCTTTAAGCATAGCAATATTTAATTTCCTTGCTTCGTCTTGAAAATCGTTTTTTACAGGTTGATTTTCCCATAGGCGAATCATTTCATCTATTTTCTCTGGATTATTTTCTTTGGCAAATTCATAAGTCTCATCACTGGCTAATTTCCCAGCACTTTTTCGAGTCAGAAATTTTAATATTCTGTTTGTTTTTTCGTGAAAATATCCACTACTACCCTGCCCTTTGGTTGATTCCCTAAAAACATCTCCTGCTCCTTCTAGCAAGAAACGGTATTGATTGCCTTTCTCCCATCCACTGTGAATAACTGCTTCTTGATTTGAGTCTTGATATTTATACGGGTCTTCAATGCTTTCTTTACTTAATTCTGGCGCAGTTTCTTTCTCCTTGTCAACGCTCTCAACCGTTTCAGGAACCTGTTTTGCCTTTTCTGCGTCATAGAGTTCATTAACCTTAGCAATACCTGTTCCATCGGGAATAGTCACTCCCTGAGCCTGCAAATAGTCAACTTTAGCCTGATCTTCGGTAGTGATCTCCTCCATGTTCCCGACAGTCGGGGTTTTTGCCCTGTCTTCGATGGATGAGACAATATTAGACTTTGTTTTTTGCTGTGCGTACTTAATAATATTTCCTGCTGCTTCACCGGGTTTATCTCCAAGGGTCTTATTTGCTATGTGATCCTGAACAACATTCCCGATTAAATCAAACTGCTCTTTTAGCGTTAGCTTCTTGTCATCAAGTACGACATCCAAGTCAGACCGCACTCCAGCAGGCAAAAGTTTACCTATCCTGTTTAATTTTACATTGTCATACGCCCTTACAGAATTACTTAGAACTCCCATAGGAGCAACCATGGCAGCAACAGATGCCAGCATTAATTTATTCTTGTCCCAGTTCCAATAGCCATTCCATGCGTCATTAAAGTTATTATAATCTAGTGGAGCGGTCATAAGTTCACTAATCTTTTCTTCTCCTGTCTCCTCGAATATTGATAAAACTGTGCCGGTTAATCCTTTTTCTGAATGAATATTTATACCCAGCTTACCAATGATATTATCGACAGTTCCGACCATTGAGTTGTCCCATGGATTTTTAAGAAATATCCTCTCTGAGAAGTTTTCTGCAAACATGCGGTAATAATTATTGGAAATGGCAGTAAGGTAGTCATCGCCTTTACTCACATCAACTGCCGTCCCTTTCCATAAAGAGGGCATCCACGCTGTCTGTATCCCTGAATGTGCCAGTTTAGCCATTAAGCCTACACCGAACCTTTTTCCTAACGAAACAGCAGCTCCTTTGGCCATGGCTTCTGTAACACCCTTGGTTATCTTGGCAGCCGTTCCTGCACCAGCCTTACCGGTAAGGAAAAATTCCAGCATAAAACCAGTGGAGGTTCCGCCAGCTTCACCAACTTTTGTTGCGAAGGGAATCTCCTTGTCTAATTCTTTATGCGAGTTATAGTTTTCTAAAAATGCCTGAGCCAATATGCGCTCATCTGTTGTCAGGTCAACATTCTCGCCCTTATCCATTTTCTCCAGCTTAGTCTCAATTTCTTTTATGGCTGGATTTGCCTTCAGCTCTTCCATCAGATTTGCATAGTCCGAAAAATACTTGCCTATCGTTCCCCATCCTGTCACAAAATAATTTTCTATCGCACCGGCAATACCTGTGTTCTTTTTCGTGGCTACAGCCTTCAGTAAATGATCGGTGTCTGTAAGGAGCTTTCTTGTTGCGGCAGATATTGGAGTTGATTCACGTATGTCTTCGCCACGCTGACCCCTTTCAATTGATCTTGTTACGTCAAACAATCCTGGTTCCCCACCAATTTCTCTATTCGCAGCATCTTCGATTTTATCTAATTCAGAACTAAAAGAATCAATATTAGATGGCTTGATTAACCCGACACTATTCTTTATCTGCTGTATATTGTCTGTAAATTGCGGATAAGTCCTGATCATGTTATCCGTCCGTTTCTGTATTTCCCTTGCTTCGAATAAAAACTTTGTTGGATAGTCTGCCTCTTCTGCTGCTTTTGCTATCGAATTTGAAATACCAATCTTTTCAAATGCGTTTTCGCCTTTAGCTATTTCTTCTTTCTTATTAAACATGCCCATTAAATTTTTATTTACGGGCGTTACCTCTGTGGTTTCTTTGAAAGATAATTCTTTAGTGGCTTGCTCATCAACAGGCTTTGCTTCTTCGACTGGGGCAGACTCTTTCTCGTCAACCACGTCAAATGGCTTATTCGGATCAAACTTAGGAGCCTTATCAACTACCTTGAATGGTTTATTTGGGTCGAATTTTGGAACATTAGATTGGTTCATATTCGCCTGTTTGTTTGTTGAGCTTGTAAGTAACTCCATCTTGTTCTACGATTTCCGGTTTAGACTGTTTGGACTGCGACTGAATCAATCCATCCTGCACATCGTCCAAATATTGCCCAACAGTTTTATCGCCTATGCGGTATGATTTTTCCTGTCCTGCGACAAGGTTGCGGTAGTCCTTTAACGGGAATTTTAATTGTCTTTTACCTGCCTGATCAATAACCGGATATACAGGAACTTCAACTTCTTTGCTTTCTGCCTTGGTATAATTGCTTTTAATTGGATCGCCAGGCTTAACATCTCTTCCAAAAATACCTTTTTCGTAAGCATTTATTGTACCCTTCAGTACATAGTTGCCATCTTCATCCTTTTCAAGTTTCACATTCTCGGTATTTGACCATACGCCAGCCTTTGATGGCTTTCCTGCCTTGCCTTCAAAAATAGCAAGAGCTCTTTTTTTCAAATCATCTTCGGTATCCTCTTGCTTCTTGTCCTCTAACGAAGCACTGTCAATGTCTTTTGACGTGCTAAACAATGGCTTATCTCCTCTCTTTAATTGGCCTCCGCCAACTTCTCCAATGATCATTCCATCCGAAGTGAACCCAATAGGCTCGACATCAATGGCATCATTAATGACAACTTCTTCTCCTGTTTTTGGGTCAATTGCACTTCCTACCTTATATTTCTTCACCGACTGCCCCATTGTATTCGGCAGGTTAAATATGGTCTCATCCCCTACCTGAGTTGGGTATAATTCCTGCTTCTTTGCCAGTCCACTGCCACTTCCTGCACGATTCGTCCTGTCAAGGCTCGCATTGAATGATTCGGTTGAATATTGAGTTTTGTATGTATTTATGAACTCTTCTTTCGATACAGGCTGCCCTGATCTGTCTCTTAATATGTTAGGTGTGGTTTTGGCCGCTGTATCATATAGTTCGCCAATCCTCCTTGAATTATCTTTTAATGCTTCAACGATTCCTTGCCTTGACTTGGCCATAGATATAGCAGTGTTGGCCTGTTTCCCGATAGATGTCAGCTCTGGCTTATATTGGTTATCTACATACTCTGTCCATGCTACCTGCCTTGGAACCAAAACATTAGACGCATCAACAAGCCCTTGCAATCCTTTATCAAATATATTTTTCAGATTAGCCACTGACTGCGGATCATAGTTAAGGGGATGTGTATTGTATTCTTGCTGCGCTTTTTGTACTTGTGCAATCCGATATTTCATGTTGGATGTTTCAATATCCAGTTTCCGCTTCTCTTTCTGCATTTGGAACATTTGTGGATTGGACAATATCCCGCTTCCTTCCTTATAGGCTTTAGTCCATCTTGAGCTTAAATCTTCGTATCTCTTTAAGTGGTCTAATTGCGCCTGCTCGGATAGCCCCTGAACCGACTCGAAACTCATAGCCTCAAGCATAGCTTTTTCAGACTCGCTCATCAAGTCCTTCTTCTGCTTTATCTCTTCTTTTTTCTGGCTGATTAAAGCCTGCGATAATGCCTGTTGCGTTTGGGTAAAGTCCATTGCCTGTGGAGCAATTCCCGTGGGATAAAGTCCGCCTGCTCCTATGTTTTGTCGAATTGCCATTGTTTATATTTTAACCGATTCGAAATCCTTCAAACGACATATTTGATGGAGCCATCGTACCTGTATCAACTCCCTGTCCACCGAGTTTCCATTTCTTATACTCATCAAACATACTCTCCTGCGAAGCAATCTGCTTTTGCTGTCCGGATATATTCAATGCCATATTCCCTGCATTATTGATATTCCCCCATCCGGCTGCATCCATCTGGCCTGCGGCTCCCATCTCCTGCATGTATGGGTACAGTTCGTTATACTGCCATCTTTGTTGTTCCAGTCCGGCCATATACTGCATCGCACTGGTAAGCATACCCTGATTGCGCTGGTAAGCCTGTTCCCCTGATACAGCGATATTCTTTTCAAAATCCATGTAGTTCTGTCCATACACTTTACTCAGTACACCCAGCACATCAGCCGAACTGCCTGCTGCCCTGCCTGCTGTTTCAATGGCTCTTGATGCTGAACCAAGTGCCCCATTCCGGTAAAGGTCTTCTCCGGGAATACCCCTCTGTGAAGCAATAGATGTGGCTTTGTCGAGATACGCCTTAGCAGAACCCGGTATCTCAAACTCCTGAAAATTCTTTTTGGCCCTGCGCCTTTTTATCCCTGCGCTAATTAGTTGCCCTGCGCCAACCACTGCCTGAGCTGCGGGTATTAAGAATGCTCCCATCTTATGTTGCTATTAATGATTTAACTTCGATTTCCCTTAATTCAACTTCATTCGAACCTTCTCCTGAAAGCGTAACGATAACATACTCTCCGATCAACTTCTGCCCATCATAGAGCAAATTTAAGTCTTCTTCGCCTAATTCGTTCAATATATTCCGTAAAATATCTGAAACAATGCGATTATTCGATACACGCATCACAGAAGGCTTTAAAACCGACCTCTGCTGACGGTAAGTATTTGATGCAGGTATGTCAAACTGGATGTCAAAAACATTGTCATCTGAACTGATCTGGATATTCCTGAACCTTTTTGTCTCGTGTGCAAGGTTATTAACAGGGACCTGTATGCTGAAATCTTTCTGTTCCCCGTAAAACTCATTGAGCGTGGCTCCCGAATCATGCACATACAGCTTGCCGTTCAAAAACGAGAACATCCTGTCCCCAAAGTCTGCGAACAATTCAGGTACACCTTCAGCAGAAGAAAGACTGATAAAACTCTTCCATCCTTTTGTAGCCGGGTCTTCCGAGAACACAACTGTCTCATTCAAAGTCCCCATAATAAAAGATATATAGACCTCTTTATAGTCATTGTTTATCCCAACAATTACGTCTTTATGTCCTTCATATTCCCTGAGCGCCTTGGCTTTCTTTTCAAAATATGACTGGTAACCGTAGAGTGTCGAGATGGCTTCCTGTCCATTGGGGGATGAGCGGATAAATTCTCCGGTTGACTCATCAAAATAATAGACGTTTCGCTCATTGGATGCCAGCGAATTGCGGTAGGTTGTTCCCCTAAATTCCGCATAAACCCTCGGATTGGTAAACGTATTGTCCGAGAGGGTAAGCATCGTATTTCCGCCTCCATCCCTTACCTCCGTCTTTCCAACGTAAATACTCGATTCCTTATGTGCCTGTATGACTTTCAAAACATCTCCTGCAAGTTCCATCCCGGTTATCTGCCCGTCAATATTACTTGCCGTATGAAAATCAGTCCCGCTAAGCCATACGTTCAAATTATTAAACTCTGTATCCTCAATGTAATTCTCGCTCCTCCTGATCTGGTTCAGCGTTTTGTTCTTTGACTCTATCTTGGCTCCGGCCCTGCCTACATCAATGGCATCTGACCTGTAATAATCATTCAAATATTCGTGTTCTATTGGAAGGAACAAGGGACTTTCATCTGCCCGAACAAATACCCTTCCGCGAAGATAAACATCTCCAAAGTCAAACAGCCCCGTTGCCGAAGTTGTCAGCTCTTCGCCTGTAAAAACCTGATCGGTCACTGGTCCTGCATGGCTGCGGTTGGCTGTTCCTGGTTCGAGTATTTCAAACTCTTCGCCTATCTCAAGGTAAATATTGTCCTGTGGCGATGGGTTCTGCCGGTAAACTTCAACAAGCGGCAGGTGTAAATATTGCTGTCCGACTTCTGTTCCCAATTCAACATCAATCAGAAAACCATTAATACCATCTTCTCCTGTTTCGCTGTTTGGCGGTGGGTCAATCCATAAATGCTCTTTCAGAATCTCGTAACTTGTAGTTGACCCTGCAAGCCTTATTCTATCCCCGTTTTGCCACACGTAATCAGAGATAATGAAATTAGGGTATAAATCCCTTATCCGTTGCAAAGATTGGTTTAAAGCGATAAAATACTTGCCATTTGGGATACCGTTCACGTCCACTCCTGTTCCTGGCACAGATTTGACATGATAGAAATATTCAAAATAAGTATATGACTTGTTCCGGATGTATGCCCACCGGTATGCCACAGCTTCCATTGGCGGACGGTGCCTGATTGTCCACAGGCATCTGATAAGTTTATTGGTATCAGTTGTTGTATTTGATGTAAACAAAGGCGAGTAAAGTTCTTCGTCTCCCTGTACCACATTATACCTTCCCCTGCTGTCGTTGTAGATCAATGCGAACGGATGGTACTGTCCACGTTTTAGATGTTTGTATGCAGGTAAGTGGGTCCGTACATCTTGGTGCATTTCGCCTTTTAAATTAATTACAAACCCCCCTGTTGGTACAGTAGTTAAACTAAACCCAAGCGCAATTCCATTCGGAACATCATGCAGCGCCCCGAAGATTCCGCTTGGCTCCATAATGTTTTCCACATAAGACACAATATCAGGGAATTCTGAGTTTATCTTTGCATTAATGAGAGCTAAAAAATTATCTCTCATAGTCCCCGGATAGCCTGCGTATGTTGATCCGGCTGAAATCTGAAAATAAAAATGATGCTCAAGCACCGTAAATGACATGGAGTAAGTCGTATTTGGCATAAACTCTGATGGGAGCCAAATTGCAGCAATTTCATTCCATTGAAGTCCATAGCCCTGTAGCTTTTGGCTATAGCTTGGATTAACCGTCATATCCCCCGCAAATTTCCTTTCCTGAAAGTCTTTCGATTCTTCGTAGGCATCCAATACATATTCTGTTTCGATATTATCATACCCGTATTCAGGCAAACTTATTGCAAGGTACTTATTGCTCAAAAGCAGCATGTCGTTTCCTGAAAGCGGAATGTTGTCCGAATACCGGTTCTCAATTTCAGTATCTATGCTCCTCGTGATTTTATTGTTGTAAAAGTCAACTTTCTCAGTTATTTTATCTTCGTCAAGCGCAGTCCGGTCAATTTCATAAAACTGGAAAAACGATCCTGCATTTCTTGGGCTCGTGTCCCTTGCAGCTATCAGTATCTTTTTTACAAGCCTGCTGCCTGTATTGACTGTAACCGTAATCTTATTATTATGGGTAATATCTTCGACAAAACTCCCGGTCACATAAACTTCATTTGTGGGTATCGGAACTTTGGATATTGGCGACCATGAACTGATTTGGTCATCAAAATACTGGTAGGCATATTTAAACTGGAAAAGTTTTTTTCTCAGGTTGTTAAAGTTAATCGCAGAGTCAGAATCATACGCGTATGTCGGTGCAAACTTTGGAGGCTCTGTGGCATACAGAAAAAAGTCAGTTCGTGTTATGTCGGAAGTTGTATAGATGTCGTCTGACGAAACCGAATTCGTGTAGTTATATGCCCTTAAAATGTCAAATACTTTTGGTTGCTTTGACCCATTTACCCAATAGACCTTCCCTTCGATTACCTGCCCGCGAACAGGGGCATCCGCCAAATCCAACTCTGATTTACTCAACCAAATGTTTTGCAACTCTTTGGTCTTGGTCATGTACCGAAATACACAATGGTTCCCAAGGGAGTTATAAATAAAATAAATCAATGCGTCATTTTGGGAATCCTTAATCGTTCCAATGGTTTTATTGGTTCCTGTCAACGGAAGGCTGGCCTCTACAAGTAATGTCCCTTTAAACTTCTTATTCACAAACGTGTCGCCATCAAGTCCGCTATTACGTAAGTTGACACGTTCCATGACCTGCCCCTTGGATGAGTCGATGAACTTGGGAGCCACATCTTTTACCATTGGTCCGTTAAGGGGACATATCTGACTGATTTCTCTCATCAATATGCTATAATTTATTTATTCAAAGATACAAAATTTACAAAAAGAAAAGAGGGTTAATAATGAGTCAAAAATTACAAATAAAAATATTTTTAAAATATTATAGGTATTATTTGCATGGTAAATATATTGTGCGTAGATTTGTGGAGAATTAAAAAGAGTCTGTTATGAAAGACATATCTACCACACACGAATAATTAGCGTCTTGCTGTTGCATTACTCGAACCGTAAATAGCATCTCTTACTTCCCAGAAGTTATGTGGCTCATACATCAACGTCTCATAACTCTCCTGTATGGCAGACAGCTCGCGCTCATACCTGTCCTTCTCGTCTGCCGTCATCCGGAATGGGATATTCTTCATGGCGAACTTATAAACCACGGTGGACACAATCAAATCCTCTGCTTCTTCCGGAACAATACAATCCCTTGAACAGTCAAGGCCATTGGTCTTAAACCGGATGATAACTTTCTCCCTGACGTTGCTGGTAACATCCTCTACGGCCTGATCAATAGTCCGGAAGTTGCGGACGAATACACGACAGTTTTCTTTGTCTTCTACCCAATAACCAAAATTCTTTACCCCTACACCAAAACTTCCTCCGGGATGCGCGATAGAAACATTTTCATCATCGTCTGACTCATGTATCCCATCTTCGTAATCGACCGGCAACAAAGACATGTCAGGTTTCTGTGTGAATGGCCAGAACTCGCCGTTTCGGTAAACACCAACTGACAATATCTTAACCGATTCTTTCGGAGTATCAAAGGCATTGATCTCATTGAGCACGACCTTCCGTTCCAGATAGAACGGAGAAAAACTCATGTTGATCCTACGAAAAGTATCAAATGCCCATGACAAGGCTTTCAGGTAGTATTTTCTTGATTCAGCATCATCCAACTCAATCAGTATCCTGCTTACTATGGATTCCATTGCTACAAAGCTGCTCATAATTATCTGACGTTATCGTTAGTATTATCTGTTGGACGGAATCCCATAGTCTGTAAGATCATGAGCATGGCATCCTTTTCCCCGTAAGGGAATTCAATGTTATCGCTATCACCAAAATCCATGAACGAAGGGATGATCTTGACAGTAAGTTGTTCGGTCAGGGTTTGCTCCAAAATGTGAAAATCAAACATGATCTTCAATCCGGAAAGGTAGTAAAAGGCTGTATTCGATCCTTGAAAAGCATGTGTCTTCCGGTATGTTTCCAGTTCGGTCTCAGCAGCCCGGATAAAAGAAATATCCCCGTCAAGCGGTCTTATTGATCTTATCCCAAGATTATTTCTCAGGAACATGGGCTTCACAGTCAGGTCACAGTAAAATTTACCATTGTTTCCTTTTTTCAGGTCAACGGTATAGCTCTTGCAGAAATACTCTGAGTCCACGTCCCCAAGCATTCCTTCCTTGGCAAAATACATCTTCAGAATAGAGTCGTAAGCCTTGGCTATTTCGGCCTCTATAATCCTTGGATGGGCACGTTTACTTGAATCTTGGTTCGGACTTTGCTTTAGGACCAATTCCGTTACGGAGTCTATGAGATACTGTTTCTGCATAATGGTATTTATAAGTGATAGGGATCACTTTCGCAATCCCTATTTCCCTGTTTCTACAAATTTTTCAGCCATTTGAACGACATCGCCACGCTGGATATTCAAGCCATAATCAGTTAAGATCATGTGTAGGATGTCGAGTTTATTCCCATCATCCCATTCAAGTTCCACAGAGTTATCCGCATCGTATTCCAGCTTTAATGTCGTCAGGTTCACGAGTGTTTCAAACGCGGGAGTTGTCGGCTTCCGGTAATAAGTCACATAGACTTTGGTAACGCCTGTTGCCGGAAAGACTTTCAATCCGTCCGAAACAATGTAGGCAGCCAAATCTTTTGTTGTGGGCGCTTTTAAACCTGATTTTCTTTTCGAGTATTCACCGTAAGTGATTATCTCGGAAGAACGGGAAGCATCACTCCAGTAGTCGAGGATGTAATACCAGCCGGGGAGTACTGCTTTCCCTGAAGCAATAGTCACTTCAAGACCATCTACCAGGAAGGGGACCATGTCGGAGTTGTTGAGTCGTGTTGATTCTACACCCGCGACAATCTGCCCCTGCCTGTATGCTTCCGGAAGGCCGATCCTGTTACGGAAGTGCCGCATATTCTTGGCAGTAAGTTCAAGTTGAAACTCTGCCGCTCCCATTGCCTGTGTATATTCATCGTTATTGGCGATAAAATTGGCCAGCCGGTATAAATCCCAGTTTGTCATACTTTCTGTCCTGCTTCAGCAAGTTTGTGCTTAATGACTGAATAAATTAAATCCTTGTCCAACCCTTCGGTTGGGAAGTTGAGCTCGGTTGACTTAACCAGTAGTTTTTCCATCGTCATATTGATAGGACAGGGAATTCTTTTCACATCCAATACCTCGCCATTGACAAGGTTGACCTCAACAGTTTCCTGTCCTTCGGTTGAAGCTTTGCCATTGACTTTTTTCACCTTGGCAATGGCTTTCAGCACAGAATTAAAGTTGTACGCTTTTTTTGTTTTCTCCCCGCTCTGTACAACAGTCCATAGCTTCATTGCCACTTCTTCCCTTGAAGCTCCGCCAATAGGCGATTCGGTTGGAACCAAAGCTGCGATTTCGAGAATGGCTTCCAAAGTCAAATTCTTGTCAAAAATAGCTTTCACGACATCTGCCTGCCGTGCCATGTCTTCGAAACTACCTTCGTACTCGGCTTGTTTGTCAACAACTTTTAAAATGCCATTTTCAACAACTTTACTTGCCTTTAAAATAAACCATGCCAGGTCAATCTGCTTGTCATTTACCGATATACCTTCACGGATGATAAACTTACTTTCGCGTCCCCATGAGATACCATTTTTAGTCCTTGTGGGAGGGGTGCTTGCATACCTTACTTCAATAGTGCCAAGGTCGGGGTCATACATCCCTATGTTCTGTGGGATAGCCATAGAGGGAGCCGGTTTGTACCTTGTTTTGGTAGTGTCCCAGATTTTGTTGAAGTCGCGGCTCAGGATCATAGTCGAACTGCCATCCGGCTCTTTGAATTTGCCGAGTATAGTCCGTACTTCTTCGAATTCCTCAAAAAGACGCTTCTCAAGCCTTGAGCCATCCTTCTTGGGCTCAATCATCTTTCCATCACTTAAATAAATTGCCATAAATGTTAAATTTAGTTTATTTTTAAATAGGGGAGGAACGAACCTCCCCTACAAGACAAATCAAGTACGAAGAACCAATATCGCGCGGTTCAACCCCAGTAAGAGAAGCATAAACTCAGACAGCATGTAAGTTGAGCTGTCATCCCAATCGTCAGAGATTGGAATTCCAAGTCCGTTTACACCGGCCCTGTTACCAACGATCATTTTGCGGTTTTCACCTCCATGATTCAGGTAACCAAGAGTCATGTGTCCCAAAGACACTTTCCGGCCTGCTGCGTTTGCTCCCCCAGGGTTAATCCCGTTGAGAGTAGCGGTAATCTTACTGTCGTGGAAGATCATTCCAAGTGACTCGAAATTGTAGCCGTCGGCTGCATAAGTCACAGGGTTGTTGAACTCCTGAACTTCAGTAAGGTATGTTTTGAAGTTGTTTTTGAAAACTTCTTTAATCCCGAAGCCAATCCCTTTCAGGTTGTCATACAGGTCAGTTCCGCCGGAATATTCTTTCAGCATTTTTAATCCTGAATTTTCAATTGACAGCCCAAGCTCTTGTCCCAACAGGAACATGGCCGAACCCCCAGTAATGCCCTGAGAGGCAAACAGGAATTTCAAGGTGTCGAAATTGTCTTCCGTGTAGCTGCCGGTATAATATTGCTTCATAGCGTCATTATACATAGCAGGGATCAATCCATAGTCACCATAGACAGGATTGGAGTCGCCCCCACGGTTCAACTGGGTAAGGGTGTTGCCATTCGGGTAACCCATCAAAATAGCATCATTGATCTGGTGGTTCAACCGAAGTTGAGCTTTAACCAGTTCTCTTGCTTTTAACGAAGAACCATACTGCGACTGTCCCATAGCGTCCCTTTCAGCAATAGCCTGTTGTCCGCCTTCAAAGTTGATGGATTCCTTCATGATACGGGTGTAATGGTTGTGGCTGTAAAAGCCTTGGGTCAAACCTTCCGGTTGCTGTGTGCCTGCTGCATACTGTGAACCTCCAACGATCAATGGAGTTGAGGCCGGAATTGCGACTGCAATCTGGAAAGTATCCATCAACGGCTTACACACGTAGGTATAAACACCTGTTCCTGAGTTGTAACTCTTGGACTGGATGTTGTATGACACGGCAATCGTAGTCCCCGAATACGCAGGCTGGATATGGACATTGAATCCAACACGGCCAATGCCTTTCAGTGAAGTGATCGAGATGTTGGCTCCGGCAACACTTGTCCCTACCTGTGCATTGGTGTCAAGGGTGTCCCAGAAACTTCCTTCTTCCAAAACAAGTTGTTCGCGGGTAGAAATGTCGATGTAGTTTTTTGCCCACATCAGAATATCGAAAGTGCGGAGTCCTTCGCCGTAAAGCTGAACCAGTTCACCGAATTCCTGTGGTTTTTCAGTTATCTCGTTCAAGAGCCTCCACCCTTGGGTAAATGCGCCACCGCCTAAACTTGCCGTTAATACGGCTGGCCCTTTTTCTGTGCTCATAATAAAGTATTTTAATTGTTAATATTATTTTCGTTCAGAGATCATGCTTCTGATGAGTTGCAATTCAGGAGATACTTTAACTTTGCCGTCTTCAGGTTTCTTCGACTTGTCATCAAACGGAACTTCGTTGTTGTACTTTATACGAAATTCCTGTTCAAGTTTAGTGCGAAGATGGGTTTCGTGCGCTTTTACGATTTCTTCCCTTTTGTCAAGCCATATTTCATCCATTATTGCTTGGTGCAACTCCTGCTTCCCCTCATCGGTAGAAACGTCGAAATCACCAGACTGAATAAGACTTGTCATCGTCTCAGCATAACCGTTTTTTTCACTTTCAGACAAATCCAATTTAAAAATGAAATCGTCCTTAACCCTAAGCTCTTTTAACTCTCCGACATAAGAATAAGATACTGGCATAATCTGCTCACGTTTAGCATTGAAATCATCTTTCTTTGCTGTTTGCTCATCACTTAGCATCTTCTCAATGTCATCTGTCATAATCTGTGGAACCTGAATATCAGTCCCAATTGTCGAGAGCTCTTTTCTTGCCTTTGCAGCAAAACCATCAAATAAATCCTTGTCGTCGTCATCCAGTTCGTCATAGTTGTCTATGACTGCATCCGGATCAAGACCCAACCCTTTTATAGCGTGTCTGAACGGGTTCCTAACTTCGGCAGGAGCATTAAGTTTGGCGTGTAGTTTTACAACATCCAAAGCCCCCATCGTCTTCAAGTCAGACCTTAGCAATTCTTCAATAGCGCCTTTCTTTCCATGAAACCTTTCCTCTTTTGCAAGCTGAGAGGCTTTGTAGGCTGTCTCGTCTTCAAAATAAGAAAGAACGTCTTTCGACTGTTTGAACTTTTCAAGGATAAGCGGGAACTTCTCACGAATATCTTTTGTCTTGCTCAGTTCCCCCTGAACTTCCTTGTATCTTTTTGCTTCATCAAGAGTGGCTTCTGTTCCTGTAATCTTCCTGAACGCAGCAAGCATCTGTTCGTCATTGAGCTTGTTCAGGTCAAATTGCGGAAGTTGTTCTTCTTTTTTTCCTTCCTGTTGCTCTTGTTGCTGTTCAGATTTCTGCTCCTCTTGTTGCTGTTCTTCCTGTCTTTCCTCAGAAGATTCTTCAGACGACCTTTCAGCCTCCTCCGACTTTCTTCCAAGCAGCACATCCATAAATTCTCGTTCTTCGCTTGATTTGACTTCTGTTTCCATAATAAATGTGTTAGTACAAATTTAAGTAAATTTATCGTTCTTGAAATTGTCTTTTTTATGGTTGTAATTCAGCCTCTTCCGGCTGCTCCTGCTGTTCTGCCATAGCAGCCATTTGCTGTGCTTGCTGCATCTGTTCAATAGGTGTTCCCGGATAATTATGACGTAATACCTGTTCGGGCTCTTTGTTGTTCTTCAGCACAAAATCTGCCCAGAATTTATACCACATCATATTGTAGTCGTGGTCATTCTGCATTTTTTTCTGTCCGCCTTCTTCCTGTTTGATCTGGAGGAGCCCTTGGTTCTGTTGCTGTATGGCAGCCATCTTGAATTGCTGCGCTTCCTTGATCTTCCTTCGCATCTTGCCTCCGAGCACCAGCCCAATCTTTCTGAGGTTCTGATCCTGGAACACCATGTCGTAGATAAGCATGGCTTCTGAGAAGTCGAGCTTTCCGGATTCAGGAGAACCACTTGGGTCAATAGATGCGTTAAGGACATTCAAAATAACCTGCTTGCGTTCATTATTGTTGGTAGTCTGAATGGTTATCCCATATTCAACATTATTCTTCTCAGCTTCCACAAACTCTTTCATCCTTCTCTGCCCAACCACGTTGGCATAAGACTCGGCAATAGACTTATTCACATAGCAAAGTGAGCGTATCCGGTAACAGACATTAATAGAAACATCTTCCTGTAAATCAGTCTGTGCCCTTGCGATGCTGTTTATGATTGAGTTGGTTCCTTGTATGCTGACCTGCATGTTGAACTTGGCTACGTTTGGGTCTGCCGCTTTCCCCGTAGCAACCATCGAAATACCGGAAGCATCCTCAATTTTTTGAAGGTAGTAGTCCATACTCTTAAACTGTGCTTCGATGTTTTGGAACATGTCGTTATTGATGGGGATGATCGGCGGGGCTGCATACTTGTTAAATCCCGATAGAGATTGGGGTCTTTTGTGAAGCAGGAATGATGATTGCCGATAAAAAGCCAAAATCTGTAGTGGATCATAACTCTTGTCCTTTCCTATTGAAATGTTTTTAATTGCTCCGATGTCAATGGCCAGCCCGTTACCTACCGCATTGGATATAGCTAATTGTGCCTTTATCCATGCAAGGTTGAAACCTTTGATGAATGGTTTAATTTGCTCAATAATTGGTGGGTTGGCCAGACTGACTGCGCGATAGGATAACCTTGGGGCTTTGTACCTGTCTCTTGGCAAATATTCTTTCTTGCCCCAGTCGAACAAATGATCCGTTCCGGGTATCCATGAGGTTTGCCGGACATACCTAATCTCATCTTTCTTCAGTTCTTCATTGTCCTGAATAGTGTCCACGTATCGTTTAGTCCTCGGATTGCCGTGTTTGTCTTTAAAGGTCAGGTAGTATTCATTATCCACATCCTTAAACTCGGAATAGAAAATTGGCACCTTGTAAAAGTCAAACCCAAAATTATTCCTATCCACGTCAAATGTATTGTATTTACCCCAGTCAGACTCGTTGGGGTTGTCGTAAAGCCCTGAATAGCTGAAGGCCAACTGTGCGGCCTGATCCTGATCCAAATGAAGCCTTTGACGGACATAAGACAGGTCTGCCATATAAAGTTCATAGGCAAACGGAGAACTCTTAAAAGAGCGGTCTGTTGAACTTGCAAGCCCTGTAAATTTAGGGTCGCAATACCTGACCACTACTCTTTTCATCTCCCTGTCAAACTCTTCCTTGATAATGGCATACCCATTGGCAAACAAATCTTTTCTCACCTTCTCGGCAACTTCCTTATCCCATTCACTAACATTAAAGGAATGTTTCAAAAGGTCTTCCATTGTTACTGCGTAAGGAACTTTGAATCCTCCGGTGAGTGCGTAAACTTCAAGTTCATCCAGGTTCTCAGGAATAAAGTCCGGCTCGCTCTGTGTTAATCCGAGCATGGCCTGTTGGCTCTGTATCCATTTCTGGTTTTCTTTGTAAAACCACAGCTTAAATTTTTCGGTTTCTTCCTGTGACGAACTGTACGAGTCTATGGCATTACAACTCATCTCGTAATACATGGACCGTATATCTTCGTTGATCTTGGTGAATATCTTAGGGGCGATAGATACGGGAGAGAAGTCAATAACCTCCCATGCCTTGCGGTCCGATTCAGCAGAGGCCATGTCCCTTGTATCAAATCCTGCCGAATCAAAAGCAGAACTCTCGGAAGTCTTTGTTCTTGCCCCCAGAATCCAGTCTTTGACTTGGTTCATGTCGTGCTTCCCGTCAGCATAAGCCCTGTTCTCGTCAATGATACTGCCTGAACTGTTTTTGGTCAAAAAAGCTGCATATATTTTTTCTGCCCATGCCTTGTGGTACTCGATACCTTTGTCGGCAGTGGAGGTGCTTGGGGTCACAAACTTATCTTCGGAATACCTCTTCGTATCAACCTTCTTCCAGTTTTCCTTTTTTTCGATTTTTATTTTGTCCATTTTAGTAGGTATATGCTTTAGCTCCCAATATTTCAAATGAATCCTGATCTGCCTGTACTCCGTCCAGCAAATCAGCATAAATACTGTCGTCCCCGATCAATGCGTGCATGTGTGCCGCTATCCGGTCATGCTTGGTGAGTTCCTCCATAGACGAGATTTGGTCAAGGTCATCAAGGAACTCATAAATGGGTTCATTATCACAGTATAAAGATACATAATCTGCCAGAAATGTGAAACCATCTTTTTTTCTTTTTGGAGTTAGGAAAGTTCCTGGCTTTGCGGCTATCTGGAATTGCCCATCTGCAAGCCTTTCCACGTTAAAATTGAGGTAGCCTGCAAAACGCTTTTCGACAAATGTTTGCCAAATATCTTTTCTGTTTTGCTCTAAACTTACAAGGGCTCCCCAAAGTATCATCGCCTTTTGCACCTCATCAAAGGCTTCAATATTTGAACTCAATCTTGATCTAAACGATGCGATAAATTTCTTTCCGCACTTTCGTGGATCATCTTCCTGTATTTTTCTATCGCCTCTTTTTAATATCGCAATAGCAGTATCCGACAACTTAGTACCCTTGGCTTCAATATGAACAGACTCAGCTTTATTACTAAATTCCTGTATGTCCATCCCGATCATATACCGGTTAGGATATGCAGGCCGGTTCATGGTCACATCGTCACCTTCAATGGCAGAAAATTGTTCCATCGTAGAAATTTGATTAGCGTCTTCTCTTTCCGGAAGCTCTGCCACAATCCATCGCCCGTTAGGACATTCTTCAAAACGAACAATTAGTCTCAGTTTATCTGCCCATACAAGTTCACCAGTCACCGTTTCTGTTTTGTTTAAAAGCTGTAATTTTCTCCTTCGTATCTTTTCATTGTCCAGTCCTAACTGCCCTGCAACACCTGTCCAGCATTCATCGTAATCTTCGGGGTGCTTTCGGACAAATGACCGGTATTGCTCCATCTTTTTAGGGTCATTCTCGTCGTACAAGTCCCTTCTGCGGTTTTTCACATAAGTGACCGAACCTATCCTTGGCTTATACCCATGCCTGATTTGTCTTTCTGTCGGACCGAACAAAACTGCCTGTCCCCACTTATCCAAAAATCCTTCCAGTCCATGTGATGACCTCATATAAATTACAGCAAGTCCGGTAGCGGTCTGCCCGTCTTTTCCCCTTTTATAAAAGTTACTCAAATCGCACATGTCCATGTAATCCTTGCCACCCTCTTCCATCTTCTCAACAGTCGAAGGATGAATGCTCCATCCGATAATGTCCGATCCACCTCCAAGGGTCATGGCTTCCTTGTTCACATTCCACCTGTCCTGCACATTCCCCGTGCGCTTGCCCTTGCCTTGTTCATCAAACAGACCGGCAAAAAGCATCTTTCCGTCATTAGCTAAATCATCTGCCGAATCAGTAAAATTTATCATCGTATCCAGGGTATCCACATCAGTCATACCGTTTGCCCTGAACTCAAGCTGTCTAAACTTCCCGAACCCACCAACCCACACAGGACGAATCCACAAAGGTTCTGCGTTCCATGCCTTGATTAGTTTTTGTCTAAAATGGGTTTCAGCATTTTCCCCTCCCATCGAAACAATGGTGCCAAGCTTATCTGCTCCCCTTGTTGCCCCCATGATACGCCTGATCGTATGGCACCCTTCATTGGTTCTTCCTTCGCGCCTGCCTTTTGGCTCTATGGTGCCAACAAAAAGTTTTCGCCCTGTATCCAGCATCCGGTATCGCATATTCCCTTCTTCGTCAGGGATCTTTATAGCAATGCCGTCTTTATCGTAGTCAGCAAATGTCTCTGTCGTATTTTGCAGGTAAAAACGAGCCACCCAAAATATCCTGTTTCTATCCCTGTACTCAGGGTAAGTATATCCTGCCTTGGTTGTCATCCTGTGAAAGTTGAGATAGGAGTAGTACCAAGGAGGCAAAAAAGTTGGTTTACCGTCAATGTAAACCCAGTAGCCATACCACATGTGCCAGATCACTTTTTTCATAAAAGCAATCTCATCTTCCAGATACTTCTTCCTGTTTTCCAGCTCTTCCCAGAATGTTGTCAGGATAGCATTACCGTTGATCCCCCTGTTCTTATCCTTGTATTGGGACATGATCTCTTTTTCGAGCCGGGCAAGTCTTTCGGGAATTTCAAGCTTTCTAAAATATTGGTCATCTGGATGCTTTCCCCAGCCATCAATAAGATGAAACCTTGGGGGCTTGGGGAGGCTGATTCGTATAGGGCGCAACCTTTTTGACCCTACGTTTATTACAAACGAAGTGTCGGCAGGTCGGTACATATTTGAGTATCTACACAGCATAAACTAATTTACGTCATCGCCTAAAAATCTCATCTTGTCAATTTCATAATCCGGTCCGTAAGGAGACGCAACGATTTCTTCGCCTTTCTCGTATTTAGTAACCAACGACTCCGGCCTTAGTTCAGAAACCATAAATTCGGCTGACATCTCATGCAGCACATTCTTCAATTCATTAACATCGTCACCTGAGAACATTTTATGCTCAAGGCGAACAATGTCACTTTGTATGAGTTCAATGTTTACCTTGGCAGTTGCAACTTCGGCAGGTGTTTTAAAATCAAATGCAAGAAGTTGTGCGCCCTGATTTATCAGCATCTCATTATAAATACCGTACATGAGGGCATCACGGGAATGTAAAAGGAACACGTACCTGAGAATCAGTATGTTTATAACCCTGTTTTTACAGTAAAGAATTTGCGATACGTCTTCCTCGAATCCCCTGTTGGCCAATGCCATTACCCCTGAAAACCTTGCAGCTTCTTTTTTCTTTATTGTCCAGCGCTTATTGTTGTCTTTTACAATCCTTGATTCAGGGTCATAGCAGGAAACAATGTATTTAATAACCGGGATTGTTGGTATCTTCAGCCCGTCATCCCGCTCATCAATCCACTTCAAAAAAGACTCATGCAGCTTTCCAAAAGCAGCTTTTATCTCTTCGTCAGATTCCTCTACGTCAACCAGGCACTTGTTAAAATCCATGATGGTATCAATTTATATCCAACCATTAATAATATTTAGCCTATTGTATATATCCTCAAATTTTGTTGATTCTTTTAATATAATGTCGATAGGTGCTTTGTTCAAAAAATTGGCATCTATTAACTTATTTTGCAATCTCCAAAACATTTTTTCCAATCTGGCAATTTCCTTTGCCTTTTCAGCAGCTATTTCTATTCGCTGATCCTCTGTGATTAATATTTTCATAGCGGGTTAATTCATATTACAAAGTTACTCAATCCCAAATCAAATCCGCAAACTCAATTTCTGTTTCTTTAATAAGCTCTACATATTTGGAAGAAATAGAGTCTGGCGACACAATAATCTCTTTTCGGAATGGAGATGTCTGATAGGTGATCTTGCAAAAATCCCTCCCGTTTTCTCTGGGAACCATAGCGTCGTGAAAATATGGTTTTTTCTCCCAATCGGAGATGTGATGGTTAGCCCCTGAGAACTGCATCAAATCGGATGCCACCGGCTCAATGCCTCTTTTAATCATCTCATATTGAGTGAAATACATCTCAGATGCCCATGCCTGTACAGGATACGGGTCTTCCGGCTTCTTATAAATAGCTGCCGTAGCGTTCATGTGCTTAAACCCGACAGTTGACTTTCTTGCTATGTCGAACCAAAAGTCAGCAACACAGTTTTTAACGAAGTACTGGGCTCCAATAGAATTGTGGTCGTTGGCCTCCACATCTTCAACCGACACTCCGGCTATCCCACACAGGTCAGTCAGTAGCTTCTCAGCCTTGCTTTTGATGTACGTTATCCCGGTATATGACTTCGTGCTGGAACCATACCACTTGTCGTCATTGATGAATGGCTCAAAGTCCATAGGTTTAGTGAACACCACATCAGGGTCAAGGTAGTTGAACACTCCCCTTTCTTCCGGGAATTGCTCAAAAAACTTACCCATCAGCCATGGTTTATTTGCTGCTGTATAGCTTCGGTCAGGCCGTGATCTGCCATCATACAAATAAAATTTAGCCTTTATATTTGGCGAATTGGCAAGTTTTAATAATCGTGCGCTTGGCTGGCCAAAATAGGACACCGGGTAGATTGCATCCTGTTCATATCCCATCTTCCGGAAGTTCATAATCTGCACCAACACCTGCCATAAAAAATAAGGGCTATCCGGGAATGGGATGATAAATTTTACTTTCGGGGTATCTCCGGAATAAGAGACTGTTTGTTTTGATGCAACCGGGAGTACACACCTTGACCCTTCGATTAGGCTGACGTATTTTTCAACCCCGCCTATGGTATATTTCACATCAAGATATTTAACTACGTTGGGCATCGGATCACCAAACAGTGTATTGGATACGGGTATTGATAGTTTATTATCGACTACCAAATCAGAGACAATACCTGTCACATCCTTATACCCGTAGGTAGCCTCTGTTATTTTCAGGGCAGATACGAATTGTTTGTGCATCTCTATATAATCCCGATTCCACTTTGGCACAAGATTTACGACCCCCGTTGGTATCTTGCCTTGCTTCCGTAGATTTTCAATATGCCTGCCATGGCGAATCAATACATTTTCTCTGTCCGGGGTATCCTTTCCCTGCCCGCTCATGTGGTAACTTCCATTCCCCCAGTTATATGCCCAGCTTGCTTCTTCTTCAGGCATGGTAACCCTTGCAATCTTTCCCCCTGCATTTTTAACCTTAATGACAAAAGTCATGTCATAACCTGCATTTTCCAACTCGTGCCTACCGACTTTCTCCCATATCTGCTTACTGTAAACAAGCCCTGAGTTTCCACAATTTCCTATCGAGGCAATTTTATTCGAAACCAACAGGATTCCTGTAGTCCAGTGGAGCAGGTCATGTCCGGGAAAATATTTGTTTATATTGCTCAAATGGTTAGGCAAGGCCACATCATCATCATCCCAGATTGCAATTGTGTCATACTTACACATTGATACCGCGAAGTTTTCCTTTTCACCGATAGTAGCGAATGTTTCCGGCATGTTGTATATCCTGACCTTTGGATGGTCAAAGACGAGCGTCTGTAATGGATAGTCATTCACGATGACTAATTCAGACTCGCCTTCATATTCCTGCCTTAAAAACGATTCAATGGCCTCTATGATGTATTCTGTCCTTCCGTAGGTAATCGTTTTGCAACTTATGCTTAATGGCTCCATACTTAATCAATTATTTGAAAATTTGGGACGGCTACGATAAAACTCCCTGCGTACCCAAGAGCTTTAACCTTGGCAATGATCTCGACCATGAAGTTCCATGACAAAATTACAATGTAATCCGGATTGATCTTCATGATATTTTCAATGCCTATAATCGGGATTCCAGTGCCCGGACTGAACATGCCAATTTTTGTCGGGGTCTCGTCAATAATGCAGTCGAGAATATCCGGGCTTATGCCTGCTGCATTTAATAGCGTATTCCCCTTGGCCGAAGCAGCAAAGCCAATAATTGTTTTACCTTGTCCTTTTAAGTCAAGGATTTTTTTTCTGAACGTAGCAATATGATGTTTTACTTTATCAGCCCATCCGGAATAAACTTCAAACTTATCAAAGCCTCTTTTTCTTTCTTCAAAACACAGTTTTTTCATCTCTGCGGATGGTACATGATCACTTTCTTTTCTCGCAATGATATACCTCATGGTTCCCCCGTGTATCTTCTGTTTTTCTGCTGCTATGACCTTTAGCCTGTACATATCGCACAACCTCATCATGGGCAGCAGGCTCCAGTAAGAAGCATGTTCAAAATACGTTGTATCATATTCCATATTGTCAATGAAGTCTATCAGGTATGGGTTTTCGATCACCAGTATGGCGTTGCGGTGCAGCATCCCCCTGCAAGCTACTATGAATTTAATTATGTTATCTAAATGAGCGAACACGTTGGTTGCTGTCAATAAGTCAGCTCTTTTTGCTATTTTATAGGTAACAGGGAGTCCCCAGAAATCGGTCATGCTTGGGATGCCATTGCTTCGTGCTATTTCAGTAATGTTTTCAGAAGGGTCAACATTAAGCACTTCGTGGTTTAAAACTTCCTTAAACTGGGACAACAGAGTTCCATCATTTCCTCCAATATCTACGTGAAAACTTTTATCGCTCAGGTTAAACCTGTCTTTTAAATCCTCTGCCATCTGCCTGCAATGTTTTTTATACCCGTCGTTTATCCCGGACATATAGGTATAGTAGCTAAACAGCACTTCCGGGTCAATAACTACGGACAACTGCGATAATCCACAATTGTTACAAAACATGATCTTCAACGGAAACCGCTCTTTGTTTTTAGCCAACTCTTGCGTTGGTTCAAGGTTATTGCATAATGGCATCAAACTGAGGTCGAGGTATTCGCTCAAATCAGTGGACTTGCACACCCTGCATTTGGTGTGAGCATGACAAATTGAATTAGACTCCATAAGTATGAGTTTGTGTTGTTAAACAAGTCCTTCAAGCTTGTCCCATAATTATGCGTCCTTATTGATTTTTTCTAAATATATTTCACAGGTTTCCCCGCCTCTCATACCATAAATACGCCATCCCTTTTTAGCTAATTCCATCAGCATGATTAACGTTTCCATTTGTATGTCTGAGGTATCTTTAATTTTTAGTGTTTTATACTCTTTCATATTGATTTACCTTTTATATATCACAATAAACCCGTTCATAAACTGGACAGAATCATACAGGGGAAGGTTTTTAAAACAATCTTCCCTGCGGTGCCACCCTTTTGCCCAGCAGTCTCCAAATTCCTGTGGCGGATTTTCTGGGACGCTTCCCCTTTTCCCCCTGAGATGAATATCATCTACCAGCGTCTTGAAATACTCTACGGGTGACATGGCATGATTTTTATACTCGTTCCAGTAAGAAGTGGTAGTGTCTTCAACAACATAAATACCCCCGCTTTTTAAATACGGAAAAAGTGTCTTAAAGGTAAGTATTTGTTCCATCCAAAAATGGTTCCCGTCGTCAATGATAAAATCGAACGGGCCAAACTGCTCCATGTTTTTAAGCTGTGCCTCATCCCTCTGATCAAGCGGGTGAAATTTAATCCTGCTGGAATACGACTCACAGATCACGGATGTTTTATCAATGTCAGCCCCGTGTATCGTTGCATTCGGGAAATAGTCTGCCCACATTTTTGTGGATTGTCCCTGGGATACCCCAATTTCCAGTATCGACAAAAAAGACTGCCTGAACGGGGCAAACAGCTTATCGTACTTGACTGCATAATTATGAAACCTTGAAGATTTATCTGACTTATGTTTGATGGCCAGTTCGTCCATAAGGCTGTTTATGACTATTTTAGGAGGCTCTATCTTTACGGGCGGAAATGCCTCTGCATGTTTGCCCATCAGGTTTAGATGACCCCTTGCCACTGAGTCCCATAGCGGGGATTGTCTCAGGTCACTTACAATCATTACCGGCTTCTTCCCAAAGGCTACAATCTGCTCGAGAAGGGCATTCTTGCTCTTGTGCTCAAACTGGTAACAATCTTCCCTGTCCCCCATCGGGTCTTTTGGGAAAACAAGTCTTTTGGCTATGTCCTTGGTTACTGAAAACCCGGTAGTCCTGATATGGGGCTTTACAACATTGGATATTTCGTAGCAGGGTATATTGCCCTCAGAGAACTGTTTTAAATAAGGCTCAAGAAAATTCTTTGCCATCGGTATGCAGTCGTCGGTTATCCAGATCAGGTTCTCCCACTCGTTCGGGAAACTTGCCAATCTTTCTTTGCACACATCCTGAAAAGCGCCAATGTCAAAACCTTTATTTGGCCTTGGCACATAGGTTATCCCATTATCCTTGCATAATTGGGAGTACTTGCTGTTATCGCTTTCAAGGTTGTGGACTACCACCAATTCTACACCCATCTTATCACACTGATTCCAGCAGTTTATCCACAGCTTTAAATTATCAAACCTGTTCCAAACGATGATGGCGACAATTGTTTTACCTTTTAACTCGATGTAGTTGGCTTCCTCCCACCATTTGTCATGCCATTTATGGATGCGCTTGTTGACATTTGCCTTGGCTTTCTTAAACGGCTTAGACTCTTGGCAATGTACGATAAAAGGCTTTTCGGGCAATGGGAGTTCCGGAATCTGGGCTCCGTAGGTATCCATGTAATTCCATTCCATCGGAAGTATCTTGACATTCAAATTGTCCAGATAAATGAAATCATTAAGGATGCCTTCGTCAATGGAATAGGTATGCCCTGTCGTGTTGGCATAGTCCAACAGACGCTTATACCATGCGTTGTTGACGATTTTTTTATTGGCAACTATCAGCGCAGGCTGTATGTCCACCTGTCCAAGACTTACCCTTCGTGCCAATCCCTGTAGGTTCAACCCATGATTCTTCTCCAGCAAGGGAATATTTTTCTTAAACATCCGGGACACAATCATATCCTCCGTCGAGATAATGTCGTACTGGCTAAGTTCTTCACTAAACAAGTAAGAAATGTCCTCGATACAGATACAGTCAGAGTCGATGCACAGCACCCGGTCATACCCAACCATGTTGAAGATTTCATACCGATACCACGAAGAAAAGTATTTGTCTTTTGGAATGTCAGTAATATACTTCACGTTAGTATAACGAGCTTGGATTTCAGGAGTAACAACATGGCAATTTTCTGCCCCAAACTCGGCTACGACTTTTGGATCATCGGTAATTATCTTAAAGTCGATCCCGGAGACATCTGTATGGTGGCGGATAGATTTCAATAAAGTCTCGCCTGCCTGCTTGTAGTTATAATCAAACGTAGTAGTTATGCAAATTTTACCGGCTATCCGGTTAGTTTCTTTTATGTGTTTGGCATAATTGTATTCATCCCGCCACAGGTCGTAAAATTTTTGTATCCGCGAATCTACACTGGACCTGTCTTTTTTGAATGGTTTCGATTCCTGGCAATGAATAATAACCGGATGTTCGGGTATCGAAAGTTCAGGTAACCGGATGGCATACAAATCCTGATAGTTCCATTCCAAAGGGAGAAGTTTGATGTTTAGTTTGTTTATGTAGATAAAATCATTCAGGATACCCTGATCAATCGAATAGGTGAATCCTGTACTGTTGGCATAGGCAAGCAATTTACTGTACCGGGATTTACTTATAGTTCTTTTATTGATCACGAGTAATGCAGTCTGAATATCAACCTGACCCGCAGCGACCCGCTTATACAGCTTGTCAAAATTCCACCCGTTTGCTTCCAGCAAAGAATACATGGGAGGCAGTAGTTTTGAGACAAAATGATCCTCAACCGACACCAGATCATATTGGTCCAACTCATCGCTGAATAAATAGGAAATATCTTCAAGGCAAATGCAGTCGGAGTCAATACAGATTACCCGGTCATATTCGGGCATGTTGAATATTTCATAGCGGTGCCACGAAGTCTCATACTTTTCTTTAGGCAATGCTTCGCTGTACCTGACATTCCTGTACCGGGCTTTTATCTCTTCTGTAACAAAGTAGCACCCATCTTCTCCGAATTCCTTCAGTACCTCTTCGTCTGACGTGATCACTTTAAAATCTATGCCTGTGCAATCAGTATGACGCCTTATCGAATCGAACAAAGTCTTGCCCGCCTCTTTATAGTTCCTGTCAAACGCGGTAACAATACAAATCTTTTTCTTTGAATTTTTACTGTCGGGTGCTTTGGTTACTTTCATATTTGTCGGTTAGTTATGGATGAATAACACCTTGTTGATTTTTACTATTTTTTCTAATGGATACTTCGCCCTTAATTCGTCAATAAACAGGCCATCGGCAGCGAACGTAGTTTTCATGTGAACGCTTTGGGCCATATCCCTTCGTGTAGCAAAGGCTCCCATATCAATCTGATTAAACGATGGCTGACATTTAAAATATGAATAGTTATAATAGGAGTGTACCATATCCCAGTACACGATGCCAGGCTTGTCAACAGCAGCTTTCAGAAGTTCATCCACAAAATTAGGGGTGTAGTAATTATCGTCATTGGTCAGGACTACATAATCGGCTGTGGACATCTGTTTGCCGACCTCCCTGGGCGTGTGCCCGTAATCGTTGTACCGTTTGTCTAAATGGGTAAACACAATATTTGGTGGGTAGTCTTCAAAAAACAAAGGGCAACTAAACTTATTTTCTCCGTCGATCACGACATTGGCGCACCAATTTGGGTTTGTCTGCGACATCAGTGATTCCAAAATACATTTAAGGGGATGCAACCTATTAAAGGTTGGAATTATTATCTCTACCGTCATATTGATTTGTCTTTAAAGAGCAAGGATGCCCCGGTCTGAGACATCCTTACTGTTAATTTTAAGCGGCAGTGGTAGTAGTTGTGGTGACTTCCACAACGTCTGTTCCCAGAGAACCTTCAACGTAAAGTTTCGAGGTCAGAAAGCCCCCTTCTTTGTATTCCAGCTCAACGGCATCAATGGTTGCGTCATTAAACCGGATTTGTACCTCTTTCCCGAAAGAGATAAACTTGTCGTTTACTAACTGGTTTTCCTGGGTTGTGCTGCTAGTATATACATTGTATTCCGTCATCTCGGTCAACCCAAGAGAAGCATACGCAGTGGCAATAACTAGCTCGGCAGGACGGTCCTTGGAAGAATAGCTCGGCGCATACAGGAGCCATGAACTTGTATCTGCTACCTCTACTTTTGCGCGAACAATTCTGTCCTCATCAATCAGCCATGTTTCGGCTGTTGGTAAAGTGTGTCCATTCTTAATAGTAACACTGTAAGTCTTCATTTTGTTTTGTTTTAAAAAATTAGTAATTTTGATTGTGAAATGTATTCACAAATTTAATAAAAATATTAATACAATATGGGACTTTCAAAATCAGCGCTTTTTTACCGCAAAAACAAATCTTCCCGTGAACATAAGAAGGATTATGATACTGAGTATGGGAAGTCTGAAGAAAGAAAAAACTATCGGGTTGAACTGAATCGGGAGAGAAGGAGAAGGAAGTTGAAGGGGGACCCGCGTGATCTCAGCCACACAAAAAAAGGGACTTTAGTATTAGAGTCAAGAAAGGCCAATCGCCGTCGTAATGGGCACGGGAACACTTCGACTCTCAAGTAAAATCGAAATACTTAACTCTTCTAGTTATTCTTCCAAATGAATGTTCTTTTTCTATGAGCCTACTTTTATTTTTAGCCTCAAATTCTTGAATGAAATTTTTATCTACGAAAGTCCACTTAAAACATTTTAAGTGGTGACCCCTATTGCAATACTTTCTTATACAACCACGAGAAACACCAAATACTAACTCTGCATCGGCAACAGAATAAAACACATTGATTAATTTATCGAACTTGTAAACCGTCATGGCCTTGCTACTCATGAGGTCTTTGTAATGCTTGTCACTCATTGCATGACGCCTGTTCAATACACGATATGCGTGAATCATATTGTCATGCTTTGTGCACCATTCTAGGTTTTCTACATTATTATTTAATTTATTCCCGTCCTTATGATTAACTTCTGGCAAATTTTCTGGATTGGGTATGAAGTGTTGGGCCACTAATCTATGAGGCCTAACTGTTTTTGTTTTACCATCTACCGATAATCCAATTGTCTGATACTCTTTGGGGTTGCCTAAAGATATTATTTTCTCTGGCGATTCTCTAAATGAATTTTTCGTATTCCTAACCATTCTCGCGCAGCTCTTTACTGCGCCTTTGTTGCTAATCCAATAATAGCCTTCGTATCCATTTATTTCTTTCCATATTTCCATGATAATTAAAAATTAAAAACCCCTCAGAAGGAGTGCGAGTCCGACTTCGGGGTTTTAGATTCAACACTAAGGTTGAAAATATCTTTCTACGATCTCGCACATCGCATATACAAATGTAATAAATATTTCTTAATTTTACACAACAATTTAATCCTTAAATTAAAAAATATGAGACGGATCAAAGAATGGCTATACAAGGGGACTTGTGGATGCCGCGAAGGAAGCTGTAAGCAAATCCCATCGACCAATGAATGAAGCGATGATGGGCATATTAAAACTTTCAATGGCCACGGCAATGATTAGCTTCACATTGTCCGAGGCCATTATTTTTAAATCATTTCGGGATGCGATAACTATTCCGTTCTTCAAAAAATTAATTTCCTGCTTTTTTTGTCTAGGGACTTGGGTTTCAATTATCCTAGAACTTATTTACCAATACAATATTTTTAACTCCGGAATGTTTATTGATTACATTCTTACCGCATTTGTCATTGCTTGGTTATCAGGGTTTCAATGTGTAATTTTTTGCGCCTTGCTGAATATTACCAACAAATAACTACCCCAACTCTGTGCCAAATCCCAGCTAAAATTACCCTAATTCTGTGCCAACCAAAAAATTATTTCATTTTTATCAAATATTACTTGTGTAATAAATATATTAGTTATATCTTTGTGGGGTAAAACTTTAAAACTATCAATTATGAAAACGTTTAAAATTACATCAATCGCCGCTTTTGCGAGTTTTTTATTGCTATGTGCCATCCTTCAATCGTGTTATCAAGGGCTGGAATATGGCACTATTGTTAAAAAATGGTATGAACCACAAAGGGATTATATGATGCTTATGCCAAGGACTATTTCAAACGGCAAGACGACCATGACAACAATGACACCTTACTACATAAACGATAATGAAGATTGGTGTATTAAGGTAACCGGAATTGGAACAAAAGGCGATACAATTACACGAACTTACTATGTAACGCCAACTGCATACGACACCCTGTCAATTGGAAAGTTTATTTGTGTCGATGGGGCTTGCGATAAAGACACCAATAATGTCAAAAAACCTCGCACCAAAAACCCAAAAACGGATTAATAATTTATTGTAAATATCATTAATATAAACACGTAAGACTATGTGGATAATTATCACTACTACATCTATCATGTTTTTCATCGCAGGATGTTTAATGTATAGAGATTTAAAAAATGGAGTTAACCTTGAGGTCGGAGATTACTTTTTATACATACTCATAGCGCTTGTCATTGGTGGGCTGCTTGGAGGAGCTATTCTGTTTGTCGTAAATAAAATCTTTGTCGAGTAATTAAAACTTTTTACTATGGAAAAATCCATTAAATTATTTTATCGCTTTCTACAAACAACTGCGGTAATATTTACAGGAAGTGTTGTTTCAAGCCTGTGGATAACAAATTCCGATACTTGGAAAATATCACTTCCGATAGTATTGATTTGCATAACACTTGAAAGATATTTAAAACGAGAATACAATATTTCCATTATTATTTGCATATATGTAATATCCGTTATATCTTTGTTCCGGAATTAGTTCTAATTTTAAATTTTGCGAGATGATTAAGAAACTTTTAAACATTTATGACGAGGGGTTGTACCTGCGGATTCAACTCTGGGCAAAGGTCCACAAGACTGATGCCAATGCCTTTATCAACATGGCGATGAAGGAAAAAATGGAAGCTCTTGAAAAGGGAGATAAAGTGAATACTCCGGTTGACGAAATTACTGATGTTGACTTTGAAGATGCTGTTGTTGACGTTGACTTTGATGACGATAAAACTTTTTAAGGCGTGGCAGACGTAAATAACATTGTGATTACGGGGACTATTTTTGACAAACCAAGGTTCTTTGGAATAGCTTCAAGTTCGCTGACTGTTGTGTACTTCACGCTGGCCTGCAACAAAGGCACGAAAAAGTTTGACCCTAAATACATGTTTGGTGTGTCTGCCACTATGAAAAAGCACGAACTTCAGTACATTTGTAAAGGGGCTAGGTTGGCAGTAACGGGGCACATTGCAAACAATACGGATGAGGGAATTGAGAAGACGATTATTCATGGCAGGGAGATAATTCCATTGCCTGTAGAGATAAGATAATTATGAGTAAAAATCAACCAGAATTCGTTCTTCAGAGGCAGGTTTGCAGATGGCTTTCGCTTCAATATCCTACAGTATTGTTTCTAAGCGATACGATAGCATCTGTAAAGTTGACATTACCACAGCAGGGCAGGAATAAGCTTATTCAAAAAGATAATTTTAAAACTCCTGACTTGTTGATTTTTGAACCTAGGCTTGGTTACGCGGGGCTATTTATCGAACTAAAGGTTAAAAGCCCTTTTAAAAAAGATGGGAGTTTATTGAAAGATGAGCATCTTGAAGGTCAGGAAAAGACAATGAGTGATTTAAGGGAAAGAGGATATTTTGCATGTTTTTCCTGGTCATTTGATATGACGGTAAAAATTGTAACCAAATATCTTTCTTTGCCGGAATTCGTCAGATAGTTGGGCTATAACTAAAATAAAACATGAGTGATGCAATCTTAGGCTTCCTGAACCTACTTAAACTCAGGGGGTCAAAATCTATCAGTTTTGATGGTGAAGAAGGGGTCTTCATCCCATATAAAAAGAACGGGGCAGGTGTTGTCAAGGTTCAGAAGGATGGACAGGTGAAGGCTAAGCTAAGGGTTGTTGTTGTCAAATACAAGGATAAATTCGGGCATGACTTTATGGTGATAAGAGCCAAGACAGCATGGGAGTTTACCAATAAAAAGAATACGGAGATATTTGGGAACCTGACATTTACCGGGGAGGATTTTGTGGAACTTGATCCCAATGAGGATTACGCAACTGCCATCTTCACGTACTTTAGACCATCAAAGGTGGAGATATTGGAACCGGAGACTGATGTGCCGGAACCTGATACGCCGGAGGAGATTTCGGAAGACAATGAGGAAAATTTTAATGATGAGTTTGAATTATGAAAGCAAGTGAATTGAGAATTGGCAATTTAGTTAAAGTACCGCAAGATGTTGGATACTTTAATTGTAAAATAGTTTCACTCGAACAATTTGTATGCAGGGTCAATCTTAAAAATGAGGATTACTATCTTTATTATGATGAAATTGAACCACGCCAATTAGTCGAAGGGTGGCTGATTAAATTCGGGTTTAAAGCCAGGCTCGTTGAAGCATATAAGCCATATTGGGTATGGGAATTGAGTGCATCTGACGGTTCTGTTTTTACATTACTCGCGCCAGAAGGTGAAATTACTTATGAATCTGGAGATTTAACTGTACGCATAGAGCACGTACACAGATTGCAGAATCTTTACTTTGAACTAAAAGACGAAGAGTTAACATTTGAACTTTAATCTATAACTATTATGAGCACAGAAACAAGAATCAAAAGAGCAGACGTAGAAAAAATGACCATTGCTCAAATCGTGGACGATGACCGGGTAAAAAACCGGTTTGTAGAACTTTACAATGCAAGGACAGGTAGTTCGAGTGGAGTGGCTTTTTATGCCCTGACAATCGAATCTTTCATCCGGGCTATTCAGGAAGATGCTAACCTTAGCCAGTGTACGCCTATGTCACTGTATTCGGCCTTCCTTGACATGGCTTATTATGGGATTAACGTAACCAAGAGTTCCAAACCACAGGCGTACCTGCTTTGGAACAACGTCAACGTAGGAACTGCCGTAGCCAAAAATTACCAGAAACGCGCAAGACTTGAAATCAGTCCTTATGGAGAACTGTTCATCCGGCAGTCGATGGGTCAGATCAAACACGCAGATAATCCTGTTGTGGTTCACGAAGGTGATGAGTACAGCGGGGTTTATTACAAGAACGGGGCAAAGACCGTTGACTACAAGCCTGCCAAAGTCAAGAGCAATAAAATTATTGCAGCCTTTATGCGGATCGAACGTGTCGATGGATCAGTTGACTATGCCGAGATCACTCTGGACAGGATGAACCAGCTTGCAGGCTATTCTGAGCGTAAAAACAAGCAGGGTAATCCGAATGGTTCTGCCAATGCTTTGTATTCCTCCAATTCAGGACAGCCGGACGAAGGCTTCCTTGTGGCCAAACTTATCAAACATGCTTTCTCAACTTACCCAAGGGCTCCAAAGAATCCAAACTTACAGGCTACGTTTACCACTGAAAAGGAAGATGCTGCCGAAGATGTTTACGGAGTTGATGAGGAGACCGGAGAAGTAACTAACGGGCCGGTAGTCGAAGAATGCGAAGCCGAGGATGTGACTACTCCGATACAGGCAAACGAAACTTTTTAATACTACATAAAATGGAGTACTCACAAAATAAAATCGACAAAGATATTCCATTGCCCAATCCCCGGCAGAATCAGGCATCTGCGTGGCCCTTTAACCGGATGGACGTAGGCGACTCTACACTTATAGTTGCGGAATATTCAAGACAATTCCATAACCTTGTTGCGAACTCAGCAAGGAGTATGGGGAGAAGACACGATCCCCCATGGGGGTTTACTGTCCGAAAACAAGAAGGCGGAGTAAGAGTTTGGAGAATAAAATAAAAAAACTACTGTGGCAAACGAAACTTTTAAGCGATGAAAATTAAAAAAGGTAAAGGAACCACTAATTTCGGTAGGGGTATAAATATTAAACTTTCCGGAAATGAAATAGCCGCAGCAATCTATGCTTATTTGTGTGCACACGATGTTCATATTTCTGGTGCAGCAACTATTAATATAAACGGAGGACTAATTGATAATGGAAGTATGTATGTTGATCCATCCGGATTTATTGTGGCATTTGGTAAAAAATATTCTGGACGAACAGGTAAAAAAGAAAAATAACTATGGCTACAGAACTTGAAGTTTACAAAAAAGCGGAACTGGAAATTCCGAAGGCGCAGGGCATCTACCTGTCGCACCAGCAAAGCACATCCAAGGCAAAAGAGGCTGTTGACAAATTGGTTCAGCAGGTTGCCGTCAGTGGCATGAACGAAGATGCTTACAAAAATGCTGCCGGGCTCATCGACAAACTCAAAAAGACCCTGACTAAATTTAAGGAAGAAAGGGCTCCCATTACACGTACTGTAACGGACATAACCAAAGCCTTTACTTCACAGGAAGCCGAACTTGATGCTCTTATCACAGCGCTTAAAGCTCCTATGGATAAATTTGTTCAGGAACAGGAGCGCAAGCGCAGGGCTGAAGAAGAGGAACGGCAAAAGAAGGTTCAGTATGAACGTGAGGTTGGACGGGTAACTATTGAGGTTAACAGCGAGATGAGGAAGTCTTTTTTATTTATCTATGGAGCTAAAAAAGTCGAAATAACTGCTGTTGTACGCAACATGACTCTTGATACCTACAACGAGGTATTCGACTGGCTAAAGACTTATAACCCGGAAATTCCGCCTATTCAAAAGTTTAGTCCGATTGAATCAATCCGGACTTTCATCGAACCCGAAAAGAAAGCTGCCATTGTTCAGGAAATGTATGCCTCGCAGGAATATGAAGACGAACGGACGGTAACCATTGCAAGCCTTAAAATGTTTGCCAATGAGCAGATTCCAATTTTATCCGGCCTACGTGATGAACTTCAGAACATTGCACTCGCAAACAAAACACAACAGGATGCACTGCTCCGTGAAAAGCAAATCCGGGAACAACAGGAAGACCTTCAGATCGCACAGGAAGTTCAGGCTAAATCCGCAGAGATTGTTCAGGAAGAGATTCAGGGCAACCGGCAGAATGAGATGGCCAGTCTTTTTGAAGTGGAAGCGTCGATTGCGCCTTCTTCGGATATAAAGATCGCTAAGTCTTATCCTGTAAGCGTTGATCTACCGCAGGGGCTCCCGGATATTTTTGCCTTCTGGTTAAGGAACCTTGAACTCCCTGTTGATGAGAAGAAAATCATGGCCTTTACGATAGCCCGAATGGTGGCTGTCGCTGAGAAAGAGGCTACTAAGGGCACATTCATAAACTCGAAATATGTCCGGTACGAAGAGCAAATCAAGTCTAAATGAGAGTAATTACTACGACTGGCCGGAGGTTAGCAACTCCGACCTCTCGTGGTTGAAAGCCCAGACCGAAGTGTCGGATGGGGTTAATGACCCTTATGATGCCTACAGGATCGGCACTTTATTGGACGTGTTTATCACTGAACCCGAATTGTACGACCCCAAGACTATGACTATCGGAGCTTACCAATACACTCAAAAAGAGATTGACATGATTCGCAAGATGACCAAATCGTTCTTCTCGGATAAGTTCTGTTTTAACCTGTACCAGGATTCTATTCCCCAAAGCATTTACGTCAAAGATGTTGAGCTTGAATTTGAGGGCATGAAGTTTTCACTTCCTATGCGCTGCAAGTATGACCTTGACGGAATTAAAATCAAGATGGGAGGGGACATTAAATCGACTACAGCTACTACTCAGGAACAGTTCGAGGCAGCAATAGGCCATTTTCAATATGACAGGCAAAGGGCTGTTTACATGACGCTTAGTGGATATGACATGGATGTAGTGATTGGCATCTCTAAAAAGAACTTTAAAATCTTTAAAGTGTTTATTCATCGTGGTGACGAATTATTTAATCGCGGAATGGATAGTTTTAGATTTTGGGCCTACAAATATTATACACTTTTTGGATAATTAAAAATTGAATTATGGAAACAAAATTAGGAAAAACACCGGCATATCCGGGTATAAATTACCTAGGAATGTCAGAACGATTATTAATCGCTAAAGACATTTTATGCGCAATGATACGGAATACACCCATGCCTGTGAGAATAGAAGATTACCAAACGTGGAATTATGAACGTATTTCTGAAATTGTCTTTAGGGCAACTGACGAGCTTCTCAAACAAGAAAATCAGTAATTATGTACTATCATTACGAATTTGCAGCAGCCAAAAATGCAGGGATAGATGTCGAAAAGATATTCACCAAGTCCCGAAGAAAGAAAATAGTCCTTGCAAGACAATTCCTTATGCACTACCGAATAGTTACCTTGAAAAAAAATCAAACCGTGGCCGGAGAAAGATATGGGCTTAATTGCAAAACTGCTAGATGGGGGAAAAACAAGGTTGCCTCATGGATTGAGCTTTACCCTGAGATAAAAGCAAAGTACGAAGAGTTTCTTGGCCTGTGCGAAAGTGAATTTTTCAATTCGGTGTACCTGAAATCATCTGACATCAATACGACACTAAAAAAGATAATCGAGATGTCAACCGAATTAGGCGATGACTTCGAGTCGCATGAAAAGATATTTAGCGCATATTTAGACTGTTCACAGTATGTCAGCGAACTTGGTAAAATAATCACAAACAAGTGGAAAGAACAATAAAAGAAATTTGGGTTAAAAATCTAGTCAGGGAAGAATATCAGGCTGTTAATGTGATAAGCACTTATAAGGCTTCCTTTTCAAGCACCGAAAACGGGGTAACAACAAGCTCCGAGCAGATAGTAGCCCTTTGCTACTTTGATGAGACGGGAGAAATCCTTGAATATCCTTTGAATGACTGTATTATTAAATCTTTAGAATATGAAAAAGGTAGGGAACCTCTTTGTTTTAGTAAACCCGATTACGAAACAGGAAAAGGAGAATAAGATCGGGAGTATCATTATTCCGGATACGGTAAGGCATAAGTCAAAACTGATGGAGGCCGAGGTAATGGCAGCAGGTAATGGCACCCCATTGATTCCGATGGAAGTAGAGGCCGGTGATCACATCATGTACATGCACAATGACAACAGGCCGGTTGTTGACGATATGATTTTGGTTCAGGTGGATGACATATACTTGGTGGTATGAAACTGAAATACTTAATAATCTTAAAACTCAAAAAATCATGACGCTACTAAATCACATTGGAGTACTGGTTATCCTGTTAATGATTTTTGTTCTGTTTCTTATAATTATCCCGATGTCTTCGGGAGATAAGACTTCCAAAAACGATGCAATAGCCGCTGTATTAATGACATTTGCCGTATGGATAGTACTTGAGGCATTTTACTGGACTGCAAGAATATTTTTCTAGCTATGGAGACAATCCCAATAATCTACATGGAATGCACTCTTAACTTCATGCTTGCACATGGATGGGAGAGGGAAGTTGAAAAAATACTTCAGGTCGGAGAACACGTTGTCGGAGAATCTCCGAAAGCTGGTAAGTACATAGTCATTACCGAATAATGAAAGAGGTACTCCAAGAGCTAAATGAAGGCAGTTCAGTTCTTCTTGAAATAGAAAAGCTGGATGAATTTTTAGCTTATTGCATGAAGCAGAAAGACTTTTATTCGTTTCGGTTTGAATATTCGGAAACACTGGTTCAAATTACATTAATGCCCAGAGATATAATCATTAAATTAGGATAATATGAGAAACGAAATCTATACCGATAAAATTGGCAGGCCATTACGCAACAGGGTTTTGGTCAGTATTGATGATCACTTCAACGAGATCAAAACCAAATCCGGGCTTATCCTTCCAAACGTATCCCACGGCGAGGCATCGGCCAGTTCACCAGGATACAGCTACAGTGAGTTTGCTGTCCGCTTCGGAAAGGTAGTCTCGCTTCCAAAAGTAATCACCAGCGGTTCCTTTGACTACGAGACCAAATGCGAGGTCGAAGCGGGGGATATTGTGTACTGGAACCTGTTATCCTTTTCTTCGCACATCCCGCTTGTTTGTGACGAGAAAAAGTACCTGTTGGTCGATTACCACGAGCTGATTCTTAAAGTCGATAAAAACGAGCAAATAGTGCCAATAAACGGATACTGCCTTTTTACCGCTGTAGCATCGGAGCAGACATTTGGGGTATTTACCCTTACCAAGAGCATAACCGAAAAATGGAAAGTTCATACCAAGCCTTTATCGCAACCACATGAACTCAATCCAAGGTACTACCATGACGACATCTGGGAGATAGGGGATGTCGTATTACTTAAAGTGGCAGACAAGCCGTACAAACTGGAAGGGAAATTTGTGAGCAACCTTCCGGAAGAGCTGTATGCCGCGCCGCTTAGAATGATTTTGTGTGAAGCATGACCATCCTCGAATACATAGAATCAATCTATTCTGAAACCAAATTCGAGTATTTTTCTTTTCTGGATGTAATGTCTAAATTTACGGACAAGGAAACTGCCCGGCTGCAACTCAACGACCTTCTCAAACAGGGCATTGTCAAAAAACGACAAGCCCTGTTCGGAGGGGTACTTATCGAATACTGCGGTAATTTGAGAAAAGAATTTGAAAATGGCGAAAATTAAGAACTTCTACAAAATCAAATACTACTGTCCTTCCCGTAAAAGATGTTTTTTTTATATGAACAGTACCCTATACGGGAGTATTAAAAGAGCGGATTACGAAATAGGATTACTTGAAGAGGAACAAAAAAAACTTATTAAGAAAGGCATCCCAAGGACAATGAGGATCTTCAGGGTTTGCTGTATGAACGGAAGAACTGTACATCGTAAAAAAGAAACATTATGAAAGACTTGCATTTAAAATACCATTGTGAAACTGGAATAGTTGCCACTACTGATCTTTTTCGTGATGATGAAGATGAGTATGTAGAATTAGCTACTCCAGAATACGTTGAATGGCTCGAAGATTTGGCCGAGAAATATTTAAAGAAAGATTTATCCTTATTCTCAAATTCTGAGATTAAAGAAGAACTTGACAGAAGAGTAATTATTTATCTTAAAGAAGTAAAACTTATTTTAAATTCCAATGCTCAGTAACCAATTTTTTACTACATTTACAGTGTGGAATTGAGAGATTCCAATTTTATTGACCAAAAAATAACTTTGTAAATATGGCTGAAGTAAAACTTACCAAAACAAACGAGAAAGTCATCATCTGGCTCCATCGAGAGAATAAGACCCAACAATGGCTTGCCGATCAACTTGGTCAAACCAGGCAGTCCGTTAGTCAGAAGATCAGGGACAATTACTTCTCTGTACATGACCTGATCGTAATAAAATCTCTTGGGTTCGACATTGAATAATCATTCAGGCTTTAAACGGTAACATTGTAAATATATGGGAAATTTAAATAATTTTATTTCTGAGTCAAAAACATTCAATGGATTTGAATTTATTGGATGTTATACAATAAGAGAAAATTTTATAAAGATGTTTGAGATATATTCTGAAACAGGGGTTAATTTACTTGATGACTATTCTGAATTTATTTACTTAATGTGGAGAAAAAATGATGAGGTTTTAAGTTATGAGGAATGCGATAAAATTTCCAACTCATTAAGTTTACTTCGAAGATATAAAATAGTTGACCCAGATGAGCTTTCTGTTGTTAAAAATAGACTTTGGTTTATAAGAAGAAATTACATGCACTACCTAGAAAGAATAAACCAAGAGCCTAGGCGTACGGCTTGTGCTATAACAAAAGATAAGTCTATAAGGAATGCTGTTTTTGATATTTATGGGGACAAGTGCCTGTGCTGTGGAACTTCTGAGAATATTTCAATTGACCACATAATTCCAGTTCGTAAGGGTGGAGAAAATAATATTTCTAATTTTCAGCCTTTATGTAAGTCTTGTAATTCTAAAAAGGGAACTAAAATAATAGATTACAGAATATGAAAGACACATTTTATTTTACTCACGACTATAATGCCAGAAGCGACAGGAAGTTAATAGCAGTTATGATGAAGCATGGAGTATCTGGAATTGGATGTTTCTGGTGCATTGTTGAAATGCTGTACGAGGAAGGTGGTTATATTTCATGTGATGAATACGAACGTATTGCGTTCGAATTACGAACATCAGAAAACGTAATACGAGAAGTAATTGAAAAGTTTGATTTATTCCAAATAACTGACGGATTTTTCTTTTCTGAAAGCATAATTGAAAGATTAAAAAGCAGGACTGAAAAAAGCGAAAAGGCTCGTAAAAGCGTGGAAGCCAGATGGGATAGCCATAGGAAAAAATCAGAGCATATACGAACGCAATATGAACGTAATACTATAAAGGAAAGTAAAGAACAGGAAACGAAAGAAAAAAAAGAAAATAATATTCCGCAATCGAGTGAGGAAAAGTATTTAGTTACCAGAAAAAAGAAGAGGTTAATCGGAAAAAGGCTGGAGACATTTGAAATATTTTGGGATAAATTTAATTACAAGAAGGGGAGAGCAGAGGCAGCAGATGCATGGCTTGAGATTCCGGAGTTAAATAAATTAACTTGTGAATTAATTTACAAGTCAGCAGAACAGGAAGCAAAATGTAGATTGGATTTAATAGCAAGTGGGAAAACCCCTAAAATGGCACAGGGCTGGATAACTGCAAGAAGATGGGAAGATGAGATATATCCAGAACAGCCTAAAAAACAAATAAACAATCAACCAACACCTCCACCACTTCCTAAAATATGAAGCAACTCCAACAAAATAACAGGATGAGTATTGACCAGATCAATGCACAATACGGAAAAATACCTCCGCAATGTATTGAACTTGAGGAAGCTGTGATCGGTGCAATGATGCTTGAGCGGGATGCTTTTGTGAATAACCCGGTTAAACCTGAATGGTTCTACAAAGAGGAGCACCAGATAATCATCAAAGCCATCACTGAATTGGTTGAGGCATCTATACCTATCGACTTGCTTCAGGTAACCAAGAAGCTTAAAGACAAGAACGAGCTTGACATGATGGGAGGACCGTTGTATATAACGCAACTTACATCAAGGGTTGTAACTGCGCGACATATAGAATTTCACATCCGTATTATCCAACAGGAGTTTATGCGAAGGGAACTTATCCGGATAAGCAGTGAAACAATGACTTCATGTTACGATGAGACACTCGATGTTGATGACCTGTTCTCCGGTTTGAATTTAAAGCTGTCCACTGTTTTGAGCCTTGGTGATGACCAGTCATCACCATACAGTTATGCTTCCGAAGAGCTGGTGTCAAGTCTTAACTCTACCGTAACCACCGGGATAAAAACCGGGTTTCAGAAGTACGATAAGTTTTCCGGTGGATTTCAGTCATCTGACCTGGTTTTAATTGCCGGAGAAACGAGTCAGGGGAAGACATCTTTGGCAATAACAGCCATAAAGAACTGCGCTAAAAAGAATGTCCCATGCGCTGTATTTAGCCTTGAGATGACTAAAAGACAGTTGGTTGCAAGGATTGTTTCACAGGAAACGGGCATTAATTCCAAACGGATCATGTACAACGACCTGAGCAATTTTGAAAGACAGACTGTTCTTTCGTACCTGAGATCACATAACGAATGGCCGATTTATTTTGATGAGACTTCGGTTAATGATGTAGATAAAATATGCACATCTATCCGGAAGTTAAAGATTAAATACGGGATTAAGCTTGCATTGGTGGATTATATTCAGGATATGAAAGGTTCTGATACGGAGGCTGGTATAGGAGAGATTGGGCGAAAGTTAAAGAATTTGGCAAAGGAATTGGATATTACCATAATTGCTATAAGCCAGCTTGCAAGGGACCGTGGTAATCCTGAACCATCGCTTTCGAGGCTACGTGGGTCAGGTCAGCTTGAAGAAAAGGCTGATGTGGTTTTATTGGTTTACAGGCCGGAGTATTATGGCAGGACATACAATGAGCCCTATGAGGACATATCGACTGACTGCACTGCTCTGATAAAGATTGCAAAAGGGCGGAATATTGGGGTAGGATCGTTTATTCTTGGGTTCAACAAGGAGACAACTTTGTTTTACGACTATGATCCATTGGGAATTAACGATACTCCGATACCGGAGCCAACTGAATACATTCAGAAAATAAACCCTTATTACGAACAAGAAAATAATACAGAACCTTTTTAATAACTAAAAAACAACATTATGGACGAGAAAAAATTGATCGAGTACACAAAATGGCTTTTTAAGAGCACTGACAGAAGACAATGCAAGCAGATAGTTAAGGCTTTCTTAAAACAGAACCCTGATTTCTTCGACGAGCCTGACCCTGAAACCAAGTGGGTAATTAAAAACTTTGATGGATATTTTGAGGGAGGAGAACCTATGAAACCAGACAAACTGATTGGATACAAGCTGATCAAGGAATATCCGCTGAGCCCGGAAATAGGGACTTTTCAGGAGAGAATAAATATTTATTCAGGCGGGCCGTTTGCCAGATACCCTGAATTCTGGGAGCCCGTTTACAAAAACATTGACGAACCTGAACCTATCCCCAATCCTGAAAAAGAACCAGTCAGCGCTTTTGACGAACAAGATAAAGAAGAAAAAATGTGGAAGTCTTTTGGTGGACCTATCAGAAAAACTCCTGTTGATGAGCCCTTGCCTGATGAAAAATCAAATCCTTGGGACGAACTGTTCCAATCCAAAGAGATTCAGTATAACATCGCGAAAGACCCAACTCCTCATCGCTGCCCAATCTGCAACGGGACAAAAATTGTTATGGCAGGGTTTTATGATTCAACATCCGGATTCAGCACAAGTAATACTTCAGACGAGCCCTGCCGTCAATGCGCAGGCACAGGAATCATCTGGTCGTAACCTATAAAAACAAGCTAACATGAAGAACTTACCATTATCCATCGAGACAGTTTTAACTAAAGATTCAAGGCTGCTCAACGAAAAAGAAAAAGCGTTTATCAAATTATGGACTTCTTTCTACCTTACCGTAGAAGGAAAAGCAACTATTCCGCAACTGATCAAGGAATTCGGCAAGCCGCAGATCATAAAAAAGTACGCAAAGGTCGAAGTAAGAACCGGCAGTACAAGGAAGCCGACCATTGTGGTAGAGCGCTTTATCGACGCAGTGCTGAAAATTACGGACCAGATCGTCATCCCGAACATCCCACGGAAGATTCTTTTGGACATCCCGCATTCCGGTATTGTGATCGAATGGATTCGCCACCCTTCTTATAAGCCGGAAGATATGCCAAAGGCGACCAAGGCAGAGATAAACGCTGATAGGGCAAGGGAATACAGGTAAAAAGCAAAAAGGGAGTTTTTAGCTCCCTTTTTTAGTTTATCCCATCCATCAGCCACCACAACCTTTGAGCCTCCTCAAAATCTATCCCCCGCTCCTCCATCAGCCATTCGATCATTTCGTCTTCGGCAAATGCTTCGTCTTCGTCCATGATATTTAATTTTATACACCATTTAGCCTTTTTAAGCCACTTTGGTTCCAAACCATATCAACCTACCACCTTCACCTTAATCATTCAAATATCGCCACATGGATAGCCAAAAACAGGCATTAATCAACTTTATATCCATAGTCAAAATAATAACCGCAGAAATGTAGCAAAAAAGCCGGTCTATTCCCGGCAGTCAGTTATGTAATAAAGAACTCATGCAATTAATGCTGCAAGGACATTTATGGATACCCTGCTAATAAACAGGACAGGGTTTCTCGACTACGAACGGAACACCGTTCAAATCAACGTAAATATCAAAACAATACTTCGGCTTGGGGATATACACAGCTTCTTTCCCTATAACCACACTGCTGAAGCAAAAAATCAATAAAACAACTGCTAATTTTTTCATAATTCCTGATTTAAAATTACAAATTTAATCTTTTTTATTTTCTTCCTCCTTTTTTTTCCTTCTCTCCAACTCCCCCTTATTCGCCTTTACCCAGTCCTTTAACATCCCAAACAGTATATCCTGCCTGTACAAATACAAAAACCACCCTGCCGGTATATCCTTTATTTTCTTCCCCTTGTGCTTCCCAAAATCAACAACGTAATCCTCGTTGATAACATCCTTGTAATCCATAACTATTTAAAAATTATTTATCTTGACAACAGCAGCAACAATTACTGTCAATTTTCCTTGATTGAACTTCTGCCGGAACAGAAGCTACATACACCATACCTAACAATAAGACTATCAATGCTATTATACCAAGTGTAACCTTAATAGGTTTTTCATATTTTCCCTCGTCGTCCATTTTATTTTTCTTTTAATTTTTTGAATATAACCATATTATTAACCATCCCGTCAACAAACGCGGATTTAGACAACTCATTGTTTCCAACCGGATCAGCCCCAATAAAAGGCATTGACTGAACTTCATTCCATCTGCGCATAGTATCCCTTTTCTTTTCATCAGAAAGAGAATTCCATACAATCTGATCACTTAGGCTCAACTTACTCCTAAATAATTCAATATCCTTCTCTTCCTTGGTGTATTTTCGTTCTGACTCAGCCATAAAAAAATCAATCTGCCGGTTAGCTTCCTCGTTCGCATCAATAGCAACTATCTGCTCACTCAGACTCAACCCATTCTTCTCCGCCAAATACTGCTCCTCAGTGCACCAAAGCCCATTCCTTAACCTAAACTCTTTCTTCCTCGAAACAAAATCCCGCAACTCCTGATTCTCCCTCCGTAACTTCAATACCTCATTCCTGGCTGCCAACCACGCAACCTCAGTATCACACACCTTCTCCATATTCCACCGGTTGCTCTCTGCCATGTCACATAACTCCTCCTCCAAATAAGAGTAGTTGTCTGAACGAAACAGCCGGTAAATCAAAAACACAATCAGCCAAAATACAGAAACAACTACTACAGTGCCATAATTAGCCCAAAACAATTCAAGATTAGCCATAATCAGTTTTTTAAAAGTTAATATATAAATAAATGAAAATCTTCGTCTTCGTCTTTAGGTTTAGGATGATCGTGTATTAAACCGTCAGGAACAAATATCAAACAGATCACTATGAAAATTATCACAACAATTAACATCACAACCATAATACAAAGTTTAAAGGTTAATATTAATCAATTATTTTTTAAATATTCATTGTTCGTAATCAATTCGTACTCCCAGTCAACCATCTCTTCAAATATCTCCTGATCCTGATCCGAAGTAACAAGAATAATTTTAATATTACTCAAATCAGTGGACTCAACTGGCTTCCTTATGCAGTAATGACTACTCCTGCACCCAAACTCTCCCCCGCAAAGCAAACATCTAAAGATTGCCATAACAGTTATTTGTTCAGAATTGAATTAATATCCTCAACAACAAATCCACTCGCACCCTTGTGTCCTCCTCCGCCAAACGTCTTGGCAATAACAGAACAATCTACATTTCCATTGTCATTGTAAAGGCTAAAAGTCCATTTGCCATCTGATCTGCGATAGAAGCAAGCAACCCCATCATAACCACCAGCATGATAATCTATACCAAAATTAATCGGGTTGAATCTTTCTCTATTAATAGCAGCAAACTTATAAATACTAGGAGTGTTATTTAATAAATCACCACTTTCTTGAGTTTGTTTATAAAACACTAAATCAAATTTAGTTGTATAAATTTGTTTAGCTTCTTGACAAAGATATTTATAAATAGCTACACCATTATCATGAATAGCATTTTCAACATAAAAAGGATTATTTTTTTGCTGATCAAGAATACTTTTAGTAAGTCTAGAGTATGCTTCGTCATAATTACTAATAGAAGCTCTAGCACCATATTGAAACTCAAGAACATATCTTTCTTCATCAGTTCCTTTATGACCAAAACAATCATATCTCCCTAGAAGTCTTACAATTTCCGGCATAGACTCGTCAGGAAATAAATACTTCCACGTCAACTCACAGGCAGCAAATTTAACGTCACGCAACCCATTTAATTCCGCAGCACCTAATGAGGCGTTATTCCGTATTGCAATGTCAACATCTTTTATTGCTGAAACATGATGATCAATCCAAGTCAATTTAGTATCGAGATTAATCATATCCATTGCAGGGAAACTAATGTCACACATAATCACCCAATCATATCCCGATAAACAAGGAACCGGCTGTCCGTAGTTAAAACCACAGAAATCCAATACATTCCAATTACCTGCCGATTCAGCACCTTCCATCACCCCTTTATACTTATCCAGATCAATTCCGGTCATCTTAGGATCAGGAGTTTTTTCAAAGAACCATTTCTTTACAATGGCCGCACTCATCCAACCATCCAAATCAACCGAGTGATAAACACATACTGTTTTCATAATTATTCAAGTTTTTTAATCCGTTACAAATATAATACATATATTTTAATCTCCAAACTTTTTTGAATTATTTTTTTTTATTTATAAATATTATAAGTGTATTAATTATTCATATTATAAATATATGCGAGGGAGCCTGAAGTACAAAGATGAATAGATATGGCTTATGAGGTCTTTTTCTCTCAGATCGCTCATCCGAAAGCGTTTTTCTGGAACCCACCCCCCTACTTTTCCACCAATCCAAAGTTTTAGAATCATTTTTAAAAGCATATCGGCCTAATTACCAATGAGTTAAAACAAAGTAAAAGTACATTTGTCTTAGAATTAGTATTATGGATAGTACAAAACTGTTTTATTTGTATGTGATTAATAACCAGGTATTTATATTACATATGCCATTAATTAAACAGTATTAAACAAACTGAATCAAACCCTTGTAATAAATTGATACACATTTAGTTGCACAAATATTTTTTTAATTAACAGCCTTTTTCTAATAAGTGTAAATCTGACACTTAAAACCCTTATATAAACTATACTTTTACTATATACTAGCTGATATATTAAAGGAAGTATAATAAAAAAAAAGAAAAAGAAAGAATATATATATATAGGAAAAAGAAAGTTAAATTAATTGGTTTGCTTTTGGTTAAATTTTGATGCTTTGTTTTTAGTATGGTAACATAAACTTCATTATTGTATAGTATGATCCAGGTATTACTTTTGTTGTTTTTAGCTTTGTTTTATTCCGATCTATCAAATTTAATCCAGTTTATTTATCTGGATGCAATCCAGATATTATATAGATAATATTCGTATGTTTTATAACATCTAAAATAAATTTGGTGTTTATATTATAAATATTACATTTGTGATGGATTCTGTTCTATTTATTCATTTATTTATACGTTCTGGCATTCATACGTAAAATGCTGCAAATGAAATGTTAAAGACTAAAATTTATGTAAGCTCAAACAAAAAGTTTGAAAGTGTTTCCGATTTCGCTTTAAAAGCAAAAGTAAACGAAGCATGGAACGAACAGCGCAAAATTAGCGGGCTGACGCTGTACATTGGATTGAATTGGGACAAAGACGAACACCTTAAAGAATTGTTAGTTCGTAAAGGGTATAAGCAATCCGATTTTGTCACCTTTGAAAAAGACGCTAAAGGCAAAGCAACTTCTAAAATTGCCCGCGTTAATTATGATTTCGTACTTTCTCATATGAAACATTCGGCAAAGGTGCAACACCTGGTTGTAAAGCTGGTAAATGAAGATGGCACGCCAAAATTAAACGACAAAGGAGTGCAACTTACAGAAAAGGTTGTAAAGACCGAAAAAGTTGATACCATTGTTGTTAAAGATGGCAAAGAAACCGTTATCACTACACTGAAAGAAGTTGCAAGAGTTTTTTACAGCATTAACACGGTATTAGACGAACTTCGCAAATGTGTAGTTACTGAGGCTGAAACCCGTACAATCTTAAAGTAAGCTATTTTAAGGCCGTTTATCGGCCTTTTTTGCTTTGCGCTTGGTGTTCGTACCTTTAGTTAGTCCCGAAGCTAACAAGCGCACAAAACATAGTTCAAACCCCGTTATTGTATCACTTTAGTACAGACGGACAAACACATAAAAAAAGCTAATTAAGGGAAGTATCTGAAAAGATACTGATAGACTAATGGGTTGTTAATATTTTGCCCTTAACGGTCATAAAACATCGGTAAGGAATTGCAGAAAAAATAGTTCGCGAAATTGGTAGTGAATGTCAATCTAAAGGCAAAAAATTTAATTAGTGATTAAGTTATGAGGTTTTATACACTGATAGCTAAATTTTAACATTCAAGGCGATTTGTTAGAGAATGTTAAAATGTTGGTAATTTATCGACAAGTTATAAAAGATATAAAACCATATTAACATATGAAGCTAGTCGTATGAATAAAGGGTAAGAAAAAAACCTCTTGCGCCTTGACTGCCCAAAATACGCCTTGACGTTATTTTGGCTTAATGCCCAAAATATGTCCGGTTGGTTTTGAGTACAGCGAATTACAAAGTTTTTGAAGAATACAAAATACGACAAAAGAAGAGGTGTGATCAATGCCCAAAACATCGGGTATTCCTTCATTGTGATATTGCGGCAACAATGTAAAAAGAAGAGTGACCAGGAACTAAGTAAAATATGCTTTATTTGCTCATTATGCCCATGTTCTGTTTGGGCAAACGTCCGGCAAATAAAGAATCAAACAGATAAAAAGGGAATCAGCGTAAAAGTTGGTTCCCTTTATTTTTTAAATATGCCTGAATGAAGGAACCGACACGAAAAGTGTGCAGCAATGCGACAATAAATCCGGGCTTGGTCCAATTCCATGTGCAGGCACAAATTATCAAAAATGCTTATATTTATTAACCAAAAAATTACTGAAATGAAAGAATTAACAATGCCGTTGAAATCAGTTAAAATACTGATCAAAAGAGAAATTGAACTACACATGGATAATGTGTCAAAAGTAGTTCATCAATACTGTTATCCAGACGTTCAAAGAAAATCTGTTTCTATTGCAAGAGATCAGTTAAATAAAAAACTTGATGCCTGCGAAACACTGGAACAGCTTGAAGCATTCATGAGCTATTCCGGATACCGTATGTCTGTTCAGGATTGGATTGATTCACTTTAGAAATAACTCAAATGAAAAACCATTTAGTACTAATAACAAGACGTATTCACCTTAAAAAATCAAGAAAATGAAAA
>ERZ1292629.218-Hain-H43-01um-R1-218-length-60467-cov-9_pt1 | contig 60467 bp, 58 predicted proteins | sample MGYA00564399_ERZ1292629 | MGnify/ENA primary metagenome ERZ1292629 (study PRJEB36523, sample SAMEA6512636) | groundwater metagenome | collected 2019-01-08 | study: AquaDiva: Metagenomics assemblies of 32 groundwater samples
TGCGGCTCCGCCGCCTTTCCGAATTTTCGCGGGGGGACTTCCTCGCCGCCGCAGACGGCGAAAGCGGTTCGGACTAATTCAAGTATTCTACGCAAGATTTACTAATTGAAAAGCCCCGCCGCGGCGGGGCTTTTCAATTAGTCGGTCAAGTGTTATTAAAAGATTATGCTTTCGCTGACTACTCCGATTGAAAACCTAGGTTTCGTCGGGACAAAAAACGCGCCGCGGTTGAAGCGGTTGGGTATTAAAACCGTCAAAGATCTACTTTGGCATTTTCCTACCCGCTATGAGGACTATTCTCAACAAACTAATATCGGCGACATCAAAGAGGCCGGCGGCACGGTGAGTATCCGGGGCGAGATAACCGATATTAAAAACGCTTTCACTTGGAAGCGGCGGTTGATGGTTACTGAAGCCATGGTATCCGACGGCACCGGTTGGCTTCGAGTAACTTGGTTTAATCAACCTTACCTTGAAAAAACGCTGGCGCCTGGCACTGGAGTAAGTCTGGCCGGCAAAATTGCTTTGGATAAGAAGGGCTTGTATCTTTCAAGCCCAGCATACGAAAAGGTACCCCCATTAAAATCTATAACCTATAACTTAAAACCTGATTTAACCCACACCGGGCGATTGGTTCCGGTTTACCCGGAAACGGAAGGGGTGTCCTCGAAATACCTTCGGTTCTTAATTCGGCGGGCTTTGCCCAAGATTGATAATCTGGCCGATCCTCTACCCGAAGCATTAGTTAAACAATATGACTTCCCTAATATCGGCTCCGCCCTGCAAACCATTCACTTTCCCAAAACCGTCCAACAGGCCGAAGCCGCCCGCCAGAGATTCGCCTTTGAAGAATTACTATTATTCCAGCTGCGCGCCCTGCGCGACCGGCGCCAACTGCAAATTCTCCAAGCGCCAAAAATTGTTTTTGACAAAGAGTTGGTCAGTAATTTTGTCAGAGGTTTGCCTTTTGAATTGACCAATGACCAGCGTCTGGCGACATATGAAATATTGAAGGATTTGGGAAAGCCCTACCCGATGAATCGCCTGCTCAACGGCGATGTTGGGTCAGGTAAAACAGTGGTCGCCCTGATTGCCGCTTACCAAACCGCCAGCCAGAATTGGCAAACGGTATTCATGGCCCCGACGGAAATATTGGCGAAGCAACATTTTCAGACAATAACTGCGCTGTTGTCAAATCTCAAATTAGGAATTTCAATCGGGTTGCTTACCGGGAGTGAATCAAAAATATTTGACGAGTGCGGCGAACAAAAAACATCCAAGCCGAAATTAAAACAAAAAATCGCCAAAGGCGAAGTTGACATCGTCATTGGTACGCATGCGGTTATCCAAAAAGATGTCAGGTTTGCCAAGCTCGGTTTAGTAATAATTGACGAACAGCACCGTTTCGGCGTGCAACAACGGATGAAGCTTCTCAAGGACTCTCAACCTAAAACCTTAGTCCCCCATCTACTCTCTATGACGGCTACTCCCATTCCGCGAACTTTAGCTTTGACCATCTACGGCGACCTGGATGTTTCGCTAATCAAAGAAAAACCCAAAGGCCGGCAGGAAATTGTGACGAGAGTCATCCCCCACAGCAAACGCCAATCGGCTTATAGATTTATTGAAGAGCAGATCAAAGGCGGCCGGCAGGTGTTTGTGATTTGTCCGCGTATCGAAACTTCCAGTTTCGATACGAATCGCCAATCACTAACTACTAATCCTCAATTTTCAATAAATAAACTACTTTGGTCAGAGGTTAAAGCCGTTACCGCTGAATACGAAAAACTAAACAAAGAGATCTTCCCCCACCGGCGGGTGGCGATGCTCCATGGCAAATTAAAAGCCAAAGAAAAAAACGAGGTAATGAAAAAATTCAAAGCTGGTCATTACGACATTCTGGTCTCTACTTCAGTGGTGGAAGTCGGCGTGGACATACCCAATGCGGCGATTATGATGATTGAATCGGCCGAGCGTTTCGGTTTGGCCCAGTTGCACCAGTTTCGCGGTCGGGTCGGTCGCGGCCGGCACCAATCATATTGCCTACTTTTTACCTCTGGGGACACCGCCACTACCCGCCGCCTGCGGGCGCTGGAAAAAACCAATAATGGTTTCGAACTGGCCGAAGCCGACCTGCGGCTCCGCGGCCCGGGCGAGTTTACTGGCCTTAAACAATCCGGCCTGCCCGATCTGGCCATGGCCTCGTTGAGTAATTTGGAACTAATAAAAACTGCCCGGCAAGAAGCCAAACTATTGCTCAAAGATAACCCCACCCTCACTCATCATCCCGCCTTACTTGCCCGTCTTAATGAGATGCAACGGCTGGTGCATTTTGAGTGAGGTTCGAGACAGGATTATTTGCCTTGAGGACACTCCTCAATTTATTGAGGAGTGTTCTCAAGAAAGTTATTTTCTATACTTGGGGGTGTTCCAAAACCCCATATACTTTCCCAGCATCAGGCGGGTTTGGGCGTCAACCGCCGGAATGGCGCCAAAGACAATAAAGTTAATTGGGAACAACAGCCATTGCAAAATCATCCAAAGCCATTTCCAGCGGCCGTAGTTGGACGGCTTGGGCGGTAAAAGAATCACTGAAATAATCGCCGAAGAAACCAAACCGAACATTGCCAGATACATAACATTACGGGTAAAATGAGGCAAATTGAAAGACAAAACCGTGCGGTTGAACTCCGGCCCGCCGAACAGCAAGGGCAGCCAGCCCAAAAGGAAAATTATCAGTGGGTTGGTGGCGGCGGAATGGGTTTTCTCGCCCATCAGCCAAGTCAGGCGCCACTTGGCCCGGCGCGGAATGTTTTTGTTTTTCAGAAAGCCGAACATAAAATAGGGATTGTTTTCCACGCCCCAGTGCCAGCGCCGGATCTGCTTGTACTGGTTCTTCATCGTCTGCCAGAAAGTCGGCGCCACGTTGGCATCCATGTAAACCGGATAATACAGCGGCACCGTTTCCCAGTCGCCGTCGTAACGCAAAAGGCATTGCCAGAAAATGCGTGAATCTTCGGAGACGACATTGGTCTGCCACCAGCCGACATCGGCCAGCGCCTTGAGACCGATGGCTTGCGAAGAAAAAGTGACCAATTGTTCCGGCCGGGCTTGTTGGATCATCTGCCAAAAAGTGGTGGCGAAAGCGAACACCCGGGCCGGCGGCGGCGCCTCCCAAATGTTGTTGACGTAAAGCGGGACTGGCTGGAAAGACGAACGTAAAGAATCCCGCGCCGTCAGATATTTGTAAGTTAAAATCGCGAAATATTGGCTCGGGATAACCGTGTCAATGTCCAAATTGGAAACGATTACATGCTTGTAAGGAATGTCTAATTGGTCAATTACCTCCGTTACCGCTTGTTTAATTGCCCAAGTGGCGTTGGCGCCTTTGCCGGCTAATTCACCGGGAATGTCAGCCGGATGCCGGGTTACCAAAAACTTAAAAAATTTATTGCCATACTCCCTTTGGGCAAATTCCTTCACGCTCTCGGCCTGGTCGCGCGCCCGTTCTTCCTGCGCCAATACGACAATCATTTTGGTTTTGGGATAATCGCTTCGCACCAGTCCTGCCAAAGTTAAGCCGACCACCTCAACCCCTTCTTTGGCTACGGGCAGAATTATTAAATGATATACATCCCGCCAGTGGACAATAGACGATAGACGATAGTCAATAGTCGGGAGTTCATCTAATTTTTTAAGCCAATTTATTTTCAAATTAGCGCGCATTTTGCGAAAACTGGCGTTCATGTGGAACGATAAGTAAATTGTTTTGAAAAGCCAATAAGTGTCAAACAGGATAATAAAAATGGCAATAAAAGCCGGACTTTTAAAAGACAAAATAACTATCAAAATCAAAGTCGCCCAAGTTAAAAATCCGGGCAGGATTTCAAAAAACCGGTAAACTTTCTGGTCTTTGGGATTACTAACATCCTCGGCTTTGCCGATATGGAGATAGTCGTAAGCAGCGGCCATGCCCCAACAGAATATTACGAAAGGGCGATTTGGTAAAGCAGGTCGGTAATGTCAATCAAGCCGTTTTTGATTTGGATGTCGGCTTCAGCCAAACGGGAAAATTTCTGTTTAAGTTCGCCCAGCTCAAATTGGCGCGACTGCTCCAGCATTTTTTTGACGGCAAAGGGGTGGAGGCCGGTTTTTTGGGCGATGGCCGCGGCTCCGCCCGGCCCAGCCGCCGCGGCCAGATCTTTGACCCTCAACAAATTCCGAAACTGATAAACAAACATTGAAAAAAGATAATGGGGGTCGTCGCCGGCCGCCAAATGGCGGCTAAGCAGGGTGATCGCCTTGCCCTTGTCCCGCCGGCCGAGCGCATCAATGGTTTCAAAAATATTCTGGCTGGCCGGTTTAGTAACCAAGAGTTCAACATCGGCAGTTTTAATCAATCTCCTGTCATACCCGAATGAGTGATTAGCCAGTTTGATTATTTCTTGACTCAACCGCCAAACGTCGTCGCCCGCGTAAAGGACTAATTGTTTAATTGCCGGCGGCTCAATCTCCAGACCGAGAGTTTTGGTTTCTTTGGCAATCCAATTCTCCAGCTGCTTGCCGGCCAGCGGGTTAAACGCTTTAGCCACGCTTGGCTTGGCGGTCAATTGGGCCAGTAATTTTTTGGATGTTTTAGCCATCTCCGCTTGACTGGCATTCTCGCAAACCGCCAGAATCGTCTCCTTATCCCCAACCAAATCGTATTTTTTAATGTCCCGCAGAATCTTCTCGGCCTGTGAAAAAACATTTTTCACGATAATCAGTTTTTTCTCGTTGAAAAACGAGGCGGTCTTGACCGCGTTCTCAAATTTTTCAAACTTTTCCTCCCCCTCCGCTAGATCAACACGCAAAACTCCCATCCCATTGGGATTCTTCGCCAAATATTCCCTGACTATTCTGTCGGCATTCTGTTTTACCCGATAAGCATCCTTCCCATATAGAAACACGATCATAAGTACCCTAATTTAAGCCCAAAATCACCCTCTTTCCAATCCTTGACAAAGCCCCGATTTGTGGAGATTTTCTTTTGGTAAAATAACGTCTTGCGATGACGTGAGATAACTGACGCGGGGCGGAGTGGTTTTGAGGGCTGCTGTGCCCAAGCTAGGCGAGTCATCAGACCTCACGCCGGGCGCTCATGGCTGTGTGATTGCACGGTTGGCGAGCAGTATAACAATCCAGCACTGCGAGCCAAATCCACAGACATGAGCGAGTCCGTTTTCTCGCTGGGAAAACGGACGTCCCGCCGGAGGTCTGGGGCGAGCCGAAGCGCTGGGCGCGAGGAAGCCCCTCAAAACCACTCCGCCGTGATCAATGTGCGTCTATCTCTACCCACACCTTCCCTACCGCTAACTCTATCTCTCTATGATTTTGGTCGTAGAAATAGAGTTTGGCTTTGTCATCTTTTTTCTCCCATGTCCCCGTCACTACCGTGCCGTTTTTGTAAAGCAGCAGCCCGCCCGAGCCGACGGTTTTGACTCGGATGTAGTCCTGGTTTATCGGCGACCAGGTAGTTTTCATTATTATCACGTTGCCGGCGGATACCGGCTGGCCGGTATTTTTGTCAATTTCTGGCTGGCCGGAGCGTTCGCGCCAGTAGCGATTGGCAGTTTTATCGTAGCGCCAGACCACCTGAAATTTTTCATTGAAAATCGGCGCGGGCTGGACTTCACCTTGGCTTTTCAAGCTGCCTTCGTGCGGATAAGTAACTTTGGCATCGGTCAGATTATAACCCAATTCTCCGGAAATCTTGGTCAACAAGTCAAAGTCGGTAAAGGCATTGTGCGGTCGCGGGATTGACGATTTACGATAATAATAAGTGCCATCGTATTTGAGTCCGTCAAGGTTGTCTATTACCCCGTTTCTCAATTGTTCAAGCGCCTCGCGCTCCCCGCCGAAATGGGCATAGATGGCATTAACGCCTAGGGCCAGCGGCACGAAATCCAGCCGCGCGGAACGCACCGAGCCGACCTCACGCGGCCGTCCGCACTGATAAACCGCCATCATTCGGGTGAAACCGTTTTCCACCACCGGCATTTCAAATACCCAGTCCGCCTCGCCGATGCCCGATAACGGCCGCGCCTCTTTGTCCGAGGAAACCATCACGGCGAAAGGCCGACTGGCGGCAGTCGCGCACTGCTCGCCGGTCAGCGGGCTCTTTTTTATGTTTTCTTTTTTACCCGAACTGAAAAATTGAAGCAGTCCGGCCGGCTTTTCGCCGGTATTAGATATCTCAATACTCCTTCGGGCAAATTTGAAAAAACCAAAAAGCAAAACAATAGCCAGGATACCGAGCCAAATATAAAGTTTGGTTTTAGAAATCATCATTTTTGGTGAACCGGACAAAAATGGGCCGAACGGTTGTTAACTTTGATGCGCTTGATCATGCCGCCGTCGCGCTTTTGGCACTTTTGGCCGGTCAGTTGGTAGGCCTTGGTCATATTTTGGTAATTGCCGAATTTGCCTTCAAGCGTTCGGTAATCCTGCTGGCTATCGCCTTTGGCGACGATGGCCTTTTTTAATACGAATTTTATGTATTTGTAAACTTTCCTAATCTCCGATTCCTTCAGTGTTTCAGCGGTTCTCAGTGGTTGAATCCCGGCATACCACAAAATTTCATCCGAATAAATATTGCCGATGCCGGCAATGACAAATGGGTCTATCAGTACTTTTTTGACCACTCCCTTTCTTTTGGCCATCATCGTTTTGAACTTGGCAAAAGTAAATTTTGGGTCTAGGGGCTCCGGCCCGAGCTTGCCGATTTCGTTGATATTTTCAATTTTTCCGGTATCCCCCAAAAAAACTTTGCCAAACCGGCGCAAGTCGGAAAGTCCCAGCATCCAGCCGTTGCTTAAAAACAGAATAAACCTTATGAACCGGTTATATGGGTCATCTCTCAACGGCCCTGGAATTGCAGCTATCCACTTCTGGTTTTTCTTATTCGCGGCATTCGCATACATTTGTAGATTTGCATTATATTTATTTTTTATCCATTTCCCGTAGAGCAAGTGCCCCGAGATTTTTTGATGAATTATCAGCGATTTGCCTCCCGAGAGGTCTATTATAATATATTTTGCCCGGCGGCGCGCCCGCAAAATCTTCCGACCGGCAATGTCGGCAACAAAATTAGTTAGCGTATGAGTTCGGATCATTTTGGCCCAATCAGTCCAGGCATCCAAAATTTTCAGGCCTTTGACCTTGCGGTTCAGCTCGCGAACAATTGTTTCTACTTCCGGTAATTCCGGCATAATTAAACTTGTCTCATTTCCTGCCAATTATCCCCCGCTTTTACTTCCGCCACTATCGGTACTGCTAGCTGATGGACTGACTCCATAATTGATTTGATTTCTTTGGCTGCTTTTTCTACCAGGTCGGTTTTTACTTCACAAACAATTTCATCATGCACTTGGAGTAGAAGCTTGGCGTCGGCGGAATTGAAATTTTCATGAAGATACTTGTCCGCGTTAATCATCGCCAATTTCATCAGGTCGGCGGCGGTGCCTTGGATAGGATGGTTGATGGCCGCCCGCTCGGCCCCGGCTTGGATTTGGGGCATAGTTGAGTAAATGTCCAACAGCGGGCGGCGCCGGCCGAACAGCGTTTGGACGTAGCCATCCCGGCGGACCTTGTCTTTTATCTCTTCCATATAGCGCGCCACGCCGGAGAACTCGGCAAAATAGCGGTCAATGAACTGGCGGGCGCGTTGGCGGTCCACGCCGGCGGCCCGGGCAAAACCAAGCGCGCCCATGCCGTAGATGATGCCGAAGTTTAGCGCCTTGGCCTGACGTCTCATTTTTTTAGTCACTTCTTGAGGTTCAACTTCAAAGATTTCCATCGCCGTACGGGTGTGGATGTCCTCGCCGCGCCGAAAAATTTCAATCATTTTTTCATCTTTGGCGATGTGGGCGACAATGCGCAGTTCCAATTGAGAGTAGTCAAAAGAAACCAATTGACAACCGTCCTCGGCGACAAAGGCCTTGCGGAATTCCTGCCCCAGTTCGGTTTTAATCGGGATATTCTGCAGGTTGGGGTTTTCCGAAGATAGCCGACCGGTGGCGGTGCCGGTTTGATTGTAAGTAGTATGTATCCGACCGTCTCTGGCGATAAGTTGTGGAAACGGCTCAATGTAAGTGGTTTTGAGTTTTTGCAGTTCGCGGTATTCCAAAATCAAATCAATGATCGGATGTTCGTCGCGCAGTTTTTCCAGTTCCGGCGCGGCGGTGGAAAGAGCGCCTTTGCCGGTTTTGCGCACCCGTCCACCAGCTGGCGGATTGATCGCCAGCTGGCGGTACAGCACCTCGCCCAATTGCTGGGGCGAATTAACATTGAACGGCGCTCCGGCCAGACGGTAGATTTCTTTTTCCAATTTCTCCAGCCGCGCGCTGATTGATTTGAGCAGTTTGGCCAACCCTTTGGCGTTAACTTTGATGCCGTTTAATTCCATCTCGGCCAGCACCGGGATCAGCGGCATTTCAATCTTCTCAAAAACCTCCAGTAAATCGGCTGGCTGCATTTTGTCCCAGAGGCGATTTTTCAGCCGCCGGAGATAAGCGGATTTCTGGTCGGGGTCGTCTGCGTTTTCGCGAAACTCGCCGTAATAAATCTTGTGAAAATCGTAGTCCGGCAAATCCGGGTGCAATAGCCAAGCGGCAATTTGTGTGTCAAACAACTTGGTTGGGATATCAGTACCGGATTGAATGGCAGATTTAACGGTTTCTTTGAGACCATGGCCAGTAAGTATCTCTTGGTCAACGGCCATAACCGGATTTCCCTTGGCTTCACTTTTGACCGTAGGCAACGCCATTTCGGTTTGTGGCGATAGATTAATTTCTACCAAGCGCTTCAACAAACTGAAAAACCCCAAATCCTTGAAGTTTTTCTCAATTTTCGGCAAATTCAGATTCTTCCGCCAATCGGCTTTGGCCAGCGAAAAATCAATGTCCAAATCGGTGACAATTTCCGAAAGTTGTTTTGAAAAAAAGGCCTGTTTTTTGTTAGCCAGCAATTTCTCTACCAGTTTTTCGGAAATTATCTTATCTTTCGTTCCCTTGTTTTGCGCCTTTCGCTTTGCACTTTTCGCTTCCAAAAATTTGTATAATCCATCCAAGCTGCCAAATTTTTGGATTAGCTCCCCCGCCGTTTTCTCTCCGATTCCCGGCACGCCCGGAATATTGTCGGAGGGGTCGCCTTTCAGCCCCCGATAATCGCTCAATTGTTTGGGCTTTAATCCATAGCGTTCAAGGACCGCGTCCTCATCATAAATTATCGTATCGGTCATGCCCTTACGTAAAGTAAAAACGACGACTTTTTTGCCGTCAACCAATTGCAGCGTATCTAAATCACCGGTGGCGATGATGGTTTGTAATCCGCCGGCGGGCGGATTTTTTTTAGCCCGCGTTGCCAGCGTACCGATCAAGTCATCGGCTTCATAGTTCGTTTTTTCATAAACCGGTATGCCAAACGCGGCCAAAATTTCTTTGACCAACGGAATTTGCCGATAAAGCTCCTCGGGCGCTTTAACGCGATGGACTTTGTAGTCCTCAAACTGCTCATGGCGGAAAGTCGGGCCGGCTAAATCAAAAGCGGCGGCGATATAGTCGGGCTTGAGGTCCTTGATGGTCTTGAGCAGTATTGAGGTGAAACCATAAGCGGCGTTAGTCACCACTCCCTTAGCCGACGTCAAAGCCGGCAAGGCGTGAAAAGCCCGATGCACCAGAGCATTGCCGTCAATGAGGATAAGCTTGCGCATAATTTCTAATATCTAATTACTAATTTCTAAATAATAACTAATGTCTAATTGGGGCTTGGACATTGAAATTTGTTTAGAAATTAAAAATTAGGAATTAGTAATTTTAATTGTTCTCTCATTTTGCGAAATATGGTCCATATGCACCCAAATACATTTTTTCGGCAAAATCGGCTTCACTCTCTCCGCCCATTCAATTAGCACAATATTTCCCGGCTCGGCGATGATTTTCTTAATTCCCAGCGGCAGCAAATCTTTGTAATTTTTCAGGCGATAGCAGTCAATGTGGACCAATTGGTTATAGGTTTTAGGTGATAGGTGATAGGCGCGCATCAATACAAATGTGGGGCTGGTCAATTTTTGCTTTACTCCCAATGCCTTGGCGAAGGCTTTGGCAAAAGTGGTCTTGCCGGCGCCCAACTCACCCTCTAGAGCTACCACCGTAGCCCTACCCGGGGCGCTTGCCCACCGCAGTTTTGGCGAAGGCGGGAAGCGGAGGGTGATCAGCTTGCGCGCAAGTTCGGCAGCAATTTTTTGTGTTTGGGTAACGCTCTCTGACCGGTATTTCATACGAGATTATAGCTTTTCCCGGGCAGTTTTTCAACAAAAAAGACCCGCCTTCAGAAGTGCGGGTCAAACCGTCTGCCTGCCCGAGAATAGTAATGATAGCGGCGATAGGACTGGTCGGTCTGGTTAAGGTAAGCGTCGTCATAGCGCCAGCCCCGTACGAAGCGGCGGGGTTGCCGCCGGTCATTGCGACTTTGACTAGCTAACCAGCCAATACTACCGCCGACTATTGCTCCGATAGCCGCACCCTTGCCTTTGCCGGCTATTGCTCCAATCACTGTGCCCAGCGCCGCGCCGCCCAGTACGGCCCGGGCGCGCGGACCAAGATTCAGATCGTAATAGCCGCTGTAGTATTCCGGATAGAAACCGCCAAACTGACCGTAGCGGCTATTAATTACCCAATAGCCGTCGTAGCCACTGCCATAGTAAACCCACTGCGGACCCCAGACCCTGACCGGGACCGGCACGGGATACCAGTATTGGTATTGAGCTTGCAGTTCGCTGGCGGCGGTCAGTCCAAGCAACAATGCTGACATCACAAAGAACTTTTTCATTACCTGCCTCCTGAAAATACCTTAGCGCACATCACTGCCTATTTCAACCCAAATCTCTATCTAGTTGTATATGACGTATGGGCGCGGCAAGTAGTGAAATAAGGCAAAATAAAAAGACCACACGGGGAGTGTGGTCGGGGCCTAAGAGCCAGGCCCGAAAGAACTTATCCCCTGCTTGCCTCTATTGAGGGCGGCGGTAGCAGGGATCAACCGGCTCGCAAGGGCGGGCCGGGGGAGGTGGGGGCGGGATTTGGTGGATGACGATGTCCACCTTTGCCATAGCCGGTTCCGGCTTGGGGACCGGTTTCGGCTTCTCCTTCACCTGTCTGCGCAGGGCTTTGAGCTCCGCCTCGCGGACGGCCGCTTCCACTCGCGTGGAGCAGTCGTCGCAACCCAATGCCTTGCGATGGGCATCGGCTGCGGCGATGATTGCGGTGGCTCTTTCAAGCTCTGCGACAGCCGGAGCCAGAGTAGGAGGTGGTCCCTTGGCGGGAACGGCGGGAGTGCCACCGTTACGCCCGGTGGCGAGAAAAATTAGGGTGGCGAGGAGGAACAAAGCAAAGCCTCCTGCAATCAGCCACCAGACCCAGCTGGTCTGAGTGGTTGTGCGGCCGGCGGGAACCGGTCGGGCGGGTGTCACCGGCGCAAGGCCGGGCGGTACTACGGGTGGTGCTGCCATTATTTCTCCTTCAGGTTTAGGCGACGGGCTTAGCCGCCGCCGGAAAAACGTTAATAAATTTGCCAACTGCCGGCAACGGAATGGACGTGGCGCTGTTCAAGTGGACTCCACTCCGTCCCCGTCCAAGCCCAGAACTCTGGTTGGCCGGTTACTTCGGCTCGCTGACGCGGGTGGAGAATTTGGTCACCACTGTTCGTGCGAACCAGTACAATGGTTCGCTCAAAGCAGTTTTCAACAGCCATAGCCATTCCAGTCGGAGTCAGCCTAAGTGGTGGCGGCGGGGCAGTGGGTACCTGCTGGTGGAGCTCCTCTTTCTCGTGGCGTTCAAGCTGCCACTTTTGCTCCTCTTTAAGTCGCTCTTGCTCCTGTCGGTCGCAGGCAATCTGGGCGGCGAGCATGTCTTCTCGGAGCCCACGCAGATCACGGCGCTGGCGCCAGCCAGTTATCTCTTGCTTAACCACACTGGCACCCCCGACATAGCTGGCAACTTGCGCAATGGTGCGCCAGTCGCGGGTCGTCCCCCGCGCAATCAGGGCGCCCAACCCAGCGTCACGGCCGGTTTCCCAAGCCCTATTCCACCCCGAACGGGTGGACGAGTACTCACCGCGGGCAGCAAAGTACTCTTGCTCCAGCAGCTCCGCCTGCCGGCAGATCCCGGATTGGGCGGCGGCCGGGGGGGCCGCAAAAACCACAACCAGTGCGACCAACGCGGTCGCACAAATTATTCTTTTCATACTCCTTCTCCTTTGCGGCGCGAGGCCGCGTTTTCGGGTTTTTGGTTTAGTATTTATAAAAAAACAGTCCTTTTCTGGACTGTTTGCAATAATAGCAAAAGCTGAAAACATTGTCAAGGGCGAGCCGGATGGCCAGTTATTGGGGCTTTCCGCCGGGACTAAAGGTCTGCAAAATATTTTTCAGAAAATCCGGGTCGCTGGCCGCCATTTGCACTACCTTTATCAACCACGATTCCCCGTCCACCCGCTTCAGCGCCGCGGCCAAACCTTCACCTTTGGCGGCAATGGCTTTTTTCAAAAGCTCGGCCGCATCGGTATTTAACTCGGCCACCGCTGTAATGGTTTGATTCGCTGCCAGCGCGTTTTGCCGTTGTAATTTGACTCTCTCTCCGGCAACCTTGGTCTGGGCAACAACCAGTGCCTCTTCTCTCCGGGCATTCACTTCGCCAGTGCGCAATTTCAGATATTCCGCAAGCGCCGTGTGTTCTTCCACATCAATTTTCTTTATGCGGAAGAAAAGGATTTTCGCGAAAAAGTTTTCTTCGTTGATTACTGCACGGAGCTGTTTCAGCACATCCCCCACGATATCTGCCCGCTTCTCAAAAAACTCATACACTTCTTTTCGCGAAGCCACTGACAAAATGATGTCATTGAGCTGGGGACTGACAGTGTCGTTGACAAACTCCCCAATCTTCCCCGACACGGCGATAAACCGAGGTGCGTCGACGACCCTGATTCCAACTTCAACTTGAACGTGAAAATCAAAGCCATCTTTGGTATAAACCAGGATCGGGTCAAATTCCGTTTCTTCTTGGTCGTCCCAGCAGATTGTCCGCGGAGTCATATCCACGCGAATTAATCTCTGGGCAACAGGGTGAACAAAGTGAAAACCGGGACCGAGCGGCTTGGGCAGAATTCCCCGGCGGTCGATTACTAGTCTATCGTCCACTTTCTCCCGCAAAACGGTTATCTGTCGGCCGTTTTGGGTTCCCAAAATTTCCAACTCGTCTTCACTTGGCTCACTGCCGGCGCTGGAGATAACCACCCCCACGAACCCGGCCGAAATAAATTCGGCTTCAATCTGTTTTACGTTGACTGCTTCCGGATTGATGATGTAGGCGCCGGGTTCTAAAATTTCCTCCTGGACGCCCTTTTGCCCGCCCATGGCAAGAAAAGCTGCCAGGTCCTGAAAATTGTCGTGGGTTGAGAAGTAAGCGTTCAACCGCGGCCGCTCGGCCAAAATCCGCCCGCCTTTTTCTTCCAGTTCACGGCCGATTTTCACGGTCACCAGGCCAAACCGAGGCACTTCTCTTTTGAGCATTCGCTTTTCGCCTTTAATCTCTTCTTCAAGCTCCTTCTCCACGGCCGTGATAATCACCGGATCAATCAACCGGATTTCAAACAGCTCGTGGTTAAAAGTGTAATCCCCCGGCGGGAGCAAATTAAGCTGCGGCCCGCGCTGGCCGCCCGACCGCAAAAAGGCGTCGCCGTCCAAAATGTCCGGAATGACTATCGGCCGCTCGGTCATGATTTGGCGCGGCCCGAGCGGCTCGCCGTCTCTGGCAATGACCAGCCCGCGTCTGCCCACCGGAACCGTAAACAAATTCCAGCGAGTTATTTCCCCAAACATTTTCACGAAGGGGATAAAGTGAACTCCGGGTCCGTACACCCGGGCCCAAATTCCCTGCTCGCCCACCAAGGCGATAAAATTACCCGCTGGCGGCCGAGGGGACAGGAAAAAACGCCAGTTAATCAGCGCGTATTCTTTTTCCCCGACACGGAAAAGACTGGTGCCGAGAAAGATAAAGATAGCGATGAAAACCAACAACATAAACCCTAAAATCAGAAATTCCGTTGAGAACATGGTACCTCCTTAGGTTTTTAACGGACTGTGTCTTTCGGAGAATAAAATAAAAACTTGACTTAGTCAAGGTTAACGGCATTTAAAAACACATTTTCTATCCCCTGATTTTTTTGAGCACTTCTATATCCTCCCCGCGCCCTTCCGTTTCCGTTTCCAGAATCCAATCAATTTTGGAGAACTCGGGAGTTTGTAAAATTACCCGCAAACCTTCACACCCTATATACCCTTCCCCCAAATGTTCGTGGCGGTCTTTTTTGGCGCCGAGATCAAATTTGGAATCGTTGACGTGAACGAGCTTGAGCCATTTCAGGCCAATTTCTTTATCAAATTCTTCGAGGATTCTCCTCAACCCGGCCAGCGTGCGGAAATCATAACCGGAAGCGAAAGCATGACAGGTGTCGAAACACACCCCGCCGAAACCGGAAAAGTTTTTTATTTGCGAAACTATCACGCCGATTTCTTCAAACTTGTCGCCGATAATATTACCGGAGCCGGCGGAAATTTCCAAAAGTAATTCGGTGGTACCCTGATAATCCTCCGAAATTTTCTGGACGGCGGCAATTACTTTCTCAATCCCCTGTTCAATGGTCTGCCCGCTGTACGAGCCCAGATGGGTCATTACATATTTTGCGCCTAGCAGAGTACCCCGCTCCAGCTCCTCGCGGCAAACTCGGATGGACGCTTCACGAATCGCCGGTTTGAGGGAAGCGAAATTCAGATAGTAAGGCGTGTGAATATAAAAATTCTCCATCCCAAATTTCTTCATTGCTGATTTGAAGTTGGTGATTAGTGATGGCGTAAGCATTGGTGCCGGCCCGCCTTGGGGCGGCCGGGTGAAACACTGGAACACTTCGCAACCCTCCGCTTGCGCCCGCGCCGGCGCTTTATCTATCCCACCCGCCACCGACACGTGAGCTCCAATTTTATTCATAACTAAGCAGCTAGTAAGCTAACTATAATCCTCGGCGACATTTTTGAAATGCTTAATTTTTGCCTTCTTGGTCGATTGATTAAAAGTAACAGAAATAATGTCTACCTGCCACTCGGCTTTCGGAGCGGATGTTTCTTGGGTCATATAGAGGGCGGCGGTCTTGATAATCTTGCTTAATTTTTCCGGATTGACTCGGACCTCTGGATTAAAATCGCCGATAAATTCCTGACGGTTAGCTTTGACTTCAACAAAATAAAGCGCGCCGTCTTTGGCGGCGATAACATCAATTTCACCCCACGGTTTGCGGAAATTACGTTCGATCACCCGATAGCCCTTGCTCTCAAGGTGCCGCGCCGCAATATTTTCCGCCAAAAAACCCAGTTCTTTAGTATCCACAGCTGGTATTGACTTTCAATAAAAAAGATATAAAATCAAAGTAATCTTCGTACAGAGGATTTTTGTTTTATACCGCCGTTTTAAGTTTAATACTTATTAAGACCTGGCTCAAAAACTTCACTTCCAAGCTAGACCATATTTTCCGAAACGACAAGGTCGCTTTTTTCGGTTTTATGTGCCTGGCAATACTTCTAATAATCTTCAAAGGCGCTTCCACTTCCGAAGGCCAGGCCAGTGTTTTCAGCAAATTCTTAACCGGTTATATTGAAGAGACTGCTGCTTCGGTCACAACCAATATTCCTCAACATCAACTCGCTGATATCAACAGCGTTTTTGCTTTTTCTAACGGCTCCAGCCGAGCGCCCCAGCCATCGGTTTTAAGCATCATCCAGGACAACTCTCTTGTTTCCCGGGCCACCATCCTGACGAATATTTTAGATGAGTTTTCCGACCGGGGCAGCGAGATTCAGGAGTATGAAGTTCAGGAAGGCGATACTTTATCGTTTATCGCTTCTGATTACGGGGTCAGTGTTACTACCATTGTCAATGCCAATAATTTAAGAAGTCCTGATGATATTAAACCCGGCATTAAGCTGAAAATTCCGCCGGTTGACGGGGTAATTCACAGAGTGAAGAAAGGCGATACGGTTGAATCCATCGCTAAAAAATACGGGGCGGAAGCGGGCAAAATTATCAGCTTCAACAGTCTGCCCAAAGCCGGCGAGCTTCAGATTGATGATGAGCTGATTGTGCCCGGCGGCAAGTTGCAAGGTTCCTCGGCCATCGCCGGCGCGAGTATCGCCAAGCGATTTGCCTATCTGCCAAACTTGGGTGACTTTTTCTCCATGCCAACTGTTGGCTTCAACTGGGGCCGGCTGCACGGCAGAAATGGGGTGGATATAGCTAATTCTTGCGGCACCGGCATATTTGCTTCAGCTGAAGGCACGATCACTCTAGCCAAAAATTCCGGCTGGAACGGGGGATTTGGGAAATATATAAAGATTATTCACCCGAACGGAACCGAAACGCTTTACAGCCATTTAAGCAAAATCCTGATCTCGGCAGGCGAGTATGTCGGCAGGGGTCAGCAAATTGGTTTAATGGGCTCAACTGGTCGTTCCACCGGATGCCATTTGCATTTTGAAGTTCACGGGGCTAAGAATCCATTAGCTAAATATTAGTTTTCCGAATAAATATCAGACCACACTTTCTCTTTTTACGTAAGTATGACACTATGTCATACTTACGCTGATGGTAAATATGTGTTGTAATAGGGTAGGTATGACACGTGTCATACCTCCATCGGCAGATGAACAAAATTCTTCGGCAGCTAAAATAATTTTTTTTTATTTCCATTTCCTCACGAAACTCAAACTAAGCCGAAAAATGATTCACTTTCGGTTTTAATTTTGTAACCCTTGGCTTCAAAAATATTATTCTCACTGATGATTTTTTTACCGTCAATGTCCGCCAAAGTGCGGGCGATTTTTAAAATCTTGTGATAGCCGCGGCCGGAAATCGCGTTCTCAACTACAAATTTTTTTAAAACTTTTTCCGCTTCATCAGTCAACTGGCAGAACTTTTTAATTTCCTTCGGCCCCATTTCACTGTTGGTTTGGATTTTTGTGCCCCTAAATCTTTCCTGCTGCACTTGTCTGATGTTCTGAACCGTCAATCGTATTTCGTTACTGGTTTGCCCTTCTATTTTCTGACTGCTGATTTTTTCATAGGTCTCGCGCGGGACGGAAATTTGAATGTCAATGCGGTCCAGCAATGGACCGGAAATTTTTCTCTGATATTTAAAAACTGATTGGGGGGTGCAAGTGCAGGCCTTAATTTCATCTCCGTAATTTCCGCAAGGACAAGGATTCATTGCCGCTACCAGCATAAAGCGGGAGGGGAATTTTACCGTGCTGGCGGCGCGAGCAACAGTGACTTCGCCGCTTTCCATCGGCTGGCGCAGGGCCTCAATCACATTTCTGGCAAATTCCGGGAATTCATCCAGAAACAAAACGCCTCGGTGAGCCAGTGAAATTTCGCCGGGTTTCGGCCAGGTACCGCCGCCAATCACCGCCACCGCCGAAGTAGTATGATGCGGACTGCGAAAAGGCCGGCCGGAAATTATTGACCGGCCATTCACTAATCCGGAAATGCTGTAAATCTTGGTCACTTCCAGCGCTTCTTCGTAGGACATCTTGGGCAAAATGCCGGCCATCGCTTGGGCCAGCAGTGTTTTACCCGAACCGGGCGGGCCGTACATCAGCAGGTTATGGCCGCCGCAAGCGGCGATCAGTAAGGCCCTCTTGGCCACATTTTGACCTTTAATATCGGTCATATCCAGCATTTCACGGGTCCCATAATCCTCGGCTTGTCCAATTATCTCATAGTCAATCGGCTCAACTGGGATAATATCCGTTTTGCCTTTTAAGTATTCGCAAAGCTCCTTTAGGTTTTTAACCCCGATGACCTTCAGACCTCTGACCACAGCCGCTTCATTGGCATTGTCTTTGGGAACGATGATCTCTTTTAAGCCCCGGTTTTTAGCCATGAAAGCCGCCGGCAAAACGCCATTTACCCGCCGCAACGAGCCGTCTAAAGAAAGTTCGCCCAGAAAAAGCTTATCATCAGTTAGAAACTGAATTTGTTTAGTTGTCAAGAGATAGCCCAGAGCAATCGGCAAATCATAAGCCGGCCCTTCTTTTTTGACATCGGCTGGGGCCAGGTTAACAATGACTCTGCGGTTTTTTTGTTTGGGCGCGATAAAACCGCTGTTTTTAATCGCGGCGGCGATGCGATCCTTGGACTCTTGAACGGCCTTATCGGCCAAGCCAACAATGTTGAAGAAATGCAAACCCGGCGTGGAGTCAACTTCCACTTCTACGGCAAAGGCGTCAAGACCAATAACCGCTCCGGAGAAAACTCGGACCGATGGCATTAAAAATTACTAGTAATCAGTTACTAATTATTATTCGCATGCGCTATGAATTATTCGCGCACACTATTCGTCAAGTGTATGCAACTACTATTCGTAAGCGTAGTAACTATTATATCAGAGTGGGCGGGCGGTTTTGGCGCAGTCAAAACATAAGCGGACCGCCGACATCGCCTGGAGCCGTTTTCCATCAATGTTAGAACGGCATTTTTCACAAACGCCGTAACTGCCGCTCTCCAGTTTGGCTAAGGTATCTTTTATTTCTTTCAGGCGCATTTCCAGACTTTGTTCGACCGCCCGTTCATTTTCATAGTCGGTAACACTGCGGGCTTTTTCGTCCAGCGTATCGGAGTTTTCCGTTTTGGGGAAAACTGATTGATAATCATCCCTGACGACCGGATTTTTCACGGCAAAACGGCCGAGTTCGGCTTCAATTATCTGTATCTCTTGGAGTAAATCTTCTCTTAATTTTTGCAACTCTTGGGGCGTCATCAGTGGATTCGCATGCGCTATTCGTAAACGTATGTAACCATTTTAGAAGTTAAGGCTAGCACGAATATTAAAAATAATCAATGAATAATTCGCGTGCGCTACAAACGATTCGCATGCGCTATTCGTAAGCGTATGTAACCACTATTTGTAAGCGTAGGTAACTATTTCTGGGTAATAAAAAGGACATCAAACAAGTAACCCACAAGAAGATGTGTGGACAATTAGCGGATTATTTGCCGGGGACTGCGTTGGGGTCGATGCTTTTTATTTTATCGATCACCGCGTAAATGTGGGTTTTTGAACTGGCAAAAACCAAGTAACTTTCGCCGTTGGGCGCATCCACTACGGCATAATCAACTGTATCCAACGGATCGGGAAAGTTGCGGTAGCGGATAGCCGCGCCTTGATAAGTGTTATCTAGAAAACCAGTGGAGATGGCCCGCGCTACATTCAGGCGAAACAGGTTTTTCAGATCATTTGAAATGGTAGTTTCCCAGTTTCTCAACGCGGCGCCCGCCGCGGCCGAGTCATTGACTTTAACGATCCAGCCGTAGCTAAAAGTGCTGTCATTCTTACGCATCAGGGAGGCATAGAATTGGCCATCATTTAAAGCGGCAATCAAAGTAGCTGGCGCGTTCGGAAAGCTAGCGGAAGCAAACTGGCTAAAAGGAAAATGTTCGCCGCTAACTGGATCGCCTATCTTATAAAGCGCTGGGTCACCTAGGGTCAAACTTTGGGTATCACTTAGGCTAGTTAAGCTAGCGAAGAGATCGGGAGTAACATTGGCAATCGGCCCATACACTTGGGTAAAGACCGTTTCCAGCGGCGGTATGACCACCGGAGTCGGAGTAACCGTAATGCTCGGGGTCGGTGATTCAACGACGGCCGGCGAGGGCTCATAGAAAACCAAAAACCAAAGCGAAAAACCGCCAATTATCAAAACGGTCAGAATAGCCAGCAATCCGGAACGGCCGAAAACCGGTTTTTTAGGAGTTGGCGGTACGGCGATTTGCGCGCTGATGCCGGGCGATGGCCGACTGGTCGGAATCCCGGCAGGAGGAGGAGGGGCAAAAACAGGCCGAGGCGGGGAGACGGGTGATGCAGGTGTAATAGGCGGTTTTGGAACCACTGAAATAGGTCTTTCCGGAGTAATACCAATGGGAGGTTTCCCTTTGCTCAAAGCGGTTAAATCATCCTGCATTGTGCGAATTGACGATTTAATATTTGGGCTGGGTGCCGGCGGCGGCATCGTCCCCGCCATAGTTTTTGGCGCTGGGGGTGAAAAAATCACAGGGCCGGTCGGAGACGGCTGGGGCGGTTTTAACGGAGAAGGGGGAGGCGCCGGCGGGCGGGCGGGGGATGGCGGAATATTTCCGGTTGGTAAATTCGGCGGCGGAATTTTGAGGTCGAAACCGGAAGATTGGTTTTGATCGGCCATGCTAACACAACTGCCAACTTCCAATTTCTAACTAATAAAGCATTCGTTAGCGATTGGCGGTTAGCAATTAGTTGTTGCGCGAGCGCATTGTCAGATTTATTCTACCATACTCATCAATATTTTTTACCCACACGTGGACAACTTGACCAAGCTTCAAAATATCGGCCGGCCGGCGGATGTGTTCGCCGGCGATTTCCGAGACGTGCACCATTCCTTCCTGGCCGGGTTTAAATTCAACAAATGCTCCAAAATCCATTAGTCGCGTTACTTGCCCCTTAAACTCATCACCGGGTTTGGCTTCGTAGGTCAGCTCTTCAATCCACTTGATTGCTTTTCCCATCCCTTCGGGGTCGATAGAAGTTATAAACACCGAGCCGTCATCTTCAATATCAATCTGCACTCCGGTTTTGTCTATAATTTCATTTATCACTTTGCCCTGCGGACCGATAACGGTTCTGATTTTTTCCGGATTAATTTTAATGATTTTCACCCGGGGCGCGTAAACGGATAATTCCGGGCGGGGCGTGCTGATGGCTTTGCTCATTTGCTCAAGGATTTCTAAGCGGGCTTGTTTAGTCTGGGCCAGTACTTTCTCCAGCACTTCAATACCAATGCCTTCCACCTTGACATCCATCTGCATTGCCGTGATACCGTCTCTGGTGCCGGCAACTTTCATATCCATATCGCCGTGATGATCCTCCGGCCCTTGGATGTCAGTTAAGATTTTGTACTTTGGGGCTTGGCCTTCCGAAGCCTTTGGCGAAGGAGGTTCAAACATCAGGCCCATAGCGATACCGGCGGCCGGCGCTTTGATCGGCACCCCGCCGTCCATCATTGCCAATGACGCGCCGCAAACCGAAGCCATTGAGGATGAACCGTTAGAAGACAAAATTTCGGACACCACCCGAATGGTATAGGGAAATTCTTCTTTGCTGGGAATTAACGGTTCCAGCGCCCGCTCGGCCAAGGCGCCGTGGCCGATTTCCCGCCGGCCGGTAAAACCGATCCGCCCCACTTCGCCCACGCTGAAAGGCGGAAAAACATAGTGGTGCATAAAACGTTTTTTGGTCAGATTAATTTCCATCGTCTCAATCCACTGTTCCATCCCCGGCGCGGCCAGTGTCAGCGAAGACAAGGCCTGGGTAGTACCACGTTGGAATAGCCCAGTGCCATGAGAGTGCGGAAGCACGGCAATCTCGGCGCTAATCGCCCGCAGTTCGTCAATTTTTCTACCGTCGGGACGTTTCTCCCCTTCCAGAATATTTTTGTGAACGATACGGTCAATTTCTTCCTCAAAAATCAGGTTGGCTTCTTTGATTTTTTTGTCCAGTTCCGGGTGGCCGGTAAATTGAGTGGAGAGATATTCACCCAACTCCGCCTGGGTTTTTTTCAAACCCTCCACATAGGCCTGTTTGTGCGGCGTGTAAAGCACCTTTTCCAATTTAGGCGCGACAAAATCGCTGACCATTTTTTTCAAGGCCTCATCGTGGGCAAAAATATTCAAAGTTTTCTTGGCTGTGCCGATTTCTTCGGCGATTTTTTCCTGCAATTTGTTTAACTTTTGCAGTTCCTTGAAACCGTATTCAACCGCTTCAGCAATGTCTTTCTCCGGCACAATTTTGGCGCCGGCTTCAATCATATTGATTTTGTTGGCGGTGCCGGCCACCACGATGTCAAAGTCGCTTTTTGGACGTTCTTCATAAGTCGGATTGGCAATCAATTTGCCGTCAACACGGCCAACCCGGACGGCGGAAATCGGGCCGTCAAAAGGGATGTCGGAAATCATCAGCGCCAGCGAGGCGCCGAACAACGCCGGAATGTCTGGGTCGTTGATTGAGTCAAAAGTCAGCACCGTAGGCACGATTTGGACTTCGTTTCGAATGTTGTGGTCAAACCGCGGGCGGATTGAGCGGTCAATCAGGCGGCCGGTCAAAATTGCTTCGTCCGAGGGCCGGGTTTCGCGCTTGATCCATCTTGAACCTTTGATCTTGCCGGCGGCGTAATACTTTTCCTCATAATCCACCGAGAGGGGAAAGTAGTCGGCGTCTTTCTCGCGTTCTGACATGGTGGCCGTCACCAGCACGGTTGACTCCCCATACTGCACGCGGCAGGAACCATTGGCTTGCCCGGCCAGACGGCCGATTTCAACCAAAAGCGGCCTGCCGGCAAAATCCTCTTTATATGTTTTCACTTTCATCTGACAAAAACAGACGAAACAGAGAGGGGAGTAATCAGGCTTCAGGCCAAAATTCTTGAGTCATCAAGCTCTTTGGCGCGTGCCCCATCACCTTCCATTCCTCTCACTCACTACTTCATTTGTTAATTAATAATCAAACAATATTGAAACAAAAGCGGAATAAGTTTTGTTCATAAAGATTAGAGCAATTCTAAGAATTCTTCTACGGTTAACTTTGCGTCGTTAATAATCGCCCGCACAAGAGATTTTTTGAGTGTTTTGCCAGCATGAATTGGGATAACCGTTCTTGTGTTGGTCTTGGGATTTATCAGAATCAGATGACTGCCTTTTTGACGATCCTCTAAAAATCCTATTCTTTTGAGAATTTTGACAACTTTTTTGGCAACTAGAGCTGGAATCTTATCCATACTATCGGACGGGAAGTGAAACAGGAATCACTACAGTGCTTTGAAAAGATTTTGTTTCTTCCGGAATTGGCTCGTGGTGAGCAACCAAACTTTCTATGTAAAGCTCAATTGCTTCTTTAATATTTTTTTCAGCTTCTTCTAGAGTTTCGCCTTGGCTGTAGCAACCCGGAAGAGTTGGTGCAATCACGACAAAACCGCCATCCGGGTCTGACTCATAAAATACGGGGTAAGAATAGATTTTCTTGTTAATTTTTGACATTTGTTCACTTTACCACATTACTTAACAAACTTAAAGGTGGAGAGGATTTGATCTGCGGTTTTTTCGTAGTTGGACTGCACAAAAAACTCGAAAATGCTTTGACTGCTTTCAATAAAGTAAAACATTTGAAATTGTGAGGGGTCTTGACGATAGAATCTCTTTACTACAATAAACTTATTACCCCCCAATATTCTCGATTTGCTTTCCGACAATAAAACTTCGGGGCTAAGGGGAATATCTCGTACCGCCGCTTCAATGTTGGAGGACTTGCTAAACAGTTCTAAGGTAATTCCACAGAATGGTGATCCGATTCCTTGATTACAACCACCATTTTCAAATATCTCTTTTTTATCAAAAGCAATTATCCCTCCAGCGGAATTGTCATAAGAAAAATTATTCGGATACTTGACCTCAAACCCATACTCCTCATTCCGATAGGTTTGCCAGCCTGCCAGAGGGTTAGGAGTTGGACTACTTCCAGACAAATACCAGTACAACCCTAGACCGGCTAAGGTGAGAATAACGATGAGGGGGATGAGAGCAAAACCAGATTGAGTTTTCATTTTAGCAATTCTTCAAACTCTTGAGGAGTTATCTCGGCATCTCTTAAAATCTTCCTCAACAAACCACGGCCTATGTCTTTATAGTCAGGAATGGTTATTGATTTTTTACTTGAGTGAGACAAACGTATATGGCTGCTTTGCCTACGAACTTCCTTATAACCAATCGTGGATAGAATTCTTACCATTTCTCTCCCTGAAAGTATTGGCAAACGAGGCATTCTAGAGAATAATTGTTCTGAGGCTTAATTCTTTCGGGTGGTATGAGTTAAGAATATTGAGAGTTTTTTCTTCTTCAAGAATCATTTTTATAACTTCTCTGATATTGCCTAGTGCTTCTTTAAGAGTTTTTCCCTGCGTATAACAGCCTTCAAAAACAGGACATTCAACAACATAAAAGCCATCTTCGTCTTTCTCAATCAAAAGAGGAAGCTTTTTCCCGCGAAATTTTGATAAAGATTGAGATTTCATGTTGATAACAAATCTACCACATTATTCCAAAAACTTAAAGGTGGAGAGGATTTTAATAAATCAAAAATTTCTTCTGGTCGGAGCCGAGGTCGGTGAAGACATCTACGGTTTCTTTGAGCTTGGCAGAGGTGCTGCGGTCAAAGGAGACCAGTTCCACTTTAAGCCCTTTGTTGACTTTGAGATACTCAACCAGCGGCATAAAATCGCCGTCACCGGTGACTAACACAGCCACATCAATCTTGTCAGCGAGAATCACCGCATCCACCGCCATACCCACATCCCAATCGGCTTTTTTCATCCCGCCGGCAAAGACCTGTAAGTCCTTGACCTTGATTTCATAGCCGCTTTTTTCCAGCGCCTCAATGAACGCTTTTTCTTCGCCGGTTTCGGTCTTGATAACATAGACAAAAGCCCGGATTAATTGACGCCCGGCCACGGCTGTTTCCAGCACTTTTTTGAAATTGACTTTGGCGTGGTAAAGATTTTTGGCCGAGTGATACATATTCTGGGCGTCAACAAAGACCCCCACGCGCTGGTGTTCCGATGTTAGATTAGATTTCCGAATTACCATAAATTCCGAGTGGTGGCCAGAGGGACTACGGCAAGCTAACGCTTCAGTCCTAATTGTTTCACCACTTTGGCGTGTCTTTCCGGCGACTGCTTGAGCAAATAATCCAAAAGTCGTTTGCGCTTGGCGACCATTTTCAAAAGCCCGGTGCGGGAGCTGTTGTCCTTGGCGTGCTTCTTAAGGTGCTTGGCTAGACGTTCAATTTCTTCCGTAAACAAAGCGATCTGCACCTCGGGTGAACCGGTGTCTTTCTCATGGACGGCGTGCTTGGAAATAATGTCAGTCTTTTGTTTAGCTTTAAGCATTGCACCTATAATACCAGAAACTAATTTAGATGACAATTCCCTTATTATGTCGTAAAATAAGACTTGTTGCGGCACACCTGTCGCAAAATGCATTGAGATTGTACAACGTTAAGCACATCGCACAATCTCAATATCAAATGCCTGACCTCAAGCAACTCAAAACCCAATTTCTGGAATATCTGGAAATTGAGAAAAACCGCTCCGCCAAGACGGCGGGGAATTACGACCATTACTTGACTAGGTTCTTGGAGTTCGCCTCCGCCCACGGACGGATCAATCGAGCTGAAGATATCACCGAAGAATTAATCCGCAAGTTCCGGCTGCAGCTCAACCGCCGGCGTGACCAATTCGGTCGGCCGCTTAAACGCGTCACCCAGAATTATCACGTTATCGCTTTGCGTTCATTCCTGAAATATTTAGCCAAGCGCGATATCCAAACGGTCTCGGCGGAAAAACTGGAGTTGGGCAAGCAGGAGGAACGGGAAGTTACCTTTCTGGAACCGCATGAGCTTGAGAGATTTTTGAAGTCGCCGTCAGGCACTGACCTAGCCAGCCGGCGCGACCGGGCAATACTTGAGACACTTTTTTCCACCGGTTTGCGGGTATCGGAACTGTGCTCGCTCAACCGGGATGAGATAGACCTCAAGCGGGGAGAGTTTTCGGTCAGAGGCAAGGGCAGCAAAATCCGGGTGGTTTTTTTATCGGACACCGCCAGCGCCGCCTTGACCAATTACTTGGATAAGCGTACTGACGCCGACCCGGCGCTGTTTATCCGCGTGCCCAAAAACGAAAAGTTTGAAAAATTTGGAGAATTGCGGCTGACGCCGCGCAGTGTCCAGCGCATCATTAAAAAATACGCCGCCGTCGCCGGCATCATCGGAAAAAAAATATCACCTCACAGTTTACGCCATAGTTTCGCCACTGACCTTTTACGCAACGGCGCCGATATTCGTTCGGTTCAAGCCCTGCTCGGCCACGCCTCTGTCACCACCACCCAGATCTACACCCATGTCACCGACAAACAACTGCGTGAAACCCACCAAAAATACCACGGTAAACAAAAAGGGGTGTCTTAACACCCCCGCTATACTTGGCGCTCGGAATAAACTGCATCAAGCCAAGAGAAGTTGGAATCAAGCTGGGAAGTGATAAAATTTCTTTCCACTTCCGGCAAAACTAAGCCATTGAGTATATCACTGAATCCAGAGCGGATTTTACCTACATCCATCTCACAACTTTCGCTCCAGAGTTTCTCGGCTAGTCGGTAAAAGCGTAAGATCGCACCTTCGCGCGTAGCGGTTACAGCCAACAGATTTTTTTCCGGCAAAGAGTCCAATTTGGTCGTGTAGCTAAGCCAATGACCAGCGTTATCAATCTCCTTTGGCCCGAACAGATCCACAAAATAGAGTTTACCCTGTTCATTAAGAACAACGTTGGCCAGTTTTAAATCTAAGCCGTGCGGCAGCAAACTTACTTCCTGGCCGGCAACAACTTTTCGATGAACGGATGGCGGCGGATACTTTGCCAGCGTTTCCAAAACCGAGTGGAGGATAAACCATTTACGAAAGTTTGGTTCTTCGCGATTGGCTACCATGAATTCGCCGTCACCACCAGTAATCAGTTCCTCATAGGAAAAGATTTGCGCTTCGGTACCCAGTTCCACCGGCTGGGTATAGAACAAAATTGGCAAGTTCCAGCCATAAGCTGCCAGCTCCTTTTTATAAGGCCCCAGCCGACTGTGTAAATTAGCCGCTAATTCCAGGGAAAGCCCTCTGCCCGCACCCATTCTTTTCCACAGCACTCGCCGGGATTGGTCTTCTACCTTGTATTCCAGCACGGAAACTTTCGATTGCCGGCCTTCGCTAATTCCGCGATAAGGCACTATCTTAAAATCCGCTAGATGCTCGTGCCGCTTCAAAATATCCATTTCTTTCTCCTTCGGTTGGAAAAGTTCAGCGTGCGATTTAAAAACGTCAGTTTCCACTAACTGATTTTTCATATGGTAATCCTAACGTAAACTTTTTCAGCTTACCAGCAGTTTCCGCAATACTTCCAAGTTCTTCTTCGCCCCGTTCATTGCCCGATGGGGTTTGGGTTCCGGTTCAATACCGAAGTATTTGCACATTGATGACAAACTAAACTTAGCCAGCCCGGGGAACCGGTCGCGACGCGACCAGCCGATGGAAAACAAATCCAATCGGTGGTAGTCCAGCGGGTCCTCCACGGCAGATTTTTTAAATGCTTCGTTGATAAACGCCCAATCGGAGTAGGCGTTTTGGGCGAGAAATATCGCGTTTTTCGTTTTTTCGGCATAAATTTCCAGCGCGTCTTTCAGTGGCCAAGCTCGCTTCCAATCCCTTTCATTATAACCGTTGGCTTCCAGCGCTTTCCTGACCGCGGTTTTAATATGTTCCGGCTTGATTTTGACTTCAAATTTATCAATCACTTTCAGTGTTTTTTGGTCCATCACCAAAAGTCCCAATTCAATAATTTCGTGGATTTGGGCGTCCAGACCGGTTAATTCAAGGTCGGTTATGGCCAGTGGTCTTTTGAAAAATTCCATCCTGATAATTATACCCCAGCTGACCCCTATCAAAAACCCCCGCCTAGGCGGGGGTTTTTGATAGGGGTGGACTTGGGGGAAATCGAATCCCCGTCTGGAGGTTCATTTACACAAGCGCTACAAGTTTAGCCCGTCTTGTTTTAAGTAACCGCGTAAAAGACGGGCGAAATAGCGATTACTTGCTTTGAGGGTTGCGACCGGCGATCGGCAAAGCAACCAGATGCCGGAAGTTCCCGCTGATGACGTTGGTGACTGACTAGCGGGGTCGTCAGGCCAACGGCTACCTAAATGATGTTAGGCGGCAAACGCGAAATTTTGGTTTGCGTTTAGATTTTTGATTGTTGATTAAAGCGGTGACAATCATCCGCTACTTGCGCTGGTTATAAACGTACCGCCATCAAAGCCGGTCAAGCCCGTCTAAGTTTTTGGACTATGACTGCTGGCTGCCCGCTGTCCAAAAATTTTGGCGGGCAAGCCCGTTATTTGACTAGCATACTACTAAATGTTAGCGTAGTCAAACTAGTTTCCTTTAACAATTTTACTCAAAACGGAGGTGTGTTTTGGACAAAAAGCAAATCGTGATTGTTTGCGGCTATGGCTGTCACCTGACCCCCGGCTACCAGGAATACTTACGCCGGGTAGTCAGATATATCGGCGAGAATTTTGTTGAGCTGATTATTGTCTGCGGCGGAAAGAGTCAACAAAAAACCGCGCCGGACAAAAGCGAGGCAGAGGTTATAAGTTCTTTTCTGCAGAACGAACCGGATTGGGAAGAGCTCTATGCCGGCCGTTGTGGACTGCCAAAAATTATTTGCGAAACTTGCTCGTTGACGACCCTGAAAAATCTTGGGAACGCCAAGGATTTCATCGGCGAATTTAGCCCGAAGGAGTACCGGTTAATAATTTTCTGCGATGCCAGCCAGGCGTTGAAGGTAAAATTGCTGGCAATGTCCATCTTTCCCGAGTATGACATCCAAATAGAAACCTACGACCTCTCCAGCCGAGGCGAGGTCAAGAAACAGCTAATGGCCACCAATTTCGAAGTATTAGCCCTGAAATTTCCGTTCTTGTCCCGCTGGCATCACCAGCAGCGGGTGAAGCGGGCGGGGCGGATTTAACAATCGTCACAAAAAAGGGATAATGAGATCATGAAAGAAACGGAATTGCTAGCAGAATATACTGCCCACGCGCGGGAGTTGGATTTTATCGCCGATCCAGCCGAACCGGCTTGGCAGGTGTCGGTATATCCCGGCGAGTTCCGGGAAATCAAGCAGCATGGCACACGGTTTGGTCAGCCGGTAACATTCAATGCGATTGACCGGCAGTATTTGCCGGAGAACCATAACCAACAACTGGAAATTTTACTGGCTTATAACCAGTTGGTGGAGAAGCGGTCCGTTAGCGACGCGCCAGTGATCCGCTTGCCGGCAGTGCAATGTATGCACGATTACCAGGCAACATTGGCCATTGTCTGGGAAAAACCGGAGGGCCAACGGATAATCAGCGACGAGGAATATGGAAAGTATTTTTCCCGCGGCGACGCTATCTGGCGAAAAATTGAAGAAACCGCCACTCTGATTCGATTAACTGTAGAGCAACTCGAAGACCTTCGCTTCCATAACAGCGACGCGGTGGGAGAATTACTACACGGAAAATCCTACGCCGATTACTTTTTAGAAAGATTCAGCAGGTGGAACGCCGAACGTCAAAAGGCCGGGAAAATATCCGACTATGATCAACTGGAACAGCAGAAGTTTGCCGTTTTGCGGACGATTTTCAGTCGCGGTTCAACTGCTGGTACTGGCCTGCAACTCGCTTGGAATGTCTGCGGCAACACTGACATCATCAAGACAGCCGATGGACAATATTACCTGGTTAACGGCCGCTTTGAGGCCAAGCCGCCCAGCTTCCTACCGGCGGCTTGGATTTGGAACCTGACGCTACATGGCGCTTGGCTAAAAAGTTCAGAACAGCTTGTGGAAAATATTTTGGATTGCTGCCAAATCTTCAGTGTCCAGCGGTTTTTTAGCCCTTTTCTGAATGACAACCTGCTGGAGCGGCTGTTTGCCGCTCGTTGGGTGGACGCCGATCTGCGGCGCAGTCCATTTAACCGGGTTAGTGACTTGGAATGGCAACGAGCGATTGATAATCTGGACTATGTATTACGCCAGCTATTGCGTTCCCTTTAGCCCCGAAGTAAGGGGGCTTTTTATTTCTGCCGATTACTTTATTCTTCGCAACGCCCGTTCTGTCTCCCGCCGTTTGACCACTTCCCGTTTGTCGTATTTTTTCTTGCCGCGGGCGACGGCAATTTCTAACTTAATCAGCCCCCTTTTGTCGTAAAGTTTGAGCGGCGCAAGAGTGAGACCTTGCTCTTGGGATTTGCCAATCAGATATTTAAGCTCGGATTTTTTGAGCAGAAGCTTGCGGGAGCGCTGGGGGTCATAGGGAGGTCCGCCAGCTGGCGGATTGCCCGGCTGGTAAGGGGAGACAGTTGCACCGACCAACCACGCTTCGCCACCCAGTATTTTCACATACGCTCCTTTGATAGACACTTTACCGGTTTTGACTGACCTTACTTCCTGTCCGGTCAAAACTAAACCAGCTCGGAATGTTTCCAATACTTCATAATCAAACCGGACTTTGGGATTGTCGGCGTAGGTCATAGCGGTGCTGGAGGTTATCCACACTTGTTATCTCGCCTCTTTAACTTATCATTTATCGTATAAGAAATTAATTGTCGGCACTGTGACGCACCGCGCGTTAGAGCGAGTGATAAGGTTTGCCGGCTTGAGCAGAAAAATTGAAAAAAGATTCCGAGGCGCCTCCCTCTATTAGCCTCGCCGGAAAATACCGCCGACTTAAATGTTGGGGGATGTTGGCGTCGCTGGATATTTACGGCTGTGCGCCCAGCCGCATCCGCGATCCCAAAAAAATCCGCGAGTTTATCGTCGGGCTTTGCGCCCATATTGATATGAAACGCTACGGCGAACCGATGATCAAACGCTTCGGCGAAGGCGAGTTGGAGGGCTACTCCGCCCTGCAGTTCATCCACACTTCCTCTATCACTGTCCATTTTGACGAGACCCGAAACCGTGCCTTTATTGAAATCTTCTCCTGTAAATTCTTTGACCCCAAAAAAGCCGAACAGTTTTGTAAGTCCTTCCTTAAGGCCAAAAAGTCAAAACTCAAACACTTTTTTAGGTATTAATCAAAAAGACGCTTTAATCTTTTATAAAACTCGCCGCGCGGTCCAATGTATTGGATTATAATTTTCCTTTCGCCGGTATTAATTGTGTAGGCGGCCCGAAAGTTCTGACCAAAAACGCTAAAATGATAGGAATAAAGAAAAGCCAGCGGCCCAGAGAGGCGTTCGCCCAAGTGTGGTTCTAGAGATAACTTTGCTAATCGAGCAACAACTTCTTCGCGCATACGCCGCGGAAATTTTTTGAATACCCTATCGGCCGCGGTAGCGATAAACAACTGATACATATTTGGCTAAGCGCGGAGTTTTTTGATTTTGCCCCGGTTTGTATCCCGTAAACCCTTTTGGATTGTTCTCATGGCCGGCCGGTCCAGCATCAACTCCAAAGTGGTTAGGTCGGAACGCGAAAGTTTGCGCAATCCAGTGGCCAGTTGTTCGAGAGAAATAGGCAAGTGTATGACATTTGTTTTTGAATTCATCTCGGTTTCCATAATCGCCATTTTAGCAGTTGCCCCTTGGTCAAGTCAATGTCTTTAAGAGCTAGACTAGCTAGTGGGGTGATTGCTTTTCAAGAATACCGTCGCAGCCACAGTATTTAGTAGGAACGAATAAGCGGAACTGAATAGCCCGCGCAGCGGAGAGTTACCTGTTATTTTCCTTACTTACTGGGCTAGGTTGAGTTAGATCCGGAACGAGGGAGGAACAAAGAGAAAAAAGGCAGGATGGGATTGGCGACTACTTTCTTTCCTCCAGCACCGTCTTTACCTGTATCGTCTCCTTGCCTCGCATCACCATCATTTCGCAGGGATCGCCGACTTTGAGGGTCTGGACAACGTCGGCCAGTTCGTGTTTATCGGTCAGTTTGTGGCCGTTCATTTCTAAAACAATGTCATTTTCCTTGATGCCGGCTTTATGAGCGGGGGAGCCGGCTACTACCGCTTCGGTGCCCGGCACGTGATCTTTGATCACCAGCGCGCCGTAATCCACCGGCAGGGTGTATTTTTTTTGGAGCTCCGCGTTGAGCATAATGTAGCGCAGGCCGATGTAGGGCCGGATGATGCGACCGTGTTTGATAATGTCTTCCAAATCGGCCTTGGCCCAATTGACCGGCAAAGCAAAACCAATATTCTGCGCGCCGTAGATGATGGCCGTGTTGATGCCGATTACTTCCCCCTCCAGATTGACCAGCGGACCGCCGGAATTGCCTTGGTTGATGGCCACGTCGGTTTGGATAACGTTGCGCAGGTTCTCGATCTCCCCGCCCTGCCCGAGCGAAGCAGAAATCTTCCGGCCCAACCCGGAGATGATGCCTTTAGAAACAGTGTTGGTAAACATTCCCAAAGCGTTGCCAATGGCCACTACCGTTTGGCCCAGTTCAATGCGGTTGGAATTGCCCAAGCGCGCCGTGGGCAGGCCCTTGGCTTGAATTTTCAGCACCGCCACGTCGTTGATCGGGTCGCGGGAGATCACTCGACCGCTATGCTCTTTTTCGTCGGCGGTAATGATGGTGTATTCGGCATCCGGGTCAAAAACCACGTGCTTGTTGGTTAAAACCAAACCATCGGGATGGACGATAAACCCCGAGCCGCCGCCGACTTTGATTTTTTCTTTGGGGCCGTTTTCAATTCCGTCCATTGGCTGATTGGGTAAGCTCTGGTCGGGCAAACCAAAGCCAAACGGCCCGAAAAATGGGTTGAAAGGCAGCTGCTTGACCGTCGGCATCATTTTGGAAATGACGATGCTGACCACAGCCGGTGAGACCTTTTTGACCGTCTCAATTGTTTGACGTTCCATGTCCATGATTTACTATTCTACCAATGAAGCACAAAAAACTCAACCAGAATTTTTTCGCCCGCCCAACGCTTCAAGTGGCCAGAGAGCTTTTGGGCAAGTTTTTAGTTCGTAAAATCGGCCAGCGCCAGATTGCCGCAATGATTACCGAAACCGAGGCCTATCGCGGGCCAAACGATCTGGCTTCGCACGCTTCGCACGGACCTGCCTGGCCGGCAGGCAGACGGACGCCGCGGACCGAAGTAATGTTCGGCCCGCCCGGCCACGCTTATATTTATCTGATTTACGGGATGTATCATTGCCTGAATATCGCCACGGAAAAGGAGGGCTACCCCGCCGCTGTCTTGATTCGTGGTGCTTCATTATTCCCTAAAACCTATAACCTAACACCTACCCTGAACGGGCCGGGGAAATTATGCCGTTTTTTAAAAATAGATAAAATGCTAAATGGGGATAATCTGACTATCAGTCCGCGGCTGTGGTTGGAGGATCGGGGCAACAAAATCAGACCCAATCAGATTAAAAGGACCAAAAGAATCGGGGTGGATTATGCCGGGCCATACAAAGACAAATTGTGGCGGTTTATGATAAAGTGAAGAATAACAATGATCATCAAAGATCGGGTCAAAGAATTGGTGAATCAGGCGGTAGCCGACACTGGGTTTGGAACGGTGGACTTTCAGGTGGAAAAACCGAAGAGTGACTTCGGGGATTATGCCGTCAATGCGGTGTTTGGATTGGCTAAGAAATTAAAAAAAACTCCGGGCGAGGTCGCCAGGCAACTGGCGGAGAAAATCAGTCAGAGTTTACCGGAAGAAATTGAGCAGGTGGAAGCGGTCGGGGGATACATTAATTTTTTCTTGAGCCGGCAATATCTGCAGAGTGCGCTTTCTGACATCGCAAGTCAGAAAAATTACGGGCGAAGTGAGGAATTAAAAGGCCAGACCGTGATGGTGGAATATACCGACCCCAATCCTTTTAAGCTATTCCATATCGGCCATCTGATGAGCAACGCCATTGGCGAGGCTATCGCCCGGCTTTACGAAGCCCAAGGAGCAAAAGTAATCCGCGCCAATTATCAGGGCGATATCGGGCTGCATGTGGCCAAAGCTATCTGGGGGACGCAAGGACAACTGCCGGGTGAGAGCGTCGGCTTGGCTGAGAAAGTAAAATTTTTGGGCGCCGCTTACGCCCGCGGCGCGGCCGCTTACGAAAACCAGCCGGAAACCAAGTCGGCTATTGAGGAAATAAATGAAAAAATTTTTAATCGGAGCGACCCGGAAGTTAATCGTCTTTATCAAATCGGTCGGCGGTGGAGTTTAGAATATTTTGAAATAATTTATGCCAAATTGGGTACTAAGTTTGACCGCTATTTTTTTGAAAGCGAAACCGCCTCGGATGGGCTAACTATCGTCCGCCAACATCCTGACGTTTTTCGGGAAAGCGCCGGAGCAATCATTTTCCCCGGCGAGCAGTACGGTTTGCACAATCGGGTGTTCATTAACGCGCGCGGCCTGCCCACCTATGAAACCAAAGAACTGGGGCTGAACAAAAAAAAGTTTGAACTGTATCCGGAGCTGGCGCAATCGCTGATTATTACCGGCAACGAGATCAACGAATATTTTCGGGTTTTGCTGAAAACGATGGCACTGACCATCCCGGAGGCAGCGGCCAAAACCCGCCATATTGGGCACGGCATGCTGCGTCTGCCCGGGGGGAAACTGTCTTCGCGCACCGGCGAGGTGGTAACGGCGGAAGAGCTGATCGAGCAGGTAGTTGGGAAATTGCGCGAGATTGTCAGCCCGAAAAGTGGTCTAAGCGAGTGGGAACGGGAGACCACCTATGAACCATTGGCTATCAGCGCCATCAAATATTCTATTCTCAAACAAAGCCCCGGCCATGATATTATTTTTGACTTTGACAAATCCCTATCCATCCGAGGCGATTCGGGTCCTTATTTGCAGTACACCTACGCCCGGCTGAACAGCATTCTGACTAAAGCGGGGGAAGCTGCGCCAAGCAGCAATTTTGCGCCGGACCAACTGAAAGAAGAGTCCGAGCTCAAGCTAATCAAACAGCTGTTTGAACTGCCTAACGTCATCAGCGAGAGCTGCCAGAAAATCGCGCCCCAGCACCTAGTCTTGTACCTTTTTGAATTAGCCAATCTGGCCAACAATTTCTACGAGAAAATTCATATAATTGGGGATGAAAACACCGAACGCCTGACTGCTCGGCTGGTTTTGGTCAAAACCACGGCCCAAATGCTGAAAAGCGGCTTAACTCTTTTGGGTATCGGAGCGCTTGAAAAGATTTAGCGTTGAGGCAAGCGCGAACGCCGCCGCGCCCAGCGTGTCCATCACCAAGTCCTGAACGGTATCGTCCAGGTCGCCCATGAAATAGACGCGGTAGCGGAAAACATCATAAATCGGCTGGCTTAATTTTTTGTTGCCGACATATTCGGCCATTTCCCAAAACACCCCCACTGCCACCGTCAGCGCCACTATCGTCAAGACCCGCCGCGGTTGAGAAAGGCGGCTGAATTCGCTATTGTAAAAAGAGGCTAAAAGCATCGCCACGAAAAAGCCGCCCAGAAAGTGGTAGGCCATGCTGATGGCCATTACCTCGCTTAAGTTCTCCAGTACGACGTACAGGTTGGAAACAAAAAGCGCGATTAGCGCCCAGAAGGCAAATTTAGACATATCCCGGATACTACCATGACATTGGATGATTTCAAAAAGAACGAAGAGAAAATACTGAAATTTTGGGGGGACAGCAAAATTTTTGAAAAAAGTTTGGCGCAAAGAAAAGGCGCCAAGCCGTTTGTTTTTTATGAAGGTCCGCCCACCGCCAACGGCCTGCCCCATATCGGCCATCTCCTCACTCGCATCTTCAAGGACCTCTACGGCCGGTATAAAACTATGCGCGGCTATTACGTCCTGCGCCGGGCCGGCTGGGACACCCACGGCTTGCCGGTGGAGATTGAAGTGGAAAAGCAGCTGGGACTGAAAACTAAAAAAGACATAGAAGAATTCGGCATCGCCCGCTTCAACAAAAAGGCGAGAGAAAGCGCGCAAAAGTACAAGGCCGAATGGGAAAGAATGACCGAAAGGATGGGTTTTTGGCTGGACTTGGACAACCCCTATATCACTTACCGGCCCGATTATATTGAATCAGTTTGGGCGATAATCAAAAAAATTTGGGACAAGAAATTGCTTTACCAAGGCCACAAGGTGATACCTTTCTGCACCCGTTGCGGCACGCCGCTTTCCAGCCATGAAGTGGCCCAGGGATATGAGGACATTACCGAAACAGCGGTGATAGTAAAGTTAAAAATCAAAGAACCTTTAGAAGCTATAAGCCATAACCTAACACCTAACACCTATTTTCTGGCTTGGACAACGACCCCGTGGACTTTGCCGGGCAATGTCGCTTTGGCGGTAGGGGAAAGTATTAAGTATCTAATAGTAAGTATTAAGGGAGGAAATGAGAAATACGTTTTGGCGGAAGATCGGGCAGAAAAGGTGCTTAATGCCGAATATGAGATACTTGATACCGTCTCTGGAAAAGACTTGGTCGGTTTGGAATACGAACCGCTGTTTGACGTTGCCGCGCTAAAATCAAAAAATTCTTACAAAGTTTACCCGGCTGATTTTGTCACTACCGAGGAGGGCACTGGCATTGTCCATACGGCGGTGATGTACGGTGAGGAGGATTATGAACTAGGCAAAAAAGTCGGTTTGCCGACTCGCCATACCGTGGACGAGCAAGGGCGGTTCACTGCCGATGTCGCCGCTTTTTCCGGCCAATATGTCAAAGACGCCGAGCCAGGCATCGTGAAATATCTGCGCGATAAAAACCGGCTGTTCAAAGAAGAACTCCACCTCCACACTTATCCTTTTTGCTGGCGCTGCCACACGCCATTGCTTTACTACGCCACCGATTCGTGGTTCATCAAAATGTCCGCCCGGCGCCAGCAGCTATTGAAAAACAACCGCCAGATAAACTGGAAACCGAAGCACATGAAGGAAGGGCGGTTTGGCGAATTCATCAAAGAAACCAAGGATTGGGCCTTGAGCCGTAAGCGTTACTGGGGAACGCCGCTGCCGATTTGGCAATGCGCTAATAAACATCATCTGGTGGTCAGCGCGCTGGCCGATTTGGAAAGACATCGTTTTCGTCCAGCCAATACTTATTATCTGATCCGCCACGGCACCAGCACTAAAAATGTCGTGCCCGGCAAGGATATCATCTCTTCCAAACTGGAAAAGGATGCTTACGAACTGACTAGTCAAGGCCGCGCCGAGGTAAAAGAAACGGCCCGCCAGCTCAAACGGGCCAACGGGGCGGACTTGATTATCAGCTCGCCGTTTTTGCGCACCAAACAAACCGCGCAGATTATTGCCGACTACTTGAACCAGCCGGTAAAAATTGACAAACGGCTGAAAGAAATAGATCTGGGGTCCGCTAACGAAGGCCGACTGTACGACGAAGCTATTCCGCCGGTGCCGGATTTTGAGACCAAACTTGACGACGGCGAGAGCCGGCACGATGTCAGAAGGCGGGTCTGGTCATTGATACGTGAGCTGGAAGAAAAATATTCCGGCAAAAAGATCATTTTGGTCAGCCACGGAGATCCCATCTGGTTATTGGACGGGCTGTCACGCAATCTGGATGAGCCGGCCATGTTGTTGCATCGGGCACAGGATTATCTTAAAAAAGGCGGGGTCAGGAAAGTTACTTTTGCCAACTATCCGCGCAATGAAGATGGTGAAGTGGATCTGCACCGGCCGTATGTGGATGAGATAGCGCTGAAATGTCCCGAATGCAATGAAGCAATGCGCCGTGTACCCGACTTGATAGACGTTTGGTTTGATTCGGGCGCTATGCCGCTGGCCCAGTGGCATTACCCGTTTGAGAATAAAAAGTTAGTTGACAGCGGACAACAGTATCCGGCCGATTTCATTGTTGAAGCCATTGACCAGACCCGGGGCTGGTTTTATACAATGCTGGCTATTGCCACCGCTTCGGGTCGCAAACCGCCTTATAAAAATGTGATGGTGCTCGGCCACACGCTGGATGAAAAGGGCCGCAAAATGTCCAAGTCCAAAGGCAATGTCATCATGGCGCACGACATTTTGGAACAGTTTGGCGCCGATGTTGTCCGTTGGTATCTGTTCACGCTGTCCGACCCGGCCGATGGCAAGCCGATCAGCCCTAAAGACATAGCACAAAAGTACCGGGGATTTTTCGGCACCTTGCAAAATACTTTACGCTTTTTTGAATTGTACGCCTCCTCGGCCAAACCCAGCGGCTCGCCTGAACCGCAGAGCGAATTAGACCAGTGGCTCTTCGCCCGTTTGGCCCAACTGACTGCCACCGTCACAGAAAATCTGGACGCCTATGCACCCACTATCGCCGCCCGGGCGATTGAGGAGTTCGTGGTGGATGATTTGTCTAACTGGTGGGTCAGGCGGTCAAGAAAAAGATTCCAGCACCCGGTTAGTAATGAGGAACTGGTCTATGTCGCTTCAATTTTACGATATGCGCTTTTGGAATTGGCAAAAATTATAGCTCTGTTTATACCCTTCACTGCCGAATGGCTGCATTCCGAACTGCACCGCGGCCAGACGGCCGGGACGGAGAGCGTGCATTTGCATGATTGGCCGCTGACGCAACTACCAACTACTAATCATCAACTACTAACAACTAATATGGAGGAGGTCAGAAAGTTTGTGGCGGCGGGATTGGGAGAAAGAAAAGCGAAAAATATAAAAGTTCGGCAGCCGCTGGCCGGGGCTACGCTCAAACGGGCGGAAAAATTTGCCGGCGGGCTGGAGGAATTGATTAAAGATGAGCTGAATATCAAGACAATCAATTATAATGCCGATGCTGAAGCCGTAATTGCCCTGGATGAGCGTATCACCGAGGATTTAATCCGGGAGGGTTGGGCGCGAGAAGCGATGCGCCAAATTCAAGATATGCGCAAAGAAGTTAAGTATAAGTTAAATGAAAAGGTATTCGCCGCCTGGGAAACGGACAATGCTGAACTGGCCACTGCCATGAAAAATTTCAGTTCTACCATTACCACCGACACTTTGCTCAAATCCTTCATTCGCGGGCATCAACTAAACCTAAAATACGATGTCGAAAAAGATTTCAACCTAGCTGAAGGAGTAAAGATTTGGTTAGGGGTGAGGAAATAATCTATGCGCACTCAAGCGGTGATTCTCAAAAAAATCCCGGTCAAGGAATATGACGCGCTGGTGGTTTGCTATACCGACATCGCCGGCAAGCAGACTTATCAGGCCAAAAGTGTGTTGAAACCAACCTCGGTGCAGAGCGGACATTTAGATTTGTTTAATCTGGTGGACTTTGCGCTGGTAGAGGGCAATGGGCACGCGATTATCACCGGAGCGCACTCGTTGAGAGCTTATTCGCGCTTAAAAAATAATCTGGCGGCGCTGGCGGCGGCCTATTTTTTGCTGGAATGTTTTGACAAACTGATTTTTGCCGGCGAGCCGGACCCGAAATTATGGCGGTTTCTGACGGCGCGGCTGGAGTTTTATGATCAGGTTGCCGAAAATGCCGCCGCTGATTGGTTCTTAATTATCAAATCAACCAAAACAGAACTGCTTAAAACCCTCGGCTACGACGCCACCGCCTCAATCGAGGAACTGACCGGCGGCCATTTCCGGTCGTTACAGTTTGCCAAAAAAGTGGTAGGATATACTTTGTAGTATTTATGGACTTCCAAGTAACTCCACTTGAACCAACGGCGCCAATACCGCCGCCATCTTTTTGGAAACGCCGCCGCGGCAAAATTATCGGCGGGGCGGCTGGTTTGCTGGTTTTGTTTCTGGTCTGGTCAATCTTTCTGGGCCGCAGCAATTTCAGCGAGGCCAAAGTTGATTTTAAGATTGACGGCCCGACCGAGATTTCCTCGGGTGAACTGGTAAGCTACAAAATCAGTTACAAAAATGGCAATAAAGCCGGGCTGAACGACGTCAAGCTGACTTTTTTCTACCCGCCCGATGCCGTGCCGGTGCGCGACGGCAACATTGCCAGCGCCGTTAACGAAAGTATAATTATCGGCGGTCTGGCCGGCGGCGAAGCCGGTGAGAGGATTATCACCGCCTATTTGGTCGGCGACCGAGGCAACATCAAAACGGCTAAGGCAGTCTTGGTCTTCAAACCGGAAAACGTCCAGTCCAGTTTCAAAAAAGAAACTTCCGTGGCGACCACTATCACCCAACTCGCCATTCCGCTGACTTTAGTCGCCCCGCCCAGCGTTATCAACGGCCAAAACATCACTTATCTGGTTGACTACCGCAATCAGGCCCAGCAGAATTTCAATGATTTACGCTTCGCCGTCAAGTATCCAGACGGTTTCCGTTTTTCGAACGCCACGCCCGCGCCCAGCGCCGGCCAAAATATTTGGGACCTCAAAACTTTGAAGCAGAGCCAGGGAGCTCGCATCACCATTCAGGGCGTTTTGCGCGGCGAGGAACTTTCCAGCAAATTGGTGTCTTTGGTTTTGCAAAAAAAAGTCACTACGCCAAACGGTGACGTCTATGTTGATTTTGAAAAAGTGGAAGCCACTTCGGTTATCGCCAACCCTTTCTTAAGCGTCAGTTTGAACGTCAACGACTCGGCCAATTACACCGCTCACCTGGGAGACGATCTGCAGTATCTGATAAATTTCAAAAACAGCAGCAATGTTGACATCAGCAATCTGACTTTGACGGCAACGCTGGAGGGGGTAATGTTTGACCCGGCCACGGTCCGCTCCAACGCTTTTTTTGACGGCCGGAACAATACCGTCAGCTGGAACGCCTCGGTAATACCGGAGTTGGCTCTCTTACGGCCGGGCCAAAGCGGTCAGGCCGCTTTCGCCGTCCGTTTGAAAAACAGTTTCAGCGGCGGCACCGGCTCGGCTAATTCTTTAGTTAAAGTCACCGCCCGCCTGGAATCGCCGAATATTCCGGCTAATTTAGACATTGATAAGCTCGCCGCCGATGACCAATTGATAACCCGGATTTCTTCGGTGCCCAGTTTTGACCAAAAGATTTTATTGAGTGATTCGGCCTTCGGCTCCAGCGGTCCCTTCCCGCCCAAAGTCAACCAAAAAACCGTTTTCACGGTCCGCTGGCAATTAGTCAATCCCGCCAATGACCTGTCGCCGGCCAAAGTCACGGCCGTCCTGGCGCCGGGAGTGAAATGGGAAAACCGCGTCCGCAGCGGAGCCAACCAGCCCCCGCCTGGTTACGATTCCCGAACCAGCGCCATAACTTGGGATTTGAGCACTTTGCCTGGCGGCAGCGGTGTCGGTTTGCCCAAGTATGAGGCGTTTTTCCAGATTTCAATCACCCCGTCGGTCAACCAGGTCGGCCAGGCACCGCCGCTTTTGAAGAACACCCGTTTTGACGGCATCGACGCCTTTACCAAAGAAAATATTTCCCGTAGTGTTCAAGACAGCACTACCTATAATATTGATGACAGCAATGAAAACGGAAGCGTTGAAAAATAACTTGCTGGAGAAAATTGTTTCGCTGTGCAAACGGCGGGGTTTTATCTTCCCCGGCTCGGAGCTTTACGGGGGACTGGCCGGTTTTTGGGATTACGGGCCGCTGGGCGTGGAGTTGAAAAACAACATTAAAAAACAGTGGTGGCAAGACATGGTTTACCGGCGGGACAATATTGTTGGACTGGACGCCGCCATCATTATGAACCCGCAGGTCTGGGAGGCCTCGGGACACACCGACAGTTTCACCGACCCGCTGGTGGAATGCAAGCTTTGCCACAAAAGATTCCGAGCTGACCAGGAAGATAAAATCAAAGAACATGAAGACGAGCACAAGCAAACAGTGGAGTGGACCGAACCCAAAACTTTCAATTTGTTGACTGAAGTTTATCTCGGCGTTACCGAACCAAAGGAAAAAACTTATCTGCGCGGCGAGATAACCCAGGGGGTTTTCGTCAATTTCGCCAATGTCGTTTCCTCCACCCGGGTCAAACTTCCTTTTGGCATTGCCCAGATCGGCAAGGCCTTCCGCAACGAAATCACGCCCGGCAATTTTACCTTCCGCAGCCGGGAGTTTGAGCAGATGGAGCTGGAATATTTTATTAAGCCCGACGAAAAAGAAGCCGGGAAGGTTTTTGATTTTTGGAAAAAAGAACGGCTGGCTTGGTATGCCGGTCTGGGCATCAGCCAAGAAAATTTGCGGTTCCGCGAACACGCCGCTGACGAGCGCGCTCATTACGCCCGTTTTGCCGAAGATATTGAATACCACTCGCCTTTCGGCTGGAAAGAATTTGAAGGCATCCATCACCGCGGCGATTGGGATCTAAGCCGGCATAAATTGGCCTACCAGGACAGTGAAACAGGAGAGGAATATGTGCCTTGGGTGATAGAGACCTCCGGGGGAGTGGACCGGGCAGCCTTGTTTTTTCTGCTGGACGCCTATTATGAGGACGGCGAACGGATAGTTTTGAAGCTCAATCCCAAATTGGCGCCCTATAAGGCGGCGGTCTTTCCACTGGTTGCCAACAAACCGGAGCTGGTCAAAAAAGCCCGCGAGATTTATGATGAACTAAGAAAACATTTTACCGTTGCTTGGGACGACCGGGGCAACATCGGCAAAAGATACTACGCGCAGGACGAAATCGGCACGCCGTTTTGCATTACGGTTGATTATCAGACCTTGGAAAACGAGAGTGTCACCACCCGCGACCGTGACACGATGGAACAAGGACGTGTCAAAATAGAATCACTGGTTGATTGCCTTCAAAAGAAACTGGGTCATTAGTAAAGGTAAGTACTTAAACAATTGAACAGGGGGAAGAAATGGATAGTACGCGAACCGCCCAAACCGCAAAGAATTTTTTGGCTTTTTTGTCGTCGGGTTATACCAAGATGCTCTTGGAAAAACCCTACGATGAGTTTTTCCAGACCGAGTTAGGCATCAAGTTAAAGCGGTTGGGTCTGGTCAGCAAGAACGCAATGGTCGTTGCTCTGGGACTTTTGGCTTTTTTTCTTGAACAAAAACTTTCGGACGATACAGTTTTGAAAAAAATGTTCAAAGAAGTCGCCACCGATGCCTGGCCGGAATTTTCCAAGCGGTTACTCAACGGCTTTACCGATTTTCTGGTTAGTCGTTCCGCCGCCGCTTCTGGCGAGGAGAAAGTGGCGATTGATAAACTTAGCCAGACCAAGCCGGAGGAGTTAAACGAGTTGCTGGTTGCTTTGGCCCGAGACGTCAAAAGCCGGCACTCGGATTTCTTGGATCGGGCAACGGAGAGAATTCGAAAATCTAGGGAAAAACTTCAAAATCGAAAGCGAGGTGTGTTATGGTGAATTTCCTGTTGGAACTGGCTGGCTGGAGCATGGACGCGGTCAGCACCACTTTTGTTACCACACTGCGTTGGACTTTGCGCGTTGTTGCGCTGGTCCTTGGAACTTTCTCACTGTTTTTGATCGCCTCCGGTCTCAGTTTCGGGTCGGTGGCAATCTTTTTGCTTTGGCTGTTGGTGGCTGAAGTTGCTGCTTTAGCGCTAGTTTTCATCCCCGTGCTGACACTTTTAAAAATGAATCAACGCTTGAAGCAGTTTGCCGATACTACCTGGCATAGTTTGGCCAGCTTGTTTCTCTGGCTACTAACGGCGGGAATTTCGCTGACGCTGTTTCTGCGCTGGGGAGAGATTAAATACGCGCCCTTGCTGGCATTGGTGTTCATCGTCACTGCGCTAGGTTACTGGGTATGCGATATGCGCTTTAGCGCCAAGGCAGCGGTATACCGTAACTGGTTGATCGTTGCAGCAATATTGGCATTAGTCGCCCTACCTTCGCTTGGTTTGGTCATTTTGAGTGGGACAACGGGAATTGACGATGCCCTGCGTAAAAGCACCTGGCCAAAGTCGGAGTCATATCGGCCAGACCTGGAATTCTTTTTTGATCCAGCTGATGGTAAGCCACGCTATTGGTATTGCGAGTGCGACCTGGAGAACGTTTTTAGCGGCGTGGTTGGCCAGGCATTCCATCCCAAGACTGGCATTGCTCTTAAACCGCTGACTCACGAGAAAGAGCAAGAATTCCGGCGCCGCTGGGAACAAAAACGGGAGACGGAACGCAGGACCCAATTAGCCGAGGAACAGAAACAGCGCCAACTTGCCGAGGCCCAACGCGCTGAAGCTCAACGTTTGGAAGAACAAAGTCAGTGGGAAGTGGCTCAACTCGCAACTGACCCGCAAATATCAACCGTGTCTGCCCCGCCACCAACAACCCCAATCACTATTAAAGAGATGGTATCCGAAAATCTTGACGGAGATGAAATTGCTAAAATGCTGGAACCGCATAAGCGGGGTACCTCAAAACCAGAAGTTATTTTGGATAAGGGAGAACAGCTGGTGGTTTTATTGGAGCAAAACCTGAACACCGATAAAAACCAGGTGGGAGATCATTTCCAAGCTGTTCTTTATGAGGATTTGGGTTATACCAGTGGGGGTGGCTTGCTTTTCCCCAAAAATACTCGGGTCAGCGGCCAAATTAACGAACTGGTCAAAGCCGGCAGGACCAAAGGGCGAGCCAGGATATCTCTATTGCTGACAGAAATCGGGGGTACCGCGCTAGAAACCTACCCCCTGGTTATTGAAGCCGATCCTTCCATCAAGAAGGATGCCGGCAAAATAGCAAGAGATGTTGGCGTGGGCTTGCTTATCGGTTTATTGGGCGGCGGGAAAAAGGGTGCGGCGATTGGCGGCGGCATCGGCGCGGGCGCGGGAGTGACTGAAGTTTTGTTGACACGCGGTCGGGCCGTTAAACTTCCCGCCGAAACCAAATTGGTCTTTTATCTTGCGAAACCCCTTATTTTTACTCCGTATCGCTAGAGAAAGATAGTGATCGGTCCCGACATCATGCCGGGATTTTTTATTTCCCCCCGCCTGTGCTATTTTAAATTTATGGAAACCAAAATGCCATTTTCTTTTTTCACCTTCCCCAACGGCCTCCGCTTGATTACCGTGCCGGTAACCAGCACCGACAGCGTAACGGTTTTGGTGATGGTCGGCACTGGTTCAAGATACGAAAACAAAGAGATTAACGGCATTTCCCACTTTCTGGAACACATGATGTTCAAAGGCACGGCCAAGCGGCCCAAAGTCACCGATATCGCCCTGGAGCTGGACACCATCGGCGCCGAGTACAATGCTTTCACGGGCAAGGAATACACCGGCTACTATGTCAAATGCGCCGCCGAAAAAGTGGATACCGCCCTGGACGTGATTTCCGATATTTTCCAAAACTCAAAACTTGACGCCGAGGAGATGGAGCGGGAGCGGGGGGTAATTATTGAAGAAATCAATATGTATCTAGACACGCCGGCCCGCTATGTCGGCGACCTGTTTGAAGAACTGATGTACGGCGACCAGCCGCTGGGCTGGCACATCACCGGCCCCAAGGAAGTTATCCGCAAATTAAGCCGCGGCGATTTTGTCAAATACTTCACCACTCACTATTTTGATAAAAATACCGTCATCGCCGTCGCCGGCAATATTGACCCGGGGCAAATCAAGCAAAAAGTTTCCAGTTATTTTTCAGACGTTCGCACCAACCAAAAACTGGAAGCGCTCAAGGTAAAAGAAGAACAAGACCGGCCACGCCTGAAAATTCACAACAAAAAGACCGACCAGACCCACTTTATTATTGGTTTCCGGGCCTTTGACTATTTCAGCGATAAAGAGGCAGTGTTGAATGTGATGTCTCTGGTATTGAGCGCCGGTTTCAGCTCGCGGCTGTGGAACGAGTTCCGCGATAAACGCGGTTTATCTTACTATATCCGGGCGACTAACAATAGTTACGCCGATGCCGGCTATTTTGAAATTAGCGCCGGAGTGGACAACACCCGCTTGACCGAAGCGCTTGACGCCGCTCTGGCGGAATGTAAAAAGTTAGCCGACCAAGCGGTCTCCGCAGCCGAACTTAAAAAAGTCAAAGATTACGCCCACGGCAAGCTGGCAATCGGTCTGGAAACTTCGGACGAGCTGGCTTCTTTTTACGCCGACCAGGAATTGCTTAAGCGGGAAATTCTGACGCCCGAGCAGAAACTGGCGAAAATTGACGCTGTGACTGCCGAACAGCTCCAAGCGGCGGCCCAAGAGATTTTCAGACCGGAACGCCTCAATCTGGCATTGATCGGTCCGTTCGAGCAAGACGATATCAAGATTAACAAAATTATCAATTCGTGGTAAACTAGCTTATTAGCTTTTTAGCTGCTTAGCTGCCTAGGGAATCCCTAAGAAGCTAAGAAGCTAGGCAGCTAATTAGCTGCCCGTGCCCGACCGTCAAGCCGTTGATCTCCACATCCACGCCGCTACTGTCGTCAAGATTATTTTCATAGTCCTGTTTTTTGTTTTTCTCTATCTGTTGCGCGATGTAATCTTAATATTACTGCTGTCAATCATTATTGCTTCGGCGGTTGGACCGTTCGCCAATTGGCTGGAGAGTAAGCGCATTCCCCGCATCCTGGGCGTACTTTTGCTATATCTGGCCTTTTTCGGTCTGGTGATTTTCCTGCTTTCGCTGATGATCCCCTTTGTTTCTTTTGAAATCGGCCAGTTGACTCAAGCCCTGCCGAAATTTGTGGCCGGTCTTTCTGGCGCTCTGGAAAAAGCCCAGCAGACTACTACTTCCCGCTATTTTGACTTCTTCGGTGAAATCCAAAATTGGCTGGACAGTTTCTCGCAGTTTTTGCAGGTTTCATCGCAGTCAGCGCTTAATGTCATCGTCAACATTTTCGGCGGTGTGGTTTCTTTCTTTGCTGTAATTATCATTTCCTTCTACCTGTCGGTAATGCGCCGGGGCATTGTCGGCTTTATGTCTTCGGTCGTGCCCGAAAAGTACGAGGATTACATTATTGGTTTGTGGAAAAGGACGGAAAAAAAAGTCGGCCGCTGGTTTCAGGGCCAATTGCTGATGGCTTTGTCCGTCGGGGTGATAGTTTTTGTCGGCTTGTCGCTTTTTAAGATAAAGTATGCTCTCCTTTTAGGCATCATCGCCATGGTTTTTGAAATCGTCCCGGTGGCCGGGCCGGTGATTTCGGCCATCCCGGGCGTGGGTTTGGCTTTTGCTCAATCGCCGACCCTCGGGTTCTGGGTGCTAGTTTTTTACATCATCGTCCAGCAAATCGAAAGCCATGTTTTCGCGCCGCTGATTCTGGGCAAAACCACCGGTCTTAATCCGGTCACGGTAGTGATCGCGATTCTTGTCGGCGCCAAGATGGCCGGTATTTTGGGCATAATTCTGTCGGTGCCGGTGGCGGTGGTGATTGTGGAAATTCTGGACGATCTGGCCAAACAAAAAGAAGACCGCCGCCTGTCAGCCAACTCCGGCTAGCGCAATTGGCTGTTTTGCGATAATCTGAAACAGCCAAGCGGGCTGTTTTTCAATTTATGGGCAAGTTTTACATTACAACCTCAATCGCTTATACCAATACCTTCCCTCACATCGGGTATGCCTTAGAGCTGGTTCAAGCTGATGTTTTGGCCCGCCATCAGGAACAACTAGGTAAAGAGGTTTTCTTTTTGACCGGCACCGATGAGCATGGTGCTAAAATTGCTCGAGCAGCGAAGGATGAAGGCAAAAAGCTCCGAGATTTTGTTGACCTAATTTCAGATGAATTTCGCCAGCTGGCCAAAATTTTAAATATCTCCAACAACGATTTCATCCGTACTACTGACCGGACCCGTCACTGGCCGGCTGTGGTTAAGATTTGGCAAGCTCTGGGAAAAGCCGGCGATCTGTATAAAGCCGATTATCACGGCCATTATTGTGTCGGTTGCGAAAGATTTATCAAACCCAGCGAACTAATCAATGGCGAATGCCCGCTCCACAAACAAAAACCGGAAATTATTGAAGAAGAAAACTGGTTCTTCCGGCTGACTAAATACAAAAAAGAGGTTAAGCAGAAAATTGCCAGCGGCGAATTAAAAATCCTACCGGCCAGCCGCGCCAATGAAGTACTGGGGTTAATTGCTGATGCTGAAGATGTCAGTTTCTCTCGACCGAGCAAGGATTTGAAATGGGGAATACCGGTGCCGGGAGATTCCACTTCCACCGTTTATGTTTGGGCGGATGCTTTAACTAACTATCTTTCGGCACTGGATTACGCTAATAATGGCGAAAAGTTCCAAAAATATTGGCCGGCGGATATTCAGCTGATTGGCAAAGACATTTTGCGCTTCCACGCTATTATCTGGCCGACAATGTTGTTATCGGTCGGCTTACCTTTGCCTAGGAGTATTTATGTACACGGCTTCATTACAGTAGAAGGCGAAAAAATCTCCAAAAGTTTAGGCAACGTCATTGACCCGTTTCAGCTAGTGAAAAAATACGGTGTGGACCCGGTGCGCTACTATCTCCTGCGCGAAATACCGTCCAACGAAGACGGCGACTTTTCCGAGACCAAATTAGTTGAGCGCTATAACGGTGACTTAGCCAATAATCTCGGAAACTTGGTCAGCCGGGTGGCTAAATTAATTGAGACAAAGCTGAACGGCGAATTGATTTTTGAGGAAAAGTTTTTGAATAAAGGGGTCAAAGCGAAAATTGCAACTGTGCAAGCGGCTTATGAAAAATATATCGCTGACTTCAAACTGCATGAGGCTATCGGTCAGGTCTGGGAATTGTTCACCTACGCCAACGGCTATATTGACGGTAAAAAACCCTGGGCCGACCCTGACCCCACCCACTTATTGCAAACCCTGACCGGCAGTGTGACCTTGCTGACCGCCGGTGCTAAGCTGGTCTGGCCGTTCCTGCCGGAGACCGCCCAAAAGATTTTCGCTGCTCTTGGTCAAACCCTTATCAGTAAAGAAACGGTTTACCGCGTGATCAAAACCAAGCCGTTGTTCCCGAGACTAAAATAATCCCAACAATCCGAATTTATCCGAATACTCCGAATGGAGAAAATAATTCATAAGGAGATGTCTTATAAGTTAGGTGGGTTGTTTTTCAAAACTCATAATGATTTGGGTAGATTTAGAAAAGAGTACCAATATTGCAAGCACTTTGAGGGTCTCTTGAAAAATAGCAACATCAGCTACGTAAGAGAATATAAGATTAATTCTCCCGACAAAGCACTAAATAAGGTAGATTTCTTCATTGAAAACGCCATACTCGTGGACTTTAAGGCCAAGCCATTTATCACCAGGGAAGATTATTATCAGATGAGAAGGTATCTAGAACTGGTGGGACTAGACTTAGGTTTGATAGTTAATTTTAGACAAAAATATCTTAAGCCGAAACGGGTTTTAAACTCCAAATCCACCTCATCTATTCGCAGCATTCGGATAAATTCGTAGTTTCGGATTATGTTAATTGACTCCCATTGCCATCCGCAATTTCCCCAATATGACAGCGACCGGGAGGAAGTAATTAAACGCGCCCTGGATGGCGGTGTCCGGATAATCTGCGTGGGTACGGATCTAGAAAAATCTAAGCAAGCGATTGAGTTGGCGGAAAAATATGATGGGGTGTGGGCAACGGTCGGTTTGCATCCCAATGACCGGTCGGAAAATTTTCAGATTGCGGATTATGAAAAACTGTTAGGCCATCCAAAAGTAGTGGCAATAGGGGAAGTAGGTTTGGACTATTACCGCACGCCGGAATCAGAAAAACAAAAACTGCAACGTGGTGTTTTACAGCAATTTCTGACGCTGGCTACGGAAGTCAAATTACCCCTGATCGTCCATTGCCGCAATGCCCACGCCGATATGCTTGCTATGTTCCGTGCTTCAAGCTCTATGTTCCATGGGGTAGTCCACTCTTTCACCGGCACTTGGGAGCAAGCCCAGCAATACATTGATTTAGGGTTTTATATCGGCTTAAATGGAATTATCACTTTTTCTGACCAATACCGGGAAATGATTGAAAAAATACCGCTTGACCGGATTTTACTGGAAACCGACGCGCCCTATCTAACGCCCACGCCCTACCGCGGCAAACGCAACGAACCGTTCTACATTACCACAGTCGCCCAAAAGATCGCCGAATTGAAACAAATACCGTTGGAACAAGTCGCCGAAATCACTACTCAAAACGCGGAAAAATTTTTCAAAATTTCTGACTCCAGTCGATGACTATTACCGTACTAGAATAGTCAAAATGCCCAAATACGACCACAAAAAAACGGAAAAATACTGGCAAGCCAAATGGCTCAAGGAGAAAATCTACGAGCCGGACTTAAAGAGTCCGCGCGGGAAGGGTAAGTTCTATAACCTGATGATGTTCCCGTATCCCTCGGCCGAGGGTCTGCATGTCGGCAATGTGTACGCTTTCGTCGGCAGCGATATTTACGGACGTTATCAACGGATGCGGGGCTACGATGTGTTTGAGCCGATCGGTTTGGATGGCTTTGGCATCCATTCCGAGAACTACGCTTTGAAAATCGGCAAGCATCCGGCTGACCAAGCCAAAATCTCGGAAAAAAAATTCTATAAACAATTGAGGGCCATCGGCAACGGTTTCGCTTGGGATGAGAAACTGGAAACCTACGACCCGGAATACTATCGCTGGACGCAATGGATTTTTATCCAAATGTTTAAACACGGGCTGGCTTACCGCAAAAAGCAGGCCGTCAACTGGTGCCCTTCCTGTCTGACCGTGCTGGCTGACGAACAAGTAATCGCCGGCGAGTGCGAGCGCTGTGAGAGCAAGGTGATTAAAAGGGAGCTGGAGCAGTGGTTTTTCAAAATCACCGATTATGCCGAGCGGCTGTTGAACAATCTGGATAAAATTGACTGGTCGGAAAAGATTAAGATTGCCCAAAGAAATTGGATTGGCAAAAACACCGGCGCCCTGATAGGTTTTAAGTTACAAGCTACAAGTTACAAAATTGACGTCTTCACTACCCGTCCTGATACGCTGTTTGGTGCCACTTATATGGTTCTGGCTCCCGAACATGAGTTAATCCGCCAGCTTAAACCGCAAATCCAAAATTGGTCGGGGGTGGAGACATATATCAATACCGCCAAGGCCAAAACCACCGAACAGCGGATCGCTGAAGGCAAAGAAAAAACCGGGGTAGAACTGAAAGGCGTGATGGCCGTTAATCCCGCCAATCAAAAGGAGATTCCGGTTTGGGTAGCCGACTACGTACTCACCGGCCACGGTACCGGCGCGATTATGGCCGTACCGGCGCATGATGAACGGGATGCGGAGTTTGCCAAAAAATTCGGCTTGCCGGTTAGTGACGCACCATTAGTGGATAATGAAGAAATCATCAAAAAAGTCGGCGGCCAGAAAATCACCAACTACCGCTTGCGCGATTGGCTAATCTCCCGTCAGCGCTATTGGGGGCCGCCGATTCCGATGATTTACTGCGATCCGCCAGCTGGCGGATGTAATTGGCAGCCGGTGCCGGAGGAGGATCTGCCGGTGGTGTTACCAAAGGTTAAAGACTTCCGTCCGACTGGCACCGATAAATCACCGCTGGCTTCGGTGGAAAAGTTTTACCAAACCAAATGTCCCAAGTGCGGCGGCCCCGCCCGGCGCGAAACCGATGTGTCGGACACCTTCCTTGATTCAGCTTGGTATTATTTGCGCTATCCGTCAGTCAAAGACAAAAAAACCCCTTTTGGTCCCGCGATAACCAAAACTTGGCTGCCAGTTGACGTGTACATTGGGGGAGCCGAACATGCTGTTCTACACCTGCTTTATGTTCGTTTTGTGGCTATGGCACTGCACGATTGGGGGCTGGTGGATTTTTCCGCCAAAGGCGGAGAACCGGCCACGCGTTTCCGAGCGCATGGACTGTTAATCAGCGGCGGCGCCAAAATGTCCAAGTCGCGCGGCAACGTCGTCAACCCGGATGAATACATCAAAAAATACGGGGCTGACGTTTTGCGGATGTATCTGATGTTTCTGGGGCCGTTTGACCAAGGCGGGGATTTCAGAGATGAGGGCGTGGCTGGGATTGTACGGTTTATCAATCGCGTTTGGTCGCTAAAAGAAAAAATAGCCAGTCAAGATAGCCTAGAACTTAACCGACCCCTCCATAAATCAATTAAAAAAGTCAGCGAGGATATTGCCGAGCTTCACTACAACACGGCCATCAGCCAGCTGATGATTTTGTCGCGGGAAATGGAAAATGGTTTTTCCGCAGAACAATTGGAAATTTTCCTGAAATTGCTGGCTCCCTTTGCTCCGCATATTACTGAAGAAATTTGGCACAGTATTCTGAAAAACAAGGAGTCAATCCATATTGCCCCCTGGCCGGAATATAACCCCAAACTCATCGCCGACGAGATGATTGACTTCATCATCCAGATTAACGGCAAGGCCCGAGGGGTGGTTACGTTGGCTCAAAATAGCACCGAACCAGAGGTCAGCGCGGCGGCCCAAACCAACGCCAACATCAAAAAACATCTCGCCGACAAGACAATCATTAAGACTGTTTTTGTCCCAAACCGGCTCATCAATTTCGTCATCTGATACACCTTGTGTTAGAATTATCTCATGGAAACGTCTCCCAAATTGGAGCGGGAAATTGCCGAGATTGAGCAAAAATTGGCTGAAAAAAAGCAGGAACTAAACCGGGAAACTTTGCATTCCGTGGTTCAGGAAAAAATCCAGGAACATATCTCTGATTATCAACCGGCCGGGCCGCCGACGGATGTTTCGTCCCTACCGCCGGTCATTCCACCACCGGTCACCGAGCCGCCAGCTTACCTGTCTGACGAGTTTAAAAACAAAGTTCAGGAGTTGGTCAATGTCGCTTTCAATGAAAGTTTAGACACTGCTTTTAAGGCCCTGAAACAAACCGGAAATCCGGCCCTGATTGACGCTTTTCACGATGTTTTAGTAGACCAGCTTTACGATGTTCTGGTAGAGCGAGGAAAACTGAAAAAAATATAGTATCAACTATGCCACAACTGATTCTCTACGTTGTTCTTCTGACAGTACTCGGTCTGATACTGTTGGCCGGTTGGGTTGCCCTGAACGGCTTGCAGAGCAAAGGCCGAGTGCAAAAAGCGCTTAATCTGACTTTGCTTTTGATTAAGGTGCCGCGCGAGGCGATGAGCGGTCAGGCGGGCGGCGGCGGTCAGCCGAAGAATGAAAAGGAGCTCATCGGCATTGCCGAGCAGTTGATTTCCAGTTTCACCAACCTTCACTCCAAGGGTCTGGATAAATTTCTTTACGGCGAGCCCTACTTGGTTTTGGAAATGGCCGTGCACCATATCGGCGAGGAGACCCATTTTTATCTGGCCGTGCCCCGGAACAGCGAGGGAATTATTGAAAAACAAATTTATGGATTTTATCCCAGCGCCGAAATCGGCCGGGTTTCTGACTACAATATTTTCAATCCCGCCGGCTCGGCCGCCGGTAGCTATCTGACCTACACTCAAAACCCGATCTTGCCTTTCAAAACCTATCAAAAGCTGGAAGCCGACCCGATTGGCGGCATTTTGACGGCTCTATCCAAGCTGGAAACTGAAGGCGAGGGCGCGGCTATGCAAATTTTAATTCGCCCGGCTCACGCCAACAGCCAGAAATCATTGGCCGCCAAAGTAGCCAGAGAAATGCAGTCGGGCTACCAATTCAAAGAGGCTCTGCGGCGAGCCAAACATCCGCCCAAACCCAAAAAACCAGAACCCGGCCAGCCGCCGGAACCGGAAAAACCGCGGCTAATCACTCCGGCCGACGACGAGGTAATCAAAGCGATTGCCGCCAAAGCCGGCAAGCAGAATTTTGACGTCAATATCCGGCTTTTAACTTCGGCAATTTCCTCCGAGCGCGCCGGGCAGATTCTGCAGGATCTGGAGGGTTCTTTGACCCAGTTTTCTTCGCCCGACCTCAACGGTTTTAAGACGGCTAAACTTTCCGGCTCGGCCTTGGAAAAACTGGCTTACAATTTCGCCTTCCGGCTGTTTGACGAAAGACAAAAAATGGTGATGTCCACCGAGGAAATTGCCAGTTTTTATCACTTTCCGTTAGCGACGACAGCCACGCCCAAAGTCAAATTTTTGAAAGCCAAACAATCCGAGCCGCCCGCCAATCTGCCGGCTGAAGGCGTGGTGCTGGGCGCCAGTGTTTTCCGCGGGCAAGAAGTGCCCATCAGAATGGCCGACGGTGACCGCCGCCGGCATCTTTATGTCATCGGCCAGACCGGCACCGGCAAATCCTCGTTGATGAAGCAGATGATTAGGCAAGACATCGCTAACGGCAAGGGCGTCTGCTTGGTTGACCCGCACGGCGAATTCGCCGATTACGTGCTGTCGGTGGTACCGCCCGGCCGCGCCGAAGAGGTGATTCATTTCAACCCGGGCGACATTGACCGGCCGCTGGGACTGAATATGCTGGAAATTGACCCGGCGCGGCCGGAACAGAAAACTTTTGTCGCCAACGAAATGCTGGCTATCGTCAAAGCGCTTTACCAAGACCTGCCCGAGGCCTTTGGCCCGATGTTTGAGCAATATTTCAAAAATGCCATTTTACTTTTGCTTGACGACTACGCCACTGAAATCCCGACTTTGGCCGAATTGCCCAAAGTACTGGCCAACGCCGACTACCGGCGCGATAAGTTAAGCCGCGAGCTAAATCCGCTGGTGAAAAACTTCTGGGAGCTGGAAGCTGAGAAAGCCGGCGGGGAAGCGGCGCTGGTCAATATGGTGCCCTACATTACCTCCAAACTGAATCCCTTTCTGGCTAACGATTACGTCCGGCCGATCATCGGCCAGCAAAAGAGCGCCTTCAATTTCCGGGAAGTGATTGACGGCGGAAAAATCCTCATCGTTAATCTTTCCAAAGGCCGCATTGGCGACATTAACGCTAATCTGCTTGGGATGATTATTGTCAGCAAACTGCTGATGGCTTCCTTATCACGGGTGGATATCGCTGATGAAAACCAGCGCCGGGATTTTTATTTTTACATTGACGAGTTCCAAAATTTCACTACCGAAAGCATCGCCACTATCCTTTCCGAAGCCCGCAAGTACCGGCTGGATTTGATTGTCGCCCATCAGTATATCAAGCAACTGCAGGAAAATATCCGCGACGCCGTTTTCGGCAATGTCGGTTCCATGGCCGTGTTCCGCGTCGGCGCCGATGACGCCGAATATTTGAAAAACCAGTTTGAGCCGGTTTTCAGCGTCCAGGATTTGATGAGCATAGATAATTTTCACTGTTACCTCAAGTTGCTGATTAATAACCAAACCACCCGGCCCTTCAGCATCCAGACCAGCCGCGAACCGGACGGCTCGGCGGAAGTAAGAGAACAAATCCGGGAATTATCGCGACTGAAATACGGCCGCCCCCGGGAGGAAGTTGAGACAGAGATAGCTGGCCGATATCAGGTTTAGCATTCTGGTTTTAAAAACAATACCCCGCCCCCTTTCACTGCCCGAACTCGGATGAGGCGCGGTTTTAATGGTTTTATAAAAATAGTACCGCTTATTGCTTCAGCCTCAATCCTTATTAGGCAGTGAAAGGGGGCGGGGTATTTAGGAGGTGTTTCGCCGCCTTTCATTTTTGCTTATCCGCCCGTAGGCGGACTGCGCTGGTGAAGAATGATTACCATAACACTGAATAAGACGCAGGAAGAATAAATAGGGTTGCTCGCTGGCCAATTCTTTGCCGCTATTGTCCTTTGCCGAGTTTTCACATTTGCAACTTTAGCTAGTTCGTTTGCGTCTTAGTTTTATTAGGGGGTATTTTGGTGGTATAATCAAAACAGCATGAATGCCAGACAATTAAGAAAATTTGAAGGCATCGCGGAGGAGCATCAAAAGAGCATCGTCAACTTTCATTACCGTTTCGTCGGCGACCGGTATGAGGCCGAGAATCTGGCCCAAGATACTTTCATTAAGGCCTTCCTCAAACTCAAAACCCTGAAAGACAAGAAAAAGCTTAAGAGCTGGCTGTTCGCCATTGCCCGCAATGTGGTTATTGACTTTTTCAGGAAAAACAAGAACCGGGAAATTGCTTTGGGCAATGAGATGATTGAAAATTTTATTGAGACCGCTTCCTCGGTCAAGCTTGATTCCAGAATCAATGAAGATGAAATTTCACGGGAATTGCAAAGGTGCATTGACCAGCTTTCCAGTCAGGACCGGAGGTTGATCAAGCTTTTATACTACGAGGGCTTTTCCTACAAAGAAATCAGCCAGATTTTGAGAATCAACCAGAACACCCTGAAAAGCCGTTTGCACCGCACCCGCGCGATTCTGCTGGAGATCATTCAACAGAACGATTTATTAAAAGACGTAGCCATGCAGTATAAATAGTTCAGCGACACCATCTTTAATACACATAAAAAAAGAGAAAGAGCGCTTGATAAATACTTGAGAACCAAGGTCCCATATTTTATTATGCACAAACATTTGATAAACCCCGCCCCTGACTTTACCGAACGGTTGATGCTGAAAGTCGCCAAAATCAACCAGCAAAAAAAGCTGGTTTATGATGTTTTGATTGCCTTTCTGCTTTTTAGTCCGTTTTTGGTGCGGCAGGTTTGGTTGTGGCTGGCCGCCAGCCATGATTACTTTTCCGCCGGCCGTTTGCCTTTCAGCCAAACGGTTTTAACCGCTTACGGGTTTTTCCTATCAACCGTTGCCGCCTACATTCTCTTGAGTTTCGGGCTGGCGGCGGCATTGATTTACCGCTTGGGTTGGCGGCGTCTAGCCCTGGCCGTCAAGTCAATTAGCCAGGTTTTCAACCCGGCCCGTTTCCGCACCTAGTTTATGTACCTTATTCGTTGTTACATACGCTTACAAATAGCGCACACGAATATACATAAGCGTACGTAACTGGGTATTGCCAAAATCAGGTTTCTTAAGCATAATCCAAAAAGCGTTGGGTTGTTTTGTTGTTGCATACACTTAACGAATAGTGCATACGAATTACTTAGATGAAGATTATTTCTGTCAATCTCAAAGGAGACCTTACCGAAGCGCTGCTTGCCGCTTTGGACGTCCTTAAAAAAGGCGGGGTGGTGGCTTATCCGACCGACACTATTTACGGTTTGGGCGCTAACGCTTGCGATTACAAAGCGGTGGAGCAGATTTTCAAAATCAAAAACCGGCCCTTCTCCAAGCCCCTGCCGATCATTGCCCGGGATCTGAATTGGGTCAGAGAACTGGCCTATCTGCCGCCCAAGCTGGAAAAACTATTGGCGGAAATCTGGCCTGGTTCGATCACGGCAATTTTGACCAGGAAAGATATCGTGCCGCCGATCGTCACCGCCGGGAGCAGTAAAGTTGGCGTCCGCATTCCGGATTTTGAGTTCACCGAAAAACTGCTGGCTAAATTCGGCTACCCGCTGACCGCTACTTCCGCCAATCTTTCCGGCGAAGAGGGCACCGGCAATATCGCCGCCGTCATCAATTTCTTCAAAGACCAGCTGTGGCAGCCGGATTTGATCATTGACGCCGGCAATTTGCCTAAGTCCCTGCCTTCAACTATTCTTGACCTTTCCACTCTCAAGCCAAAGATTCTGCGGGTCGGCCCGACCAAACCGGATTTTTTGATGAAACTATTAGGCGCCACTTATGCTGAAAAAGCTAATCCAAAAAGAAGCGCTCCGCCAGCGGAGGGTTATTAATTTCATCCCTTCCGAAAACTATGTCTCCAAAAACGTTTTGGCGGCTTTGGGTTCGCCCCTGACCAACAAATATGCCGAGGGGCAAGCGCACCGGCGCTACTACTTCGGCAATCAAATCATTGACGAGATTGAAGACGAAGTAAAAAAATTGGTTTACAAATGCTTTAAGGTCACACCGGCTAAATATGGTGTCAATGTCCAGCCGTATTCAGGCAGTATTGCTAATCTGGCGGCCTATCTGGGCGCATTAGTGGATGGCGACCCCGAGAAGCTTCGCAACGGGGCAAGCCGGATATTAGCAATGTCGCTTGCTCACGGCGGCCATCTGACTCACGGCCATAGTGTCAGCTGGACTGGTAAACTTTTTAATTTTAGACACTATGGCGTTGGTCGGGACGGCTGGCTGGATTATGACGCAATTGCCAAACTGGCTAAACAGTTCAAGCCCAAACTAATCGTCTGCGGTGCGACGGCTTACCCACGGAAGATTGATTTTAAAAAATTCCGCCGGATTGCCGACTCGGTCGGTGCGCTGCTCATGGCCGATATTTCCCATATTGCCGGTTTGGTGGTTGGGGGAGCATACCCCTCACCTTTTCCTTACGCCGATATTGTTACTACCACCACTCACAAAACTCTGCGCGGCCCCCGCGGGGCAATAATTATTTCTAAAAAGGAGCTGGCTGATAAAATCGATAAGACCATTTTCCCGGGCCTGCAAGGCGGGCCGCAGATGCACACCATAGCCGCGATTGGGGTTTGTCTGGAAGAAGCATTGCACCCAAGCTTCAAGAAATATGTCAAACAAGTCGTAGTCAATGCCAAAGCATTGGCAGGAGAATTAAGGCATTTGGGGGTTAAGGTAATATCGGGCGGGACGGACAATCATCTGCTTTTGGTTGATGTCACCCCGCTGGGCATTAGCGGCAAAACTGCCGGCGAGCGTCTAGAAAAGCACGGTATCATTGTCAATAAAAACGCGATTCCTTACGATATCCGCCAGCCCTGGGATCCGTCGGGCATCCGCCTGGGCACCCCGGCCGTAACCACGCGGGGGATGAGGGAAAAGGATATGATAAAAATCGCGAGAAGAATACGCGCGATTTTAATGACTGATTCTTAATTACTAATTTCTAATGATTGTCGATGGCAGGGAAATTGCCGAAGAAATATTAAATCGGTTGGCCGAGGAGGTAAAAAAACTGAAACCGCTCACTTTAGCGGCGGTTTTAGCGGGTAATAATCCGAACAGTAAAAAGTTTATAGGGCTCAAGCGGAAAGCAGCCGAGAAAATCGGCATTGGGTTTGTTATCCACGAATTTCCGGAAAAATTATCTTCCGAAGAACTAAAAAAAGAAATTGCTAAATTGAGCAAATTAAATGACGGCATAATTGTTGAATTGCCTTTACCGCCGCACATTAATACCCTATATGTCCTGAACGCCATTCCCGAGGAAAAAGATGCGGATGTTTTATCGCAAAAAGCGCAGGACGCTTTTTTCGCGAATCAGTCAAAAATCCTGCCGCCCTCGGTGGAAGCAGTCAAAACAATATTCGCCAAATATGACATTAATCCGATTGGTAAAAACTGCGCTGTTTTTGGTCATGGTCTATTGGTCGGCAAACCAATTAGCCACTGGCTTACCGCTCAAGGCGCCAATGTTTCAATTATCACCGAACACACCCTAAATCCTACGCCCCACACCCTTTCCGCGGATATAATCATCTCCGGCGTCGGTATACCCAACCTAATCACCGCCGACCTGGTCAAAGCGGGAGCGATAGTAATCGATTTTGGCCCCGATGTGGATTTTGAACCGGTCAGCGCTAAGGCCTCCCTCATCACCCCGCCCACCGGCGGCGTCGGCCCGATTGTTATTGCCGGTGTGTTGAAGAATTTGGTGGGGTTGGGGGAATAAAAAAACCGCGCCGAGCGGCAAGGGTTTTCCCCCACAAAATCAATGGGCGGCACTTTGTGCCGCCCACGATCTGGCTCTCAAAAAGCCGTCTAGTTTTGTCTTGGTGCAGTATTCTTGAATTAGTCCGAACGCATTTCGCCGCCGCAGGCGGCGAGGAAGTCCCCCCGCGAAAATTCGGAAAGGCGGCGGAGCCGCACCGCTGACAATTTCAAGTTTTTCTTTGGCGGCATTCAATCCAAGGATTCGGGGAGCGAACTACTGAAATTTTAGCAAATTTCAGCTTCGGCGACAAATTCTTTGTTCTTTCAAATTTAGAAAAAGAAAAGGGCGCGACTCTATGAAGAGAAGCGCCCGGTTACCCCTTGTTGTTGAGTGGGGCAACGAACTCAAGTTCGCCACGAATCACGCCACCGATCTTAAGAACGCAAATCGAGAAGACCCGAAGTGTGCCAACTTCTTTCAAAGTTAGCGACAACTCGAAGTCCGTTCCTTTCAGAATGTTCTTGAGATAGCGAAGGTCGCTCCGGCGAAACCACATCTTGCACTCGACCATGAGCCGCTTGAATGTCTCGTAGTCCGCGAAGTCGAAGTCGGCAACCTTGTCTTGAATCAGGAAGCCGACCAGAACATACGAGAGCTGTGAGAGACAACGGACGTATTGCTCCGCCGTCACGTACTCAATCGGCTGACGAGTGTACGAGTGGGAACGCGGTACGGCAAACCGTCCGGTTGCCGACTTCTGTTCTACCGAGTACGCCACCACCTCGCGGAGGTAGACGGCTTCCGGCACATACAGAAGTTCGAGTAGCTCACGGGCTCTGTCGCTCATGTTAACCTCCTTTCGTTTTTGAAGATTCTGCCGGAGATGATGAAACTCAAGACAGAGATGACTATCGTGAGAATCACTTGCGCTCCGATGTACCAAAGGTGCAGATACTCCACCATAAGGTACAGCAAGAGTGTGTTGCCGATGAGAAAGGAAACGGTCATGGCGACATACAGCGCGAGCTGACGGCCAACCATGTGAGTTTCCTTGTTCTGGAATGTCCAGAATTTCTGAAGTGTGAAGTTCAGTCCGGTATTCAGGACGAAACCAATCACCGCAGAAATGACATACCAGACACCCAGGTACTCGGTGAGGCCGTACAGAGCGGCATAGTAAGCAATAACGCCGGCGGCTCCTGCAACGCAGAACCGCACGACTTGCCTGAGGCGAGACGTTTCGGTTCGCATTGAGGATACCTCCTTTCAGTTTTTGGTTTGTGAATGTACTACTTCGTTGAACCGAAGTTCAATG